>JAANMV010002391.1_pt1 | contig 18326 bp, 16 predicted proteins | sample 7279661 | NCBI WGS metagenome assembly JAANMV01 (sample SAMN14094540, study PRJNA606508) | bioreactor metagenome | isolation source: A lab-scale SPAN reactor treating ammonium-rich wastewater day 121 | place: Ireland: Galway | collected 2017-05-16 | reverse complement strand
GCCACGGCGCACGATTTCGGTTTCGACCTCTGCGGGTTCGCGCCGGCCGGCGCGTCCGCGGCGCGCGCCGCCAATTATGCCGAATGGCTCGACCGCGGCTTCCACGGGACGATGGACTGGATGGAAAAGACGCGCGCGATAAGGATGGATGCCGGAAAACTGCTGAGCGGTGCGAAGAGCGCGGTTTGCGTGGCTTTGAATTACTACACCGAGCCCGCGCCGCAAGAAGGCGCTGGCTTAGGCAAAATCAGCAGGTACGCGCGCTTCCGCGACTATCACAAAGTGCTGCGAGCCAAACTCAAAAAACTGCTCGCCGCAATCGAAGAGCGGTTTCCGGGCGTTTACGGCATCATTTGCGTCGATACCAAACCGGTTCTCGAAAAAGCTTTCGCCGAAGCAGCGGGCATCGGCTGGATCGGGAAGAACACGTGCCTATTGACGAAAAAACTGGGCAGCTACGTGTTTCTCGGAGAGATATTTCTCGATGCGGAGCTTCCATACGGACTGCCGCACGCCGACCATTGCGGCTCGTGTACGAAGTGCATAGACGCCTGCCCGACGCAGGCCATCGTCGCGCCGTATATAATCGACGCCCGGCGGTGCATCAGCTATCTGACCATCGAAACTCGCGCCGCCGTACCGCGGGAACTTGCGGACAAAAGCGGCGCTTGGATTTTCGGCTGCGACGTTTGTCAGGAGGTGTGCCCGTGGAACGCAAGGAAGGCGCGGCCGGCGTCGGAACCGGACTTTGTTCCGCGGGACGCCTTCGTAAAACCGGAACTCGCCTTGCTCGCGGAAGAATTGGGCGGCGCGTTCTCGGGCGAATGTTCGCCGGAGTTTGCGGCGGCGAAAGAGCGGTTTTCAAAGCTCTTTTCGGGCACACCGGTTATGCGGTCCGGCGTAAGAAGAATGGCGGGAAGCGTACGGCGGGCAATCTCGAACGCCGCGGCCGCGACGCCCGCCGAAGGTGAAAATAAATGAGTGGTGCGCGCAAATCCGAAGCCGGCGCCATCGGCGAGACCGAGCTTTTGAATCTCCTTACGAAGCACGCGGCGGACATCGTCGCGATTAGGGACGAAAACCGCAACCTAGTTTATATAAGCGACGGCGAGGAGCGCACGCTCGGGTTTTCGCGCGATGAACTCGAAGCCATGCGCGATAAGTGGGACGAGCTTATTCATCCCGAAGACATCTGGGGCATTAAGCAAACCTATGAAGAAATGTTCGAAAAGCCGCGACATCAAAGAATAAGATTCCGTCACAAACATAAAAACGGCGGCTGGGTGTGGCTGGAACAAACGCGCGATCCGGTTTTGGACGAAAACGGCAAGGTGAAATACGTTCTCCTGATGGCGAGAGACGTAACCGCTTTGGTGGAAAGCGGAGACGAGCAATCCTCCGCGGGCGGCTTTCACGAAATTTTCGACCAGATACCTTCGGCGTGCATCTGTTACGGGCGGGACGGGACGATTCTGCTGTTCAACGCGGAGGCGGAACGGCTTTACGGCTTTTCGCAAACCGAAGCGGTCGGCAAAAAAGTGTGCGAAATCATCGCTCCGAAATCCGAAATAAACCGCACGAAAGAGATTATCGAACAGGTATTCGAAGGCAAATCGTTCAGGGGAATGGAGTGGACGGACTTACGGAAAGACGGCTCTCCCGTGGACGTGGTTTCGAACCTTTTTCCGATGTACGGCGCGCTGGGCGAAGTGCTGATGTGCGTAACTTCGAACATCGACATCAGCGCGCTAAAGGCGGCGGAGCGCGCGCTGGCCGACCGGGAAGCGCAATACCGTTCGCTTATAGAAAATATTCAAGACGGCGTTTTTCTAATTCAGGACGGGCTTTTCGTGTACGTCAACGACGCCTTCGCGTCGATTATCGGATATAGACCGGAAGAACTTATCGGGCGGCACTTCAAAAATTTCGTTGCGCCTGACGACCTCGAAATGGTGCAGGCGCGCTACGAGGCGCGGCTTCGAGGCGAAGACGTGCCGCGCGAGTACGAATTCGGTATGAACCACAAAGACGGCGAAACGATTGTCGCGGTCAATATGAACGTCGGCCTCGTGGAATTCGGCGGAAGAATCGCGAGCATAGGCACGATAAAAAACGTCACCGCCCAGCGCGAATCGCAAAAGGCGCTTAGGGACAGCGAGGAACGTTTCCGGCGGCTCAGCGAGGCGAGCAGGGAAGGCGTTGTAATCCACGAACGCGGGCTAATCATAGATGTCAACTCGCGGTTCGCGGACTTTTTGGAAATGAAAATCGAAGAAATCGAAGGCTGCTATCTTACCGATTTCGCAAGTCCGGAATCGCGCGAACCGCTTTCGAAAAACCTAGTTTCCACTTTCAACGAACCCTACGAAGTTTCGTTCAGGCGGGCGGACGGCCGGGATTTTATCGCCGAGATTCAAGGCAGGCTTTTTCCGTACGGCGGAAGAGTCGTTCAAATAACGGCGGTGCGCGACCTAACCGAATACAAATCCGCGGTTCGCGAGCTTGTCAAAACCGAAGCGCGGTTCAAAAACGTCGCCGAAAGTTTGGGCGAAGGCGTAGCGATTATCGACGTCGAAACGTCCAGCCTTGTTTATGCAAACCGGCGGATGGGCGAACTCGCCGGAGTGCCGGCGGAAAGGCTTGACGGAAAGCCGCTTAAAGACTCGGATATCCCGTCCGAGCTTTGCGACGTGCTTCTCTCAGGCGCGTCGAGGTGCATAAAAGGCACTCCCCTCACGGTCGAGCAAAAATTTACGCGAGCGGACGGCGCCAAAATATGGGCGCAAATTTACGTTACGCCTTTCAGGGACAAAGAAGGCGATATAACCGCCGCGCTCGCGGTCATCGCGGACATCACGAAGCGGAAAGACTATGAGGAAATACTGAAGGCGAGCGAAGAAAAATTCCGAGGCCTTTCCGAGGAAATCTCGGACGGCGTGGCGATAATCGTAGATTGGAAAATCAAGTGGGCAAACGGCGCTTTCAGGGAAATCCTCGGCTATTCGCGCGCGGAAATGCACGGCGCCGGTCTCGCTTCGATTTTTCCGGCGGGCGAAATAGACCAAGTGAAAAACCTAATCGTCGCGGCGATATTGGGAACTTCCATTCCGCTTACCCGCAAAACCGGCGCGGTTACGAAAGACGGACGGGCGATCGTGTTGGAGCTTTCCGCGAAGCGATTGAAGTTCGAAAACGAAGACGCCGTGCAAGTTGTGATTCGCGACGTGACGGTTCAGCATTTATCCGATTTGGAACTGAAAAAGAGCGAGCGGAAATTCCGGGAGCTTCTTGAATCGAGCAACGCGATTCCTTGGGAATACGACATAAAGGCGGACAGGTTCAACTATATCGGGCCGCAGGCGGAAACGGTAATCGGTTATCCGGTGAATTATTGGACTGGTATGGATTTCATGTTTTCCATTGTTCATCCGCTGGACAAAAAATCGGTGGAAGACTATTCGCGCGCGGCGTCGGAAATGGGCCGCCCGCTCGAAATCGAATATCGCGTGATTCGCGCCGACGGGCATACCATTTGGATACGCAACTCCGTAAGCGTCGAAACCGCCGCGGGAAGCCCGGCGTTGCTGCGCGGATTCTTGTTCGATGTTACCGAGTCCAAACGGGCGATGCTTCTCGAATCCGCTCTTTTGCAAATCTCCGAAGCCGCCGCGGTCGCGGGAAATTCGCATGAGCTTCTCGGCAAAGTGCGCGAAAGCCTGTCGCAGCTGATGGACGTCAAGAATTTCTACGTAGCGCTTTACGACCAGAAAACCGGCAAATATAAATTTGCATTTTTCGCGGACGAGTACGACGAGATGGACACCGGTCAGCCTGTCGACTTGGGCGGCAGCCTCACGGATTACGTGCGGCGGACGGGCGAGCCGATTCTCGTGGACAACCGGACGCACGCGATGCTGACGCGTGAAGGCAAAGCCGAACTCGTGGGAACGCCGTCTCCGATTTGGCTCGGCGCGCCGCTCAGAAGCGACAAAGAAACGCCGGGTGTAATGGCGGTCCAGAGTTACACCGACGAAAAGCTGTATTCGGAAAAAGACCTCGAGGCGCTTACGATAGTTGCGGCGCAAGTTGCGCAGGCGCTGGAACGAATTTCCGCGATAAAAGCTCTCGAAGAAAGCGAGCGCCGGTTCGGCCTGCTCGCCGAAAACATCCCAGGCATCATTTATCTTTGCAGGAACGACGAGCGTTATACAATGCTCTACGTCAACGACGCGATAGAACAAATTACGGGCCATCCGAAAGAAAAGTTTCTTGCGGACGAAATCTGCTTTGCGGACATTTTTCATCCGGAAGACGCTCCGGGCATATTCAAAGGCGTGAACGAGGCGCTGGAGCGCAAAGAGACTTATCACCTTATCTATCGGGTCAGCCACGCGGAAGGCGGTTGGCGCTGGATTGAAGAATTCGGGGCGGGCGTCTTCGACGGCGACGAGCTTTTATATTTGGAAGGTTTCATTCACGACATTACCGACAGGGCGCTTTGGGCAGGCGGAGGGGAATCGGGCGAAAATGCGGAGGCCGAATAATGACCGGAAACTACGGAGCTTTTGATTTGGGCTGGTTCGAACTTTGCCTGAACGTAAAAAATCTCGAGGCATCGCTGGATTTTTATAAACGGCTGGGATTTAAAGCGGTGGCGGAATTTAACGAAGAGGGCTTTGCCGTTCTGACCAACGGGGACGCCAGAATTGCGCTTTATCAAGGGCATATCGAGCGGAACATTTTGAATTTTCGCGGCGCGCCGGTTTTCGAACTTGCAAAAGAACTCGAACGGCGCGGTTTCGAGCTATCCAAGCCGGCGCGCACCGAATCCGACGGCAGCGATTCCGCGGAAATAATCGACCCCGACGGCAACGTTATTTATTTCAACACATTTCCCGGAGAGAAAAAACAGGAATGAGCGCTACGGACTTCAAAAACGGAAAGGCCGATTTTCCGAATGCCCAATCGAAATTCCGCGGATGCTTGCTCGGCGTTGCGGCGGGCGACGCGCTCGGCGCGCCGGTCGAGTTTATGCAAATCGGCGAAATACGCGAGGAGTTCGGAGAGCGGGGAATTCGCGAGATGCATGAATGGGGAATGTTCCCGCCGGGAAGCTTTACGGACGATACGCAAATGACGATTTCGACCGCGCTCGGCATTCTCGATGCGCACAAGGCCGGCATTGCGGACGATGCGGGCGAAGTGCGCAGGCTCGTTCACTCCCGCTATTTGGAATGGCACGCCACGCAGACGCGGCCGCACGAAATACGCGGTCCGGGCCACACCTGCATGAGCGCGCTCGGCGGCGGAAACATCGGTACGCTCGATTTAAAAATCAACGACAGCAAGGGCTGCGGAGGCGTGATGCGCGTCGCGCCCGCGGGGCTTTTTTATCCCCCCGGTCGCGCGTTCGAGATGGCTGCGATCGCCGCGGCCATTACGCACGGACATCCGTCGGGCTATCTTTCCGCCGGACTTCTCGCGGAAGCGATTTCGCTAATTATTCGCGGAACGGACGTCCGGGTGGCGTTTTATGCCGCAATTCCCCGGCTGAAAACGCATGCGGGATGCGAGGAAACGCTGATTGCGGTCGATAATGCGATGAAGCTGGCGCAAAAGGGCTCGCCGCCTGCCGAAGCGATACCCGCGCTGGGCGAAGGCTGGGTTGGCGAGGAAGCGCTGGCGATTGCCGCATACTCCGCGCTTTACGCGCTGGGCGAAGGCGGCGATGAGGTTTCGATTTTCAGAAACTCCGCTGTGTACGCGGCGAATCACGGCGGCGACAGCGACTCGACGGCATCCATCGCCTGCGGAATTGTCGGCGCTCATTTCGGCGAGAGTGCGATACCAAGCGAATGGCTCGCAGTGCTCGAAAGGCGCGACGAAATAATCGGGCTTGCGGACGCTCTTTTTTCCGCATTCGCCGAAGGATAAAGTGCTATCGAGATTTAAATGAAACTTCGTATTGACGGAAGGCGCGAATCGGAGTAAATTCGCTGCGACTATTTCGGGAGGTTTTGTATGAAATCGGGAGTATTGATTATCGCTTTCGCGGCGGCGTTTTTTGCCGTCCACATTTTTTCGCCGTCCCCGTCATTTGCATCGACGGAAACTCGCGTTTCGGAATTCGCGCTATACATGAACGACGGCGAAACGCGAAAAAACACTTCCGTGTTTCCGCATTTTCTCGATGCGCGGTTCGACATAACGCTTGAAAACAACAAAACTTTTCCGATTTCGGGCGGGCTTTGCTTCGTCTGGATGTGGTACGGTCAGGCGTTTTACTGCGACTTCGAAGAGGCGACCTATGCGATTATGCCGGGCGGCAAGGTTTATTTTCGCGGGCTGTCGGTTCCGAAGCCGCGTCTTCTTTCCGCGAAAATCGTGGAATTGAAAAAGCTTAACATCGCGAGAAACTGGATGGGGCGCGACCCCGATCCAAAATCGGACGGCTGGGTTTTCTATCTTTACGCGGACGACAACGCGGACGGCGATTATTCCGACGCGATTGCCATTTACAACTGCACGTTCACGGCGGGCGGTTTTTCCGCCGGCGCGTGATAGCCGCCCGTTCCCGCGATTTTGTGAAAAATTCCCTTTCGCGTTCGCGCGCCGGGGATTGCCAGCTTTCGCGCTCCATTTATTGCGGCGGCAATTCAAATCGTGTAAAATGCCCGCTTGCCTTCGGGGTGTGGCTCAGTCCGGTCTAGAGCGCTGGTCTGGGGGACCAGAGATCGCGAGTTCAAATCTCGCCACCCCGATTTTCCGCTTTGCGGATTTGCGGACGCCCGGCGTTCGCGATAAACGGAATCGCGCGCTTATGCGGCCTTCGGGCTTGACTGGCAAGGCGATGCGGGTAGAATACCCTGCCCGCGGGACGGCGCGCCCCGGATGTCGCGAAACGGACGATTTTAAAGCCGGAGTCGCGGCGGACGCGCGCAGTGTACGTTTACTCGGGTATTAGGCTCAGTGGTGCGGGTTGAACCTCGACTCGGGTGATTAGCTCAGCGGTAGAGCATCTGACTTTTAATCAGAGGGTCACAGGTTCGATTCCTGTATCACCCACATGGCCCCATCGTCTATCGGTTAGGACATCACTCTTTCAAGGTGAAAAGACGGGTTCGATTCCCGTTGGGGCTATTTTTCTCGACATTTCCAAAATTTTTGCCCGAGGGAGTCGCGCGCGCGCTTTCGGGTTCGAAATCGGGGAACGTATCGATCGGGTTGCACGGGCGGTCGAGCATTGCGGCGGCATCCGTCGAAAAAAAGCCCCGGCTGTGGCGGGCCGGGGCTGCAAATTCCCGCGTCCATTTCCTTAAGTAGGATAAAGCCCCCGCCGGGGAAACGGGGACTTCGAAGGATAAGGCCAAAGTAATCCTGTTCCATTAGACAAGGGGTTTCGGATTTTGTTCCCGATTTTTCGCGATTTTGGAAAATTTTTTCCCGGGCATTCGCAGAAGCGCATTTGGCGGGTTATAGCTCGCGATTCCGGCGGGGATTCGCCGGCGGAAATCTGAATTCGAAATTGCCGCATTTGCCACGAATGCGGTTTGTCCGTACAATCTGCACGTGACTTTCATCGACACAATCGAAATCGATTTATCCGCCGGCAAGGGCGGGGACGGCAGCACGTCGTTTGCCCGGTTCGCCCGCGAGCCGCTCGCCGGTCCGGACGGCGGCGACGGCGGCAGGGGCGGCGACATGATTTTCGCGGTAAAGCCGGATCTCGAAGACCTGAATCACCTTGCCGGAGTCTCCCGGCTTTCGGCGGAGGACGGCAAACCCGGCGCGGGCGGAAAATGCTACGGTAAAAACGGCTCGAACTTGACCGTGGAAGTGCCGGCCGGCACGCGCGTGATTTGCGCGAGAAGCGGAGAGGAGCTATTGAAACTAATGAACGCCGGCGAATCGGCGCTTCTCCTTTCCGGCGGCAAAGGCGGCAAGGGCAACGTCAAGCTCGCCACCGCGTCCATGCGCACGCCGCACCGAGCGGAAGACGGCGCGCCGGGCGAGTCGCGGCTCGTCGAAATCGTGTATCGCCAAGCCGCACCCGTTTTGGTGATGGATTCGACGTCCAGCGTCGGCGACGATTACTACTTCCGCCTATACGCCCATTTGAGCGGCAACCGACCGGCGGAATTTTACTTTTACATGCGCAAACCCCGGATTTTTTACTGGAGTCAGGATTTCAGAAAATATCCCGTTGCGTTTTTGCCTTATCAGCTCCGCCGCAAGCAGAGCGACAATGTGAAATTTCCGAACCTTTCTCACGTGTATCACGCGCATATTCTGGCGTTTCACGCGGCCGACATGAAAGCGGCGGACGCCGGAGCGGTGCTGAAAAGGATGCTCGACGAGCTCGAAGACTGCGAGCGTCCGAATCTGGAACATTTCGTCGCGATTTTCGGCGGCGACGGTTTCGGCGAACCTTCATCCGGACTGTTCGATGAATGGCGGCGTTTATGCGATAATCACCCCGCTTTGAGCGGCGCGAGCGTCAGCGTTTTGCGCGTCCCGCCGGGCGGCGGCGAAGGCCGGTTTTCCGAATTCGATACGCTGCTCGCAAAGCTCGCATTCAAGTTTGCGAAGGGCGATTAAATGAAGGTCAAAGGCACGTCGCGCACCGAGCGCGTCGGCATAATGGGCGGAAGTTTCAACCCGATTCACATCGGCCACCTCGTCGCGGCGCAGGAGGTTTTGACCGACCTCGGCTTATCGCGAATCATTTTCGTTCCTGCGAACCGCAATCCTTTCAAGGACGGCGAGGAGTACGCGGACAATTTTCACAGATACATGATGTGCGTGATGGCGACGAGCCCGAATCCCGAATTCGAGGTCAGCCCGTTCGAAGTGGACAGGCCCGCTCCGAGCTATACGATTGAAACGATAAATTTTTTCAAAGAGGAACTCGGCCACGAAACCGAAGTCTTTTTCATCACCGGCGCGGACGTCGTGCGCGAGATGAAGGAATGGACGCGAATCCGGGAATTTCCGCCGCTGTGCAAGGTGGTCGCTGTTTCCCGGCCCCATGTCCAGCATTTCGACGAGGAAATCGCCTTTTTCGGCGACATCGGGCTGTCCGTTTCGTTTTTGCGGATTCCCGCGCTAGCGATCAGCGGCCAGGACATTCGCAAGCGGATTTTCGAAGGCCGTTCGATAAAGTACCTCGTGCCGGAAAGCGTGGAGCTTTACATTAAGAAAACCGGTCTATACCGAGGCGCGCCGGAAGCGATAACCGCAAAGCTGAACGGCGCGGAGGAATAGCGTGAAAGGTAAAAATCCTTTCGGATTCGGGAGGCGAAAAGCCGGCGAAAGTCCGGCGGACGAGCGCGCGGGCGACGACGCGACCGACCCGATGATGCGCGCTCCGGAAGCCGAAGGTTCGCAAAATTCCGAAGGCGAAATTCTTTTGTCCACCACCGCGGGCCGAATCGAAAATCGCGGCGGGCGGACGATTTGGATTGCCGGAAACTTGCCCGGCGATACGCTGTCTTTGCTGGAAGAAAGGCTTGCCGGAATAGCCGCGGCCGCGCTGCCCGTCGAGGAATACACGGAAATCGGCGGAGCGTTCGCGGTCGCGATGCCCGGCTTGACGCCGCTCGGCGAATATCTTCGGGAATGCACACCGAGGCCTGCCGAAGCCTTTCAGGCGGCGGTGGACCTGCTGGCGCTTCTCGCGGAGCTTGCGGACGCGGGCCTCGCGCCGGCATCCATAAAGGCGGATTCACTATTTTGCGCGGTGGAAAGCTTCGGCGCGACCGGCGCGCTGACTTCGTTTCGAATTAAATTCGCCGCGTTTCACGAGCTCGTGAAAATCGAGAATCCGGACGGCGCATTTTCGCTCGTCAAAGACGCGCTCGAACTGGCGGCGTCGATGCTGGACTGCGATTCCGGCGCGCCTTGGCAAAACGAGGCGGCGACGCGCATCGGCGGCGTGTTCGAAACGCTGTCCGAAGCCGGCGCGGGAATAAATGCGAAAATAGCTCTGCAATATCTGCTGGACAATCTCGGCGCGCCCTCCGCAACTTTCGCGACCGACGTCGGAAAAATGCGCACGGGCAACGAGGACTGCGCGGCGGTCTCGCTTTCGAACGCCGCGCGACCGCTATCGTGTTCGGTAATCGCGTTCGTCGCGGACGGAATGGGGGGGCACGCGGCGGGCGAAATCGCTTCGCGCATCGCGGCGTCCGCCGTTTTCGAAACGCTGACGGACTGGCGAAAATCCGCCGCGCTCGGCGATGCGCAGGTGTTCGGCCATCTCGAAAGAACTTTTCGGCGAGCGGGGGAGGAAATCGCGCACGAAACCGCGCTCAACCCGTCGAGAAGGGGAATGGGAACGACGCTGACCGGCATACTCGCGTCGTCGCCGCATCCCGCGGCAGCGCCCGCGGCGAAATCGGTGCGCGGATTCGAGGGGGCGCGCGTTTGGGGCGCGAATCTGGGCGATTCCCGCACGTATATCGCTTGCAGCGGTGGAATGGTGCGGCTCAGCCGCGACCACAGCGAAGTGCAAAGAATGCTTGACGCTGGCGAAATCGGCGAAGACGAGGCGTTCGCGCACCCGATGAAAAACATAATCACCAAATGCCTCGGCGGCGCGGGAACGTTCGCGGATTCGCCGGACGTTTACTCCTTGTTCGCCGGGCCGGGCGATCTGCTTTTGCTCGCCAGCGACGGGCTATCCGACATGCTGAGAGACGAGGAGATATTCGAGACGCTGGCGGCGGCGATGGACGACGCGCCGCTTTCGCTGGAATACGCGGCGAAGCGGCTTATCGAGGCGGCGAACGAAAAGGGCGGAAAAGACAACATAACGGTTGCGCTCGTTCTTTTTTAACGGCGGCGGCGAGAAAGCTATAAAACGCGGAATTTCTGTTAGTATTTACGCGTGAGCGGCGAAGGCAGAGGAGTGGTCAAAGGCGCGGTCGTCCTGCAGTGGACTATGACCGTCGCGGGATTCCTTTTGACCGCGGGGATTATCCTTTGGGAAACCTTCCTTTTAATCGGCGGCGGCCCGACCACGATGATGTACAACTGGCCGGTGCTGGTCATCGGCGTCATTTTGTTCCTCGGCGGCTGCTCGTGCTTCCTGACGAAACCGGGAACGGCCGAAACCCCGAAGTTCGGCCACGGAGAATCGCCCCGGGAGTTTTAAGGGAAGGGGGGGAGATTATGCGCTTAAATAGATTTTTGAACGGGTAAACAAGTCCCATAGTAGCTCCAACGCCATTGATTTCGCATAAGCTCGGCTACCGCCAGTTGACATTTCGGCAAAAACGGGTATAATTTATTCGTCCTCTGCTTATCTGCAGGGGATTTAAAGAGGCTTCATCCGCTGGGCCAATATTAACCAGCGGATTTGTGCATTTTAGGACCATTTTGGCATATGTCTGATTTTGTCCAAAGTCTCTGGAACCGCCGGGAATGCCGTTATTATTACTGAACCGCCCTTAGGCTGCATTTGGATGACTACAACATAAGAGGATAATACAACCGCGACGCGCCGAAATGGATCTACAGCTTTCTTTTTGTTATTCCAGCCTTGAAACAACTCAGCATTAGGATTTTCAAGGGTCCATTTAATCCAATCTATTCTTTCCGCCCGCGATCTGTTAAAAAATACGCGCCCGTCCACTACACCATTCTTGTTTTCATAGAATCCGTGATCGAACCAGTGTTTCGGAAAAAAAACTCTAGTTTTGTCGAATGTCCAAACCTCCACACCTTTGGCGCAATAGTTACGCAGGTAATGTCCACGGTATTCTTGTTCGGTAGCATAATTAACAAGAGCGGGAGCGGTTTTCCAATCGGTCATCGCTCGCCTCTTGGCTCAAACGCGATATGGAATACGTTGAATTTCCGCTCGTACTGCCCCGTTGCTGATATTTCCCTATCGAGCTTCTGCTCGATATGGCGAATAAGATTCAATTTCGGTTCGCTTTCACTACGTTTGTGGTATTTATAGCTCACTGCGCCAATCAAGACGTCCGCAAGCTGCATAATCGGCGACTCGGAGGATGGAATGGACTGCACTTCGACGGTGGATGTCAGGTTCGATCTTTCTAGCGTTCGTTTTAGAACTTTAAGTCTTCCGTATACACGATTCGTCCGCACGTCCGCGAAAATTCTATAGTCGCAAAAATCCTCGATCCAACCTTTCAGCATGAAATAGTAGAACTTGTAGAACATTAACTCGGAGTCGTTTTCGTGTAGCCTCATATTTAGTTCATCCGAGCGAATTACCATTACGCGAAATCGAAGCTCGCTTTCGAAAAACAAATCCACAAGCGATTTATAAAACGGAAGCGCATGCGCGCTTACCCGCCGCCATTTCGCCTCTCCGTAAATGCAATGTTCATGCCTGAGTTCTTTTATCGCAGACTTAATTGCATCTCGAACTTCGGCCTTGATCCAGATTCCGCCTATCAGCGCGAAGTAATCCCCCTCCTTCCGGGACTTAAAAAGCTCTTGGCCGCTCTCGTCGCAGTAGATTTCGTACTTCATAGCTTGCAGTACCGATAAATATATTTAGAGACATTGCTTCCCTTCGAATATTACCATAATACGTCCAACCTGCCCGCTGCGATGCAGCGTATGTTTTCCATTGCGTCGTTCAATATTTCGATGTTTCGGAGAACCTATGACGCCAACTGCATGTTAAGGTACTTTCTGCCCCGTCCATTCTCCTTCCGAATCGCGCAGCGGCCGGTCCCCGCTTTCGAGAACCATAATCACTCCGTCCGGAATTCCGTTTGAATTGCCTGTCCATCCGTCGGCTGCGAATATGCATCCTCCTTGTATTTTTGCTTCGAGCTGGGCCAAAATCTCCGGCGAATGCTTGTGCCTTTCTTGAAGGTACGCCGGTATTTCCAACAGCCAAGCTTGATTGGGCATTGGCACCTCCACTTCCTTGCCGTCAATTGCGGTCGCGATGAAAATCGCAGGCCCGAATACATCGATTCCGCGATTCTTCCTACCTCCGTAAATCCCCATTGCTTAATGGTCGAATACAATCGGCCTGAAAGGTTCGAGTTTTGGATTTACCGAGCTACGTGGATGAATAAGAGGGTTTGATGATCGGTAGAAAAACATCCCCGGCAAAAAATAGTCGGGCTTCTCCGTTTCGGCGAAGTCGTACATCGGATAGCCGGCGAAGTCAACGCCCTCGATTTCGCCCGGCAATACGCTTGCGCCGAAATCCGGCTCGGCGCCGGATGGAAATCTATGGTCGGGCATAACGTTGCCCATCAGCGCGCAGCTAGCACCGAACCTCGTACCGAATATTGCGCCCTTGCCGTCGTTTCGCAGCGGATCGTCCGTCTCAGTTTGTAGCCTTGCAACGGCAAGCGCATCCTTTATGAAAGGATTGCGCGGATAGCTCTCAAGATAACCGCGGCTTAGAAGGGGATCGATTGGGGAGTTCGATTCGGAAACATCGCGTCCATTTTTTAGCGCACGCATTGTACGGCCATCAGCTTTGTAGGGATCAAATTCGGGCGCATAATAGCGGTCGCCGCCGATTAAAAATGGTGGATACTCGCCACCGAAATCGGTAGCATATCTTTCGATTGCAAGTTGGATTGCATGTGCGTTCTGCTTTGCCGTGGCTTCCATGCGTCTTTCGCGAAGTTGAGTGAATCCTTTGGCTGCCGAAAAAAACGCGAGAACCAAGATTGCAATTACTAATATAGAAAAAAACCAGGAAAAAAACCTTTGCACTTCGCACCTCGCGGCCATTGCGCGCCTGAACTCCCCTAGGTGACCATGTTCCAAACTTCCCGGCCATTCAAATATTACCGGAAAATCTCGAAATTCGCCACATCCCCCCCTAATACCACCGTTCCAAATCCACCATATTTAATATATCCAACCTGCCCGCTGCGATGCGGCGTAAGTTTTCGATAACTTCGTCCCAGCGCTCCAAATCCCCGAACGGCGAAGCTGCGCGGTGCGGCGACATGACTACGTTTTCGAGCTCGTGGAACGGATGCGCCTTCGCGTCGTAAGGAAACTTCCGCCCGGCTTCATCCGGCTGCGGCGAATAGTCGTACCAAACGTCAATCCCCGCGCCCGCGATTGTCCCGTCCCGCAGCGCCCGATACAGCGCCGCTTCATCGACGGCTTTGCCCCTGCCAACGTGCACCAGCAGCGCGCCGCCGCCGCGGCCTTCTTCGGATTCGTACGTCGCGTCCATTTCGTGCCGGCAATTCGCGCCGAGAATCTTAAGCTCTCGCTCTCCGATTATCCCTTCGGTATCGGGCGTCAGCGGCAGCGCGACGAAAAGCACATTCACCGAGGCGAGAAACTTATCGAAATATTCCAGCGTATATTTGCGCACTGCGGCGTAGAGCGATTCGTCGAGCGCCGTCCAATTTTCATACCGCTGCGGCCCTCCGGCGTTCCAATCGCGCCTTAGCGCATGAAACTCCATTCCGCATCCCGACAAAATCCGGTGGATTTTGCGCCCAAGCGAGCCGTAGCCGAGAAATCCGCACCGCCTGCCCGCAAGCGGGATGGACGGCGCGCCTTCGCCGTTCGCCCGCCAGCCGCCGGCAGCCATTCGGTTGTGGTGCGGAACGATGCGGTTCGTAAGCGCGAGCAACAACGCGGCAGCGTGCTCGGCGGTAAACAGCGTATTGCCGTGGCCGTTAGAAAGCATTACGCCGCGCTCCGCATTGAGCTTCCGGAACGGCTCGATTAAATGCTGGACGCCGGCGCCGGGGAAAATGTGAAGCTTCAGGTTTTTTGCGGCAGCGAGAAACTCCGCGGAAGGCCGCCAGCCGACGGAAACGTCCGCATGCGGCGCGTGTTCAAGCGCGAAGGCGGCGATTTCTTCCGGCGTCGCTTCATCCGGAAAAATCAGGCGCACGTCCGCGTCCCCAAGCCGCCCGCGAAGGCGCTCGCGAAGCTCCGGCTTTGCGCCGAAAATAAACAGCACGTTCGTCGTCATAAGTTTCGATTATCGCACGCGAGGTTTTGATTGCTCTCGCGGCCCGGCAAAATTATAATCGGGATTTCGGAGGGCCGCGATGCTCGTTCTTGCCGCCGTGTCGCCCGTGATCTTGATTTTTCTGTTGATGACGCTTTTCAGGCGCCCCGCGGATGCGGCCGGCCTTATCGGCTGGGGTTTCACGGCGCTCGTTGCCGCCGCGTTTTTCGGCACTTCGCTAGAGGTCGTTCTTTTCGCGTCGCTCGCCGGAATCGTGGCGAGTTTTCCGATCAGCCTTATGGTAGCGGCGTCCATTTTCCAGATAAACGTGATGGAAGAGGCCGGGGCGCTTCGGCGAATCGTCGCGATGATGAAAACGCTGGGCCGCGGAAATCGCGCCGTACAGATAATGCTCATCAACGTAGGCGCGGGGACGGTGCTCGCCGCGCTCGGCGCGACGCCGGTTTCGATTTTGCCGCCCATTATGCTCGCACTCGGCTATTCTCCGTTCGCCGCGATCGCGCTGCCGGCAATCGGCTACGACGCGCTTTGCACGTACGCGCTGCTTGGCGTGCCCGTCGTCGTGTTCGCGGACGTCGCGGGTGGAATAACTGGCACGCCGATGACCCCGGCGCAGGCAGGCGCGTTTTTCGCGCGGTACATGCCGTTCGTGACGACGATGATTGCGCTTTCGATGCTCTACCTCGCGGGCGGGTTCGCCGAGCTTAAAAAAAGCTGGCACGTCGCGCTGATAACCGGAATAACCGCAGGGTTTATCGCCATCGGGATGAACGCTGCGGGACTGCCCACGCTTACCGGCGTCGTCGCGGGCGCGGGCGTGATTGTCGCGATGACGGCGTGGCTTAAGTTCACGGGCAAAAAAATAATCGACAGAAGCGCGGTAAGCGCGGATGACGCCGCCGCTGAAAAGTCGATGAGCGTTTTGCGCGCCGCGCTGCCGTGGCTGCTGCTCGTCGGGTTCAGCGTACTCACGAATTTCAAGCCGCTCGGCGTTTTCGATTTGCTGTTCGTCAAATTCAGTATGCCGGTCGAAATCATTCCGGGAAAGCCGGAGCTTTTGCGAATGCTCTGGCACGCGTATACGTGGGTTTTTATCGCGACGGTTGTTTCGATACCGTTTTACAAAATGACGGGCGAGCGGCTTCGCGCAGTGATGAAAAAGACCGCGCGCAGGGTGCCGCGGCCCGCGTTCGCGGCGGCGATTTATTTCGCGATAGCCTATGTCCTCAATCACAGCGGCAAGACAGCCGCGGCGGCGGCGGCGGCGGGCGGCGGGCGCGAATGGACGCTTGGCGGTTCGAACATGATTGCGGTAATCGCGCAGGCGAGCGCGGACTTGTTCGGAAGTTTTTATGCGGCGGCGGCGGGATTTTTGGGACTGCTTGGCGGATTCATCAGCGGCAGCGAAACTTCGAGCATCGCAATGCTGACCAAACTTCATTTCGATACGGTGGCCAAGATTTATTCCGAAGCCTCGGATGGCGACCTTCTTGCAATCGCGCTGCTCGTGTCGGCGTTTTCGGGCATCGGCGGCGGGCTCGCGTCCGTGATAAGCCCGGCGAAACTGCAAAACGCCGCGGCGGTAATCGACAAAACCGGCTACGAGAGCAAAGTTATAAAAAGCACAGCCGTTATTTCTTTAATTATGGTCGCGATGACCGCGATTTTGACTATAATATTCATGTCGCGATATATCTGATAAAAAGGAGCAAACTAAAAGGTGGAAATGAAAACATCCGAGGTTGCCTTCTTCAAGGACGTGGAAATCAAACCCATATTCCTGATTTTGCACCACACAGCGTCGAACGCTGACATGAGCGATTACCTTGCAAATCCCGGCGACGGGCGTAAGGTGAGCGTGCATTTTCACGTTAGCCGCAAGGGCGCAGTCACGAGATACTCGAATCTCGCCGATTTGTCGGCGAAAACGGCGAAGCAGGCGTTTCACGCGGGCGAAAGCGAGTGGACATACCGGGGGAAAAAGTACACTAGCCTCAACCGGTATTCCATCGGCATCGAAATGGACGGCGACGGCAAAACCCCGTTCACGAAAATACAGCTGGACAAAACCTTTAAGCTAAGTCTGCAGATTATGTCGGCGTTCGGTATAGCTCCGGAGTGCGTGCTCGGCCACAAGGAGATTTCGCCCGGCCGCAAAATCGACCCGTCCCCGATGGATATGGACGAAGTGCGCGGCACGCTCGCGATGAGAATTGCATCGGGCATAGGCGCGAGCGGCGTGGCCGACATGGAAACCGCGGCGGAGCTGTTGGCGATAATTTGGCACGGGGGAAAGGGCGTTTTGGCGCGGATTCCCGAGAAGGCGCGACGCGGCCATCCGCTCATAAAAATCGCGAACGAAGCGACCGCATATATTAAAAACAAGTACGGAATAAAGTAACGCCGCCAAAATGAAATCGCGGCTAGATTGGAAATCCGTATGTTTTTCGAACACGCGATTATCGAACACGACGCCATGCGATAGACTTGCAAGGAGGAATCGAAAATGCTGAAGGAAACTTGCGGCGGCTGCGGAACTGAAAATCCCGAAGGCGCGCGATTTTGCGCAATGTGCGGCGCGGCAATCGGCGCGCGGTCCGCGCCTCGAGGCGTGCACCCGTCCTACGGCGTACCCGTTTCGTCCGGAGAACTGCTTGGATTCGGCGCTCTTGCGGTTTTGATGCCGGGAATCGGTACGATCATATCGTACGTCATGGCAGGGCTTTGGATTTCACGCAGGCGGCCGGGCGGCACCGGTTTTCTAACGTTCGCGATTATTTATCCGTTCTTTGTTTTGCTTTTCGTCGCGCCCGCCCTGATTGCGATGCCGAATTATATTCGCGTAAAAAACCTTGCGATGGAAGCGGAAGTGAAGTCGAATTTTCACAACATTCAGCTGTCGGTCGAGCGATACGCCGTGGACCACGACGGCGAATATCCATCGGATATAAACGAATTGATTACGCTGGGATATATTGGCGAGTTTCCGAGAAATCCGCTTTCTCCGAGGAACGAATCCGGAATGACATCGAGGAAATACATGCGGCCCGTCGCGGACGGCAATTACAGCGCCGGCGATTTCGTATATTTGCCGCGCATAAGTCCGGAAGGGAAGGTGACGGGATACGAACTAAAGCTTTACGGTTCTCTCGAAAATCGCGGCTTCATCGAAAAGCTGTCCGGCGGGGAATAAGCGAGATAAGGGATGGAATTCTCCGCCAAAAATCTCTAGCGTAATCAAGAGCTGGATACATGCGGACGGCTCCAACTGAAACTTCATTTCATACCATAATGCTATAATTCGCCTCGTATGAGCAATATTGCAAATGGACAAAACGGCGGGGCGCGGACGGCGTTCCTGCTTGTCACGGACATT
>JAANMV010002389.1_pt1 | contig 18331 bp, 24 predicted proteins | sample 7279661 | NCBI WGS metagenome assembly JAANMV01 (sample SAMN14094540, study PRJNA606508) | bioreactor metagenome | isolation source: A lab-scale SPAN reactor treating ammonium-rich wastewater day 121 | place: Ireland: Galway | collected 2017-05-16 | reverse complement strand
GCGCGTCGGTCAGCCAGAAGAGATCGCTCATGTCACCGCTCCGTTTTCGGAGGCGTGAATCACGCAGAGCAACAGAAATCAATGCATCCTGACCCTAGAAGGGCGGACAACAGGTCTTCTGCCGCGAAACGCATAGTCAAAATCCGGATCAGTTGAAACTCAGCAAGCGGCAAAAGCTGAATTGGCCAGACAGCCAGGGCCAGCCGACAGAATGGCACGGTAGATGGGGAAACTGCGTTTGTCATCAGAGACTTCGCGCAAAACTTCCAAGACATACCAACGACCACGCCGCCCGTGTCGTGTCTCCGTCTCCATCGAGACAAGCCGGAACCAGCGAAACACCGGCGCAGCGCGACCTCGTCAGTTCATTGAAATCTATGGGGATTTTGAGTCCGTCTCGACGGGAGCGCGGGGCGGGTGGAAAGAGACGCTGGGCGTTCAGAGACCGATCTCGCGCGGTTGGCCAGTCTCCGAAGGGCGGATGGTCCCTGCAAACCCCTTTGGCACATAAAGAAAAAGGCCCCGCGAGGGACCTGTTTTCGGGTTTGCAATGTGCAAGTGGCGGAGACGAAGGGATTCGAACCCTCGAGGCGGTTTCCCGCCTGCACCCTTAGCAGGGGTGTGCCTTCGACCACTCGGCCACGTCTCCGCCGCGCGGTCTAGCAGGCAGCGGGCAGGAAAAACAAGGGGAAAACGCACGGCACGCGCTGATTGTCGAAATTTCGCCGCAGCAGGCAATCAAGCAGAACAGCGCAAGAACATGCACGGGTTTGTGGCAAAAATCCGTCAACGCCTGTTCTTGCTTTACCCCTTGGCTTAGCGCGCCGTGGGCCTCCCCGCTCACCCCGCGCGGCGTCAGCGGCGAAGCCCACGGCGACCTGGAGGGTCCGGGCCATACTCCTCTTTCAAGGGCAGATCGCCCGCAGCCTGCCTGGCTGCCTCAAGCGCATCGGCCATGCTCGGCACCAGTCCAGTACCGCCCGCGATAGTGAACACGCACCAATACCAGCGGTTATCTGGCGTGTGATGCGGGTAGATGCGTCCGACCATCTCGCCGTCGCGATAGACGGACCAGTGATCCTCGGAGCCCCTGTGGTGACTGTTCGGCCACGTCCGGCGGCGCGTCCATCGATGTTCTGTCATGGCGATTCCCTTCCGTCGCCATGAGAACAGAAAGGGAACGATGGAGTCCAGATGGCAGGGAACAAATCCGCGCGGAGCGGGGTTTCTCTGCGCAGCAGCCAGCGAGAGGCCCCGATGCCGAGCAAACAGACGATCAGGCCGGTCAGCTACGAGGAGAAGCCCGGCACCTTCCTCGTCGTGAACGATGCCGAGGGCATGGGCCGGGCTCTGCTGACCTACTGCAAGCCAGACGATCCCTCATTTCGCAGGGCGGCGAAGTCTTGCGTATGGCTGGAGCACGGAGAACTGGAGCCGGAAGAGGTTCGGGCGGACTTCGTCCAGGCACTCACCTCGGCCGGCGTGTTTGTCCGAGATCCTTGAGGCTACGCGCCGCCGTCACCATGCAAAAAGGCCCCCGCCCGGCCGAACCCGAGCGGGGCGCAGGTCAGTTGTGGCGCTGATCAGACCGCTCTTCAGCGTCGAGCTTCGCCACCATGGCATCAAATATGCTCTCAGCTTCGTCGTCCGTCAGCTTCTCGAACTTCTGTCCCTCAGTCTTCCGGTATTCCGGGTCATGTAGCTCGGGAACGAATTTTTGCCCCATCTCTTCACCCTCCACCTGACTGATGTGGGGAGGCTAGCTTGGGGACAGATGGATGCCGAATCCTGACAGGCAAACCGGCAGATTCCCGCCGATCTTTGTCACGACGCACGAATGTCGTGAGCTATCCGGGATTTACGAAGCATAGCGCGGCACTCCCATCGCCTGCGCCGTGATCAGCGCGGCCGCGGCGATGGTGGCGCCGACCGTGAGGCCGGCGACCAGCGACGCGGCCATGGTGGCCTCATAGGGCGTTCTGCAAATCATCAGATCCCCTCCTAATGCGAAAAATCTAACCGAAACGACAGATTGTCGCGGGACACACGTTCGGCGATAACCATGCCGTGGTTAAACAGTACTCTGGTTGCTTTACCTTGATCGGGCGGACCTTCGGGCCCGCCCGTTGTGGTTTCAGCTTGCCCCTGCCCTGCGCAACGCCTCGGCCAGCTGATCCACCGCGCCGCCCGCCGCCTCTTTGACCTTCTCGGCCGCGACCTGCTCCAGCTTGGCCTTGGCCAGGTCGGTCAGCACATCGGCCGTGGGCTTCAGGCTGCCGATCGCATCGGGCACGCTGCGACGCGCATACTCCAGCACCAGGTCCACAGCGGCCTTGCCGGTCAGCTCGTGCTTGATGGCCAGCTGCGCCGCCGTGTAGAGCGCCCAGTGCAGGGCCTCGCGATGGTTGGCCTGGATTTCGATGCCCCAGCGCTTGCCGGCCTGCCTCACGCCCCAGCCGATTATGGCGGTGATCGCGAGGCCGATCAGTTCCAGGAGATGCGGCGCGGCTGCGGTCGTGAGGACATCCAGCACCCCGGCGTGGGCAGCCCTGACGAACAGCATGGCGGTCAGCAGTATCCCGAAGAAGATCTTCGCCCGGGGCGGCATGCCCCAGCCGACGGTCCAGACCGCGAAGGCGATGGCGACGAGGCAGAGCAGGTAGAAGAGGGTCATAGATCAGTTCTCCTTGAGAAGGGCGGGCCAGGTCTTGGGCCCGATGATGCCGTCCTGCTTGAGGCCGGCGGATTTCTGGAAAGCGATGGTAGCGGTGCGGGTGTTGGCGCCGAAGATCCCGTCCACCCCGCGAGGATCGAAGCCGAGCGTGGTCAGGCGCTGCTGGGCGTGGCGCACAGCATCGCCGCGGCTGCCCAGGCCGATCTTCGGACAGGCCGGCGCGAGCGTGTCGGAAATGGCCTGCCAGCGCTTGAAGGCCGCCGCGAGCTTGGTGTGATAGCCGTGGGTGGCATAGCCCGGGCCGTTGTAGCCGCGGGCGAAGGCCGACCAGTCATGCCGGCGCAGTTCGTCATCCAGCCCCTCGGAGATGATGAAGCTGATCATCGCCTCCAGCTGCGCGGCCTCGCTGTGGCAGAACGCCTCGACCATGTCGCCGGGCGTGGCAAAGCCTGCGGCCTTGTGATTGCTGCCGAGGATCTGCCCCAGCCCCCAACTGGCCGAGCGCAGCGCGGCATTCGCGTCGATCTTGATGGCCAGCGCCAGGCGCGGGTAGCTGTCCTTGGGATAGGGCTTCGTGCCCCATTTCTGATAGGCCAGGCCCGAGGCCTCAGCCGCGGTGCGCTTCTGCCCCGGCCCCAGCTCGCGCCAGAACACATGCGGCTCGAAGAGCATCTTCGGCCGGCCCTGGCCGTCGAAGCCGCCGCCGGAGGTCTCGACCTCGATCACGGCGCGGATTTCACCCTCGCCAGCGCCGATCAGCCGCGCCGTGCGCGCCACGTCGATATCGGTGAGCCGCGTGGCGCGGCCCTTGAACCCTGCTGGGATCATGCGTTTCTCCAATGAAAAAGCCCCGCGCGGGGCAAGGCGATGGGTGGGATGTTCCACGTTCATTCGCGAAATGGTCCCGGTTCTAAACTGACCGGTTCGGGAACGATCTGGGTCGGTTCCCGGATGTTCTCGCTGGCAGCTTTCCGCCAGCGCATGTTTTTGTGATGCAACTGCCGCTGGGGCCAAAGCTATATTGCTCTGTGAATTCTACGGAGCACGAACGATGAAACTGGCACCGATGCTGCTGACCGCCTTGACCGTTGCCACCTTTGGTTCGGCCCCGGCCGTCGCCGATCCTGGACGCGGGCATGGCAAAGGCGGGCCCGCGCGTCATCACGACGACCGCGGCCACAGGGACAGCCACCGCGCGCCGGTCCGCTATGTGACCGATTGCCCCCCCGGCCTCGCCAAGAAGAACCCGCCCTGCATGCCGCCCGGTCAGGTCGGCAAACGTTACGGCACCCGCGTCGGCGATACGCTACGCATCGGCGATTACCTGTTGATCCGCGATCTGGACCGGTACGGCCTGGAGCAGCGCCGAGGGTGGAAGTACTACCGGGACGATGGCCGGATTTACCGCGTCGACAGCAGCACCCGGAAGATCCTCGCAGTGCTGAACCTGATCGACGCCTTCGCGAACTGAGCGGGGTTCCCAAAGGACTCGATCCGGTGATCAGCCTGGAAGCGGCTCCGGTTCGGGCAACGGATCTCCGACCAGCGAGGAGCTGTATTCGACCGCCCCGCCCATGCCGGCGCACTCATGGGCAAGAAGCGTGTCCCAAGCCATCTGGTCGACGGTCTCGTCGCCTGCACGCACGAACGGGCAACGCTCCTGGCTCAGGAAGCTGTAGACCAGATAGGACATTCCGCGCGGATAGGGGCTGTCCGGCCGCGCCAGGTGCAGCCCGTCCGAATAGATCGCGTCGCCGTATTCGGCACGCATCGCCGCCACAAACGGGAAGGCGGGGATGATCCACACCTGCTGCCCAGTGTGCAGCTCCAGCCATTGCCGCAGGCCCTGTGAAAAGCCCGTGGCGTTGCCATAGAGGTCATCGCGACCTTGCGGCGGCCAGATGTCCTGGAGGATCAACTCGGCACCACGGGCGGAAGCGTCCAGCGCGTCCCAGTATGCTTGCTGGAGGGTGTTCCTGCCTTCTGTGCTGTCGAAGGCCGGAAAGCCGGGGCCGGTCGGATCGGTGAACTCGGAAACGATCACCGCGTCATAGGCCGAGTTGCGCAGATGGCCGTTCAGCGCCCGGACATCCTGCAGCGAGCCATAGCTGACGTAGTCGGACAGCGCCGTGCCGGGCCAGTCGGTATCCAGCACACCGCCAAAGGGCCATGCTTCCTCCCCCGCAGGCGCACCATAGGCGGTCTGCACAAAGCTGTGCCCGGCGAACAGGATGGTGCCGCTGGGGCTGGTGGCGCGTCGAGGATGTCGTGGGCCACCCGCCGACGCGGCAACGCCTTGCGAGAACCCTATGCCGATGCCCAATCCGATCCGCATCAAACCCAACCCGTGATGTCGGCGGCCGTTGTCCCGGTGGCCAGAATGCGATCCGCGCCAAGCGCATAGGTTCCAGGCGGCAGCGTGGCGGTCACATAGCTCTCGCCATCAGTGCCGCGCCAAGCCAATGTGCCGGCCGTACCGAGGGTCACGGCGCGGATGGCCTCGGGGAGATCCGCGTCATCGCTGGGGGTCACGACATAGGAGCCGAGCGCTGGCGCATTGGCCCCGTGCATGAAGGTGCTGAACCTGTTTGCCATTTTTTACCTCATGAGGATGTGCCGATCGACGGCAGAAAGGGAAACGGGACAAAAGTCCTGGAGCTTGGAAGGCCGCGATTGCCGTGCTGGAGAGACGGGTAGCCGAGTGGGGGATTGCGATTTCGGAATAGCGGGATAGGGTCTGCGCGCTTCGTTTTGGGATGATACGAAGCAAGCCCCGGCTGCAATGCAGCTGGCAGCCGGGGCTTTCTCACAACATCCGCAGCACCAACCAGGCGACAATCAGGGCCACGGCGAAAGCCCATGCCCGCGCTTCCTCGCGCAGCCAGGTCTTGAACCAATCAGGCATCCGGGCGCCCTCCAAGCTTGCGGGCATGCGCCTCGATCACGCCCAACACCAGCTTGGCCAGCGACATGCCGGCCAGTCCCGAGGCAAACCCGGCGGCGCCGGCGGCATCACCCCGGATTTCTCCGATCCACCGCTCCAGCAGCGCAAGCATAACGGGGCTGAAATAGAGCGACATCAGGCTGCCTGCCGCGGCCATCACGGCACCGTCGCGCAGCCGGCACTTTCCCACGGTCATCCACCAGCGGACCAGGCCGCCAGCGGCGCCGGCAAGCGCCGCCCTGCCCGCCTCGCCCGTGATCCAGGCTCCGACCATGGCGGCATAGAATAGCGCCTGCTGAAGCAGGCCGGGTTCAGGCGGGGTATCCATCGTCTCTCCGCTTGCCAAAGAAGAAGCCCCGCCTGGGCGGGGCTGTTGAGATGCTGGGGGAATGCCTTCGGTTTTCAGGTAATGCCGAACAGCGATTCCAGCCGCTGACAATCTTCGGTCAATTCATCCGCCCCCATCGCCCGGTCGAAGAACCGGGCTTCACGAAGCAGGAAATCGCCCGCGCCTCCGGTGGAAAGGCCGCGACCGAGAATATCGCAGCCGAAGATGGGATGCCTGATTTCAGTGACCTCTGGGTAAGCGGCGGCGCGGGTATGTAGCGCATCCCCGGTCTTGTAGGTATAGCTGGGGCCGGTCGAGCTGATCGACGCGCCGATGACTTTCCAGTCGTTCGGGTTGCTGGTCGGGACATAAACGCCGGTCGCCCCCGACGCAAAAACCGCGACACGTGGGTTCGTTACCCCGTCAGCATCGGCAACGGGTCGAATTGCGGGCGATCCGCCTGGCGTATCACCCGGTTCCAAAATCCTAAGGTTAGATGAGGTCGGGCCATAGGCACGGATGCGGATGGTGAGGATGATCGTGCATTGCCCGGTGTTGATGTTGACTCGGCCTTCCGTTGTCAGCGAACGGTCCCCGCTGAAATCCAGGACGCCCAGGTTATCCGGCCCGCCGTTCCAAACGAATTCGGGGCGCAGGCTGTCGTTGATCACCTGGTCGAAGTTCCTGGCTGCGTAGGGTGCCCTGCCTCGGGCCATGACAGCCGGGCGAACCCCAGGTGACGCGCCAGTCAACCGGCCAGGATCGAGAATGATCAGCGCGTCCTTGTCGTAGATGTTGGGCCGCGTCAGCGGGATCGGGCCAGTGATCGCCTTCTGGCCGAAAAATGCGACGGTATCGGGCATCGGCTTAGCTCTCCGTGCGATAGAGGTTGTTGTTGATCAGATGGCGGCGGAATTCCTGCGCCGCGAGATAGCGCCCGAGCGCGTTGAAGTGGCCCGCGTCGCGCGACAGCGACGGGCAGCGGTTGCCCGCGGCCTGTTGCGCCAGATCCTCCGTGGTCGGGCCAGCGTAGCCGGGGGCAAGACCGTTAAGAATATCGGCAGGGATTTCCGCGGCATCGGTCCACACCCTCGAACTGAGGAAATAGGCGTTCATATCCCAGACCAACGGCCCCCATTTGGCGATCATGGCGGCATTGCCGCTGGCGAACTTTGCTCGGTTCGGGTTTTCGGGGGCCCAATCCATGTCGCACATGTCCGTCCAGATCGAAAAGCGAAGATCCCGAGCATCGAGATAGTTCACGATGGCTTCGCGCCGCTCAAAGATCTGCTCCCAGGTCGATCCGCCCGGCGCGTCGTTCCAGCCGGTATGGATGACAAAGAAGCGGTCCCGCAGGGTCGGGCCAAGCGTAGGGAAGAACGAAACCTCCCAGCCTATGGAGATTTCCGATCCGGGCGTTGCACGGGTGAAGACCAACGAGTTATCGGCAGCAGACCAGGACAGGGTTCCGGGGATCTGACCGCCTGTGTTAGAGTCTTCAGCCCAGCGGTTCAGCCGGCCGTCATAGGCTTTCAACTGGTTGTTGCCGGTCATGTTGGTCGCCGTGACCAACACGGCCCCTGACGCGGGAACAACGCCCCCGTTGATGGTCAGGCGCGCCGGGATAGCACCCAGGCGCGCGGCCGTGTGCATCGAACGCTCGCCGCTTTTGCAGTCGTTCGTCACCTCTTCGACCTCGACCCCGCCGTAAGCCGGCACAAGACCGTCGAACGCACCGGCGATTTCCGTCCGCATTTCCCAGGGCGTGGAGGATCCGATGACGGCGATTTTGGTCAGATCGGACCTGGCCCGTGCGAAGGTCACTTCGGCGGATCGGTCGTAGAACGGCGAGTCGAGCTCTTGAGAGGCCGAGCCCGGATCGGAAATGCGATCGCTGAGATTGTCCCAGATTTCGTCATAGACCCAAGCCGGCCAGCCGCCATCGCTCTCTTGTGCCCAGCCCGGCATCACATAGTTGCCGTCGCGGTCGTGCTGGCTGAAGATCAACCCCGATCCTTGGACTTCGCGGATCACGCCGCTCGGCGGCAGATCAGGCATGCGGCTGCTAGTATCGGCCCAGATCTCGTCATAGATCCAGGCGGGCCAGCCACCGTCGCTTTCCTGCGCCCAGCCCGGCATGATGAAGTTGCCGTTCGCGTCATGCTGGCTGAAAATATACTCGCCGCCGACTTCACGGATCACGCCGCTCGGCGGAAGCTCGGGGAGCATGGGTTCGACCCTGGTCCAGATCTCGTCGTAGATCCAGGAAGGCCAACCGCCATCGCTCTCCTGTGCCCAGCCCGGCATCACGTAGTTGCCGTTTCGGTCCACCGAGGCCAGAATATATCCGCTCATGTCTGCCACAGGGCGGATCATGGAGGAACGGGCGGAAACCTCATTGTCCAGCAGCTCGCGGCGCGGCAATCTCAACGCTACACCCCATCGGGGCGCGGTCGCGAACAACGGGTCGTCGGCAGCGTTACTGAAACTGCGGACCGCAAGGTAGTCGCCCTCGATCGTCACGATGAGGCCGAGCGAACCGGGCAGGTTCGGCTGGCCGAAGTCCACGGCGGCCGTGCGCGAAGTGAAGGTTTTCCCGGTATTGGAGAGGGCCGCTGGCAGACCGCTGATGTCCCCAAAGCGCACGGATTCCGACAGTCGGACTTCCTTCCTGTCAGGAGCGTTCCAGAAAATATAGCCTAGAAAACGCTGGCCTTCGGAGAGATCGTTCGCCGCAAGTGTGCCTCCATTGCGAGCGCGAATGGTAAAGTCCATGCCGCCGATGCTGATGATCGGATCGGGCCCGGTGTTCGCAAACGGGCAGCGGAACCGCAGCATCTGGCCTGCCGAGAGCGAGATGTGCGTCTGCGCTGCAGGGATGCTCGCCATGATCAACTGGCCGGTGGACGCTTCCGTGTCGGTTTGGAGCGCGAGGACATCGCCCTGATTGTCGGCGTTGCGGCGAGCGATCATTTCAGCGGAAAGGTCAGCGGCCGAAACGCCTGTGGTAGGAACTGTGCCGCCGACGAACAGCAGCAGCCTGGACTTGTCGAGGATGCTCACGGCGTCACCTCCCTGACGATATGAATGGTGCCGGATTGCGTTCTGCTGATGCGGACGCCGCTGGTTACTTTCACGTCAACCCAATGCGCTCCGAGCGGCAGCTGCGCGCTGAGGCCGGCGGACATCGAGATTTCCAGCATGCCCTTGACCGCATCGCTGACATGGACGGTGAGCGGCCGCGTGATGCCATCCGGGCCGCGCATGGCGGCCGAGACCGTCATGCCGGTCAGGTCCACCGGCCGGCCGAATTCATCGATCCACTGGCCGCCGATGTTGATCGTGTCGCCCCGTTTCCAGGTCGCCTCCGATCTGGCATCCCGCGGGATCTCGACCGCGATCAGGTCCATCAGCGTGAACGGTCCCGCCGCGCCGGTCGGAACCACATCGGGCAGCATGGTGGTCACCAGCCGGTTTTCGGCCTCCGACCAATGCTCGACCGCCACGGTGTAGGGCACGCCGCCGGCGCGTCCGACCAGCTCGACATCGATCAACCCGGCGCCGCTGATCGGCGCCACCACCGCGCCGCCGGAAATCGTGGTCGCGCCGACGATCCCGCCGTTCTTCGGCCGAAAGATCACCCGGCCATGCGCCGGGATCGTCCCGTCCGGCAATCGGACGGGGCCAGCGATCTGTGTCGCCATGTCTGCCCTCTCAGATGATGGTGATCGTGACCGGGCCGCTGCGCGGGCCGGCAATGCCCGAGCCGTTCAGCGGCTCGATCCAGTAGCTGTGATCGCCGACGCCTGGCGCCGGATCGCTCCATTCGTCGGCCAGGTTCGGCGCGCCGTATTCGGTCCCGACATGCACCGCGTCGTCAAACGACGTGCTGTTCGTCGCGCGCCAGATCCGCGCGGCGGCATAGACCGGGTCGTTCGGCGGGATGAAGGCCAGGCCAACGGATGAGCCCGCCGCCGCCCCGGTGAAATGCTGCATCGCCGCCGGCGGCACGCTGTTGGCCACGGCGCGCAGGACCAGCGGCGCCTCGGGCACCCATGCGCTGACCCGGTTGCCGCCCGTGCGGTTGCGGATCTGCGCCTCGTAATCCTGCCCGTCGACCAGGGCGGACAGCACCTGCGTCGATTGCCCGGCGCCGACATCGATCATCTGCCAGTCGGCGATCCCGGCGCCGGGCGAGCGGAACCGCAGCTGCTGGCGCAGATCCTCGGGCTGGGCCGGCCAGACATATTCGATCATGGCCACGCCGCCCGTTCCCTCGATCACCGAGCCGGAGAGCGAGCCCGGCGCCGTCACGATCCGATCCTCGGAAATCGTCGCCCGCAGCGTCCTGGGCGGCTCCAGCGCCAACGCGTCGGGATCGAAATCCCCCGGATCGACCGAGGCGGCTTCGATGGAAAAGGTGTGCGATCCGGCGTTGCGGGTCAGCATCGCCACCTCGACCACGCAGTCAATCCCGGCTTCGGCATGCCGGATGCGCAAGAACCGCTCGCCGATGCAGTCGTAGCCGATCACCTTCAGCGTGCCGCTGACCTGCCATTCCGGCTGCGCCGCCTTGGCCCAACGCCAGATGATGCGCCAGGCCTGGTTGTGGCTGTCGACGCCGTTGCATTCCTCTTCCGACCGATCCCCGAGCGGGTTCAGGATGACCGCGCCGCTGACCTCGCCGCTCCAGTCGCGGGCGGGCTCGACATAGCGCAGCGCATAGCTGCCGACCTCGTCCGGGCCCGTGGCCTTGTGCCGGATCGACAGCGACAGGAAATCCTCGTCGGTCAGGGTCAGCGTGGGGGCGGAATAGGCCCCGACCTTGAAGCCGAGCTTCCCGTCCGGCCGCTCGTAGAACCAGGCATCGCAGCACATCATCAGATGCGCCCGCACCTGCTCCCAGGTCATGTCGCTGCGCAGCACCGTATTGATGGTCCAGCGCCGCTGGATGCCGCCGTCCCGGTTTGTCACCAGTTGGTCGGATATATCCGCCTCGGCCGCCACCTCGTCCCAGTCCACCTCCTTGCCGAACCAGGTCGCGACATCGGCGATGACCAGCGCCGCATTGTTCGACCAGCTGCGGCTGTCCGTGCGCGGATCATAGACCGTGTCGCAGCCGTCCCAGACCGGCGCATAGGCCCATTCGCGACCACCGGGATAAATGTTCTGGAACTCCTCCATCGACGGCCGCGCCGCCGAGAGCGCCGCATAGGACAGGCCGGAGAAATCGTCGGATTCCGATACCTCGGGGAAGGTCGCCCGCCAGACCGGATCGGCCCCCTGGCCGGAATGGCCGGTATAGGTGCGGATCGATCCGTGATAGTCCGTCGACTTCGCCGGTGGGTTGCGCCACAGCACCGGATCGGTCAGCACCCAGCCGTTGACATCGGTTTCGACCGGCCATTTGTCCAGATAGTGCTGCACCGGCCCCAGCGTCGAATGCGCGGCGATGATCACGCCGTAATGCCGCTTGCGCCGGTTGTCCGAGCCAAGCGGCGTTGTCATCGAGGCACTGGAATAGGCCGCCAGCGCATAAGGGCCGCCCTTGCGCACCCGGCCATAGACGCGGTCCTGCCAGGACACGTCCTGGGCGTAGTTCGCCATGATCTCGGGCGGCGATGGCATCTGCGGCTTGGGCGCGAGGCTCTGGGCCAGCGCCGACATGCCGATGGACACCACGACGCGCGACAGGAACGACCCGCCGACCAGCCATGCGCCGGCATTCATGCCGACCGCGAAAGCGCCGCTGATCCCGGCCCCGGCCGCGGCGCCCGTGGTCAGGCCGACCCAGACGCCCTGGATGAACGGGATCACCGGACCGGCCTCGGCCGGCGTGCTGAAGCATGTGGTGGAAAGCAGCGCGGCCAGCGCCAGGCTACGGAGCCTCATAGCCAACCTCCCATGCGGCGGCGATCTTGAGCGGCACGACCGCGTTGACGGCGCCGGACTGGTCCTTCAGCGCCCATGTGCGGCCGAGGCAAAGCGCCATATGCGGCCGCGCCACCCCACGTTCGGTCAGCAGCAGGATCACCCCGATATCGCCGGCGCGGGGCTGGCCGGTGCGCGCGAGGCCGGCGCGGTCGAGACAGGGGCCGACGGCGCCGACCGGATCGGTGAAGAACCGGGTCACGCGCTGGCACTCGGCCGCGCTTTCGTAGGTCAGGCGGACATCGGCGGCCGGATCGACGCCGCGCATGCGCAAGATCCAGTCCGCGCAGAGCGTCACGCAATCGTTCTCGCCCCACTGGTAGGTGACCCTCTGCCAGCGGTTCAGTTCTGCATAAAGCGGTGACATCAGCCGAAAAGCTTCTCTTCCTGGAACGTGTCGGCCGGCATGAAGCGCAGCGAGCTGTTCGGCGCCCCGATAAGCCGCGCGTGATCCGCTACGGTGTATTGCAGCCCCGGCGCGGTATTGCGCCCGGTGAACGGCCCCTCGAAGGTCAGTGTGATCCGGCGCTCCAGCCCGCCCGACAGGTCGAACTCGATGTGACCGCCCCGCCGGGTGAGCCAGCGCACCGGCGCATGGACCGGCGCGTGGAACTCGGCCATCGAGCCGATGGGTTGGAGCCAGAAGACGATCTCTCGGCCCCTGACGTAATCGGTCCCGAGCGCCCGCACCTGCGCCACCAGGTCGCCGTCATCGGGATCGGGGATGAAGGTCAGCGACAGCGATCCCGCCGGCGCCTCGCCCTGGATCGAGAGCCGCAATTCCGAACTGTCGATCAGCTGGCTGCCGATCCATTCGCGGTCGGCCACGTCCACGAACCGGCCATCGGCGCCCAGCAGGAAGCGAAAAACGCCGTCGGCGGTCTCGATGGAGACCATGTCCATCAGCCCCACGGCATCGGCGCGCGGGTTGAAGCCGGCGGGCAGAACGCTCATCGGTTGATCCACTCCATGAGCTCGAGCTGCGGCCGCGCCACGCGGTCCAGGTCGTAAGCCGGAAAACCCATCGCATCCGAGGCGCCGACAAACAGGCCGCGGGCCATGAGGTCGATGGACGCACCGGGCGGTATCGCCCTGCGCAGCATCTTTACCTGCAAGGTCGTCGCCGCGCCGCTGCCGGACCTGCCGACCACGGCGAAAGGCCAGTCATTGTGGCTGAGGTAACAGCCGACCGGGATCGGCCGCGGCGCAGCGCGCTCATCGACCACGACGCTCGAGGCGCCGGCCGCCGCGCCGGCAGGACACACCACCTGCGGGCGGGGCTCGACCCACATGCCCGCCTGGTAAGCCCGCCACTGGCGGCTCCAGTCGTCGGCACCGCCCAGGTCGAACACGGCGGGATCGACCATCCGTATGCGATAGGCATTCACCCGGCCCTCGCCGCGCAGGATCAGCGCGCGCCAGGCGCCGATCATCTGAGGTGGAAAGACCAGGGACGGAGCGCCGACGAAGCGCGGCATGCGGTTATAGACCACCTGCTCCGATCCGTCCGTTCCCTCGGCCGGCGGCTGGCCGCGCCAGTCCGGGCGCCAATCCACGTTCAGCGCCCGGTTGAAGATCAGCGGCACGTCGATGATATCGCGGTTCACCTGGTTCCCCTCGCCTGCATGTCGCGCAGCTGGCCCGGCATGGCCTGACGCGCCATCTGCGCCGTGCGCATGTCGCCCGCCGTCGAAATCTGCGCCACCCGCGTGTCGAAATAGGGGCTGGGGATGATTTCGACCGAGGTGCGCTCGACCTGCGCTGCCCCGTCCGCCATGCGCATGGACACGTCATGCGGAATGATCCGCGTGCCGGACGGCAGGTCTACGATCTCCCCGCCGCGTTCGTTGATCCGGGTCAGGCCGCCACGCCAGTTGCTGGTGCCGTTGGCGTTGGCGCCAATCAGACCGCCGACGGTGCCGATCAGGCCGGAGCCCCAAGTGGTGCTGCCAAGCACGCCCAAGGCAGCCTTGGAAAATTGCGCCTTGGCGATCTCCATGAGCAGGTTTCCAAGGGCTTGCCTGGCGGCCGAGGCACCCTCAAGCACGCTGGAAAACAGGTCGTTGAACGCATCCCTGCCCCGTTGCGTCGCATCCTTCACCCGGTTCAGGGTATCGATCTGCGTGTTCAAGGCTGCGATCGCCCTGCCCGCTTCCGAGGTGGCCGATACCCCCGCCTCGTTCTGGTCTCCCCAGATCTTGGCCTGGAGATCCGTCATGCCGAGCGTGGCCTGTAGCCGCCTCGCTTCCTCGCGCAGCCGCTTTATCACCTCCTGCAGGGGCGTCAGCTTCGCCGCCGCCTTGGAGCCGGAATCTCCCGCTTTGTCAGCCGCCGCCGCAAGCCCGCCGCCAGTTCCGCCGTGGCCACCCAGGCTGTCCGCGGCCGCATCGGTCGTGGCCTTCAACTCACGCCATTTCGAAACGACAGGTGCCCAGGCGGATTTCAGCGCCGCAGCGGCTTCCGCTCCCTTGGCGGCAGCCACTCCGCTGAGAGATTCGATCGTATCCTCGGTCTCGCCCAGGCTGGTGTTCGCTGCGGACATGGCATCGGAAAACCCGAAGGCGAGATCGGTAGCGCCGATTGAATCCATGGCGCCGACCATCATGCCGAGGAATCTGGACCAGGCTCTCTGCATGCCCGCCAGCATCGAATAGAAACCGGCCTTGACCGATGCCCAGGCCGCCTCAAGACCAGGCGGGATCGCAGCCGCGCTGTCGATGATCGCCTGCCAGGAAATCTTCGCCATTTCGGCCAAGACCTTGAAGGCTGCGCCGACCCCGCCGACCTTGCCGACCAGCTCGATGAACTTGCCGATGAGATAGCCGACCAGAACCACAACGGCCCCGATACCGGTCGTGATAAGAGCGGTTCGTAGGACACCGAACGCAGCCGCGAGCCCTTTTGCCGCAAGTCCTGCAATTGCTGCTGCTCGGGTCTGCGCCCCCAGCGCCACCTCCAGCGCGATGGACTGGCCTATTGCCGACGCCATGGCCCGAACCGCCGTCACGCCGACGGCAACGGCATATTGCACCCCGAATGCCACAGCGACCGCGATGGCGACACCTGCCAGCGTACGCAGGACACTGGAAATCGTCTCGGCATGCTGATGAAAGAACGTCGCCGCAGACGAGACCGCCGCCGCAAGCGCCTTGATCACCGGCAACGCCTGGGCGCCGATGGTATTCTTCATGCCATCGACCGCCAGGCGCATCTCAGCCACGGCGCCCTTGCCCTCGCGAAGGGAGGCGATCATCTGGTTGTCCATGATCGCGCCCATGCGGGATGCCTTTTCGGCATAGTCCTGCATGGCCTTTCCGCCGTTCTTCAGCAGCGGCAGCAGCAGCGTGCTGTCCGAGGCCATTGCCTCCATATAGAAGGTGAAGTCCTGCTGGTTGGCATTGGCCTTTTCGAGGCTGGAGACGTAAAGCTGAAGGGCGTCGGCGCCTGACAGGTTGCGGAACTGCTCGGCCGTGACGCCGACCTTCGGGGCGATGTTCGTGAAGAAATCAGCCATCGGCCCGCCGCCGGTCGCGACGAAATCCCCGACCCGGTCGTTCACATCCTTCAGGATGTCGGCAAGTTTCTCCTGCTCGATCCCGACCGACGCCGCCCCTGCCGCCCAGCCCTGGAACTGCTTGGGCGCGGTGTTCGCCACTTGGGAAAGCCGCTCGATCTCGGATGCCGCGTTGATCGCCCCCACGCCCATGGCGGTCATAGCGGTGCCGAACGAGGCCGCCAGGCCGGCGGCGATCTTGCCGGCCTGCGCGGCAAACCGACTCAGACGGCCGCTGGACTGGCTCAATCCTTTGGAGAACTGGGCGCTGTCGAGACCCAGATTGACGCGCAACGCGCCGATAACCGAGGCTGCCATTACCGTTTCTTCCTTTCAGCATAGGCCTGCCAGGCCGCGAGATCCGCGCGCCAGCCACGCGCCTTCGGCGCGGCCCTCTCGACGGGCAGGAATTGGTTGAGCCGGGGCAGCTTCTTGGTCCTGGACAGGGCCGCGACGTGCCAGACCGCCCAGGCCATCTCCCGAGCCTCACGGTCGAGCCTCCGCCGCGCGCCCTCCAGATGGACCTGCAACAAGCGTGGCGTCAGGCGCCAGAACGCGTCTGGATCGAAACCAGCGGAAATATAGCCTTCCAGCAGAGCAAGGATTGTTACGCCCGTGCTTTCGCCGGGCGCCGGGCGTTTCCCCGCTTGGGACCGGCATCGGGCTGCGCCAGGGCGACCGCGCGCTGGATGGCATCGACATTCTCGCTGAAGATGCTGCCCGCCAGCTGCAGCGTCATCTCGGGGTGCCGCTGGCGCAGGCCCGCCCACATGAGCGCGCGCAGATCGGTCACCGAAGCCCTTCCGGCATCCATGCCTTCCAGCGTCGCCAGCGCGTCCTTACCGGTCTCCCCCTCGAAATCGCACAGCGCGTTGAAATCAAGGACCATGACATAGCTCTGACCCTCATAGGTCAGGGCAACTTCTCCCTTGAACCCGTTCGCCATGATCAGACCTCCGAGCCCGGCGTGATCGTCACGGCGCCCGTGACCTGGAATTCCGCCGTCGCCGTCATTCGGTCGTCAACCGGCACCGATTTGGAATAGCCGGAAACAGAGCAGAAGAACGCCACCACCGTGCCGTTGGGATAGGTGATCTGCGCCTCGACCACTTCGCCGGCCGTGATCAGCGCCTCGATCAGCAGATCGGTGGCAGAGCCGGGCACATAGTTCATCTCACAGGAGGCAGTGCCGTTGTCGGAGAGGGCCGGGATGTATTCCCGCTTGCGGCCCGGCGATTTGAAATGCGTGACCTCGATCTGGTCGATCGAACTCTCGGGCGGCGTCACGCTGTAAACCTCGGCCAGCGCGGTGAAGGTCGAGGCGGCAGGCGTCGCCTTGATCTCGAAAAGGGTATCGTACCCGATATCTGCGTCACTCATTCGGCCCTCCAATGGGTCATGAAGTCGATGGAAATGCGAAAGGGGCGATCACTCGCCCCCGTTTCGTGATTGTCGCGCTGCTGCGCCAGGACGATCCCGCGAAAACCGCCGCCGCGAAAACCGTGCAGGGCGGCGACCACGGCATCGGCAATGGTCCGAGTCTCGCCATAGCTCAGCGCGTAGACGTCAACCTGCACCCGACCCTGCCATAGCCCATCCGGGCCCTGCATCGTCATGCCGTCGGCGTTGTCGATCAGGTGCAGTGCTATCGCCGGCGGTCGCGTGCCCTGCATGGGCGCCCCCCAGGCGATGGCCTGCGCCGAAACCAGCGCCGCCACCGCCGCCGATCCGATCAGCAGCGACCGGAACTCCCGTTGCATGGATCAAGCCTCCCAGCCGTTTTTCTTCGCCTGGCGCCGGGCGGCACGGTCGATCTCGGCCCAGAGCAGCGGTCTGAGCCGTTCGATGGTCGGCCGCGCCTCGGCATCGAACGCCGGACGCATGAAGGGCTGCGGCGAGGTGCCGGGGTGCTGAGCCCCGGCGAACACGCCGCCGAGGATGTGCGGAGCGGTGCCGAACTCGACCAGGTGTCCATGCCGCCCGCCGGCCCCGAGCTTGTAGGAGGGCCCCACGAAGAGCTCGACCGCCGAGCGCTCATCCTTCGTCAGCTTGCGGTGCTTGCTGCGCTGGCTCTTGTCCAGCATCCCGCCGATGATGATGGAATCGCGCAGATCGCCATCATCGACCGGAGCCAGTTCCTTCGCCCGATCCCTCATCGGCGCGGCCGCCTTTCGCAGCGAGCGCCGCAGCACCGAGCGCCCCACCGATTTGCTGAGGTTGTCCAGGGCCCTTTCCACATCGGCCAGCCCCTGGACGTTCATGCGAACCGAATTCGCCATCAATCCGTCCTCGCTTTTGCGGTGATCTCCAGGGCGTTCCGAAGACCGATTTGCCTGATGCCGACGATGTCGAAAACCAACCCGCCCTCGACCAGCCGGTCCTTGGGCGTGATGCTGCGGGTGAAGGGCGAGGACCGCACCACGAAGCGAGAAACCATAGTGGCCTCGATCATGCCGGCCGCCGGCCCTTCGGCTTCCGAGCCGTCCGCCCGGCTGCCCCAGACCGGGGAGCCGAGATTGTCGGCAGCGGGATCAGACACGTTCCAGCGCAAATCGGCATGGTATTCGTCATCGGAGACGGTGCCGCGCCGGAACTGGATGCGACGATCAAGGACAGCCATCTGACACCACCCTCGGGCGCTTGTAGCGCGACTGGCGCAACAGCGCGCGGACCCCGAAGCTCATCTGCGGTGCGCTATAGGCCTGCTCGATCGTGATGCTGGCGTCACGCCACTCCTTCACCAGCAGGATGATCGCCTGTAGGAGCCGTGGCGGCGCGTCGGCCGGCGCGCCGTAGCCGACATGACCTGCCCCGGGATTTTTCCTCCAGATGCGATTAGAGTCCGGCCCAACTTGAGGACGGACAATGAAGCGAACGAGATTCACGGACGAACAGATCATC
>JAANMV010002381.1_pt1 | contig 18341 bp, 18 predicted proteins | sample 7279661 | NCBI WGS metagenome assembly JAANMV01 (sample SAMN14094540, study PRJNA606508) | bioreactor metagenome | isolation source: A lab-scale SPAN reactor treating ammonium-rich wastewater day 121 | place: Ireland: Galway | collected 2017-05-16 | reverse complement strand
CGAGAACCAGGCCGAGCTGAGCGTGCCCGCCAGTTCCTCGGACAGCTCGGTCACGCTCATGCCCTCTGCTTCCAGGGCGGCGCTCTCTTCGGCGACTAGCGTGTCGAACAGGCCATTGGCTTCGATCTCGAACTCGCGCGCGGCGGTCTCGATCTCGGCCCGGGTTTCCTCGGACAGGTCGTTCCAGGTGTCAAGGTTCATCAACACCAGATGGCCGACCTGGCCGAAGGTCGGGCGCATCATGTAGTCGGCGACCTCGAACCAGCGGTAGGACAGAGCGCCGATGGTCGGCCAGGCCGCACCGTCGATCACACCGCGTTCCAGCGCCGGGTAGATCTCGCCGCCCGGCAGCACCACGGGCGAGCCACCCAGTACGTTGATCGCCGGGTGGTAGATCGGCGTGCCGCGCACGCGACGTCCTTCGAGGCCGTTCTCGCCGACCGGCTCGTTCAGCATGATGTGGTAGCCATTCAGGTCGTAAAGCACGGCGATCAGCTTCAACCCCTGCTCCTGGTAATCGGCATCCACCGCGTCCCAAATTCCGGCTTCGCGCAAGGCCTCGGTATCGCCCGACAGGCCGTCCAGCGCAATCTGCACAACTCGAGCCTGCGTTCGCGGCTGCCGTGGACGAAGTCGCCACGAGCACCATGCGCCTCCTCGAACTTCTCGACGCGCGCTGATCGTCCTTCGCCCGCTGCCCTGATACGCTCCAGTCATGTCCCAGCGCGGAAGCATCGTCCAGGTCAGCATCTCCAGCGGGGGAGTCCCGAAGCTGCCGGTCAGTGAGGGCCATGTGACGGAACTCGGAATCGAGGGCGACGGCCACGACAACCCCGAACTCCACGGCGGCCCTGAGCGCGCGCTGTGCCTGTTTGCTATCGAGCGCATCGAGGCTATGGCGGCCGAGGGCCACCCCATCGCCGTGGGCAGCACCGGCGAGAACATTACGACCCGGGGTATCGATTGGGACCTGGTGGTGCCCGGTGCACGGCTCCGGCTGGGGGCCGATGTCCTGGTCGAAGTTACGCGCTACACCACGCCCTGCAAGACCAATGCCCGCTGGTTCAAGGCCGGGGATTTCAACCGCATGCACCAGGGACTTTTCCCGGGCTACAGCCGCGTCTACGCGCGGGTGCTCACCGGTGGCGTGGTCCGGCCCGGCGATGAAGTCGTCCTCTTGCCGCCGGTCTTGTGGGTCATCGCACCTCGAACTTCGTGTGCATCCCGAGTTCGTGGTGGTCCTCTTTCGTGCCGTCAGGCTCGGTTTCGACGATGAGGCACGCCAGCTCGTATTCGCCGGGCTCGAGCCGAATGCGCATTGCTTGCACATGCCCCGCACTCAAGCCTTCAATTTCAGCCAGGACCTCCCCATCCTTGAGGATGGCCAGCTCATGCGTCTCGCCGCCCGTGTTGTCGGCGATGAACTGGATGACCCCGGCCGCCACGCTGCCCTTGCTCGGTGAGACCGACCACTCCGTGAGGTCCACTTTCACGGTGGATGTCGCCGGGCCGGGGTCGGGTGTTGGCGTGGCGTTGGGATCGACCGTGGGGTGAGCCTCAGCCTCGGGGTCGGCCACGGCAGTGGCCTCCGGTTCGGACGCATCCGAATCGTCACACGCAACCAGGATGGCGCCGCCCAGCGCGACTATGGCCAGGGCGCCGAGACGGAGTGCGTTGAGAGAGGATGAACTACAGAAGTTCATTAGGTATACCTAATCGAAGGAGTATGCCGCGAGTATTGCGGCTGAGCCGGACAGCGTCAACCGCCATCTACTCGCGCCTCCGGCCAAAGGACCATTCCCGCGGAGCGGGCGATCCGTTACGCTTTCGCTATCCCCGCGAGAGGTTTCCGTTGACGCGATAACACCGGCGAAGCGCGAACGTGATGCGGAGCAGGCCACCGCCTGCCGCCACGTGCCGGTGTGCTCAACTTCTCTCGCCCCACACCCCCGTTGCTTCGTCTTGCCGTGTAAGTCCCGGGCGGGAGCCTGCATTTTTTGGGGTCTCCCATTCATGTTGACCGTCGCAGCACTGCACCGCGAACTCGGCGGGCGAATAGTGCTCACGAACGTTTCCTTCTCCGTCTCCTCGGGCGAAGTTCTGGGCGTGGTAGGCCCGAACGGAGCCGGGAAGACCACGCTCCTGCGGGTCCTGGCGGGACTCGACGCGCCGGACCGCGGCCGCGTGGAGCTCCCGCCGGGCGCGACGATCGGGCATCTTGCCCAGGGGTACGCCGGCCGCGAGGACCAATCGGTCCGGGCGGTCTTCCCCGCGGCCTTCGGGGCGGATGCGACATCCGCGCGCCTCGCCGTGCTCGCCGAGGCACTGGCTGACTCAGCGCTCGATGACCAACAATCCCGGCTTGCCGACGAGTACGACCGCCTCGTGACGATGCTGTCTGACCAGTCCAGCGGCATCGACGCGGCTGCGGCACGGGGTGCGCTGGGCCTTCGCCACGTAGATCCCGCAACTCTGGTTCGCCAGCTTTCCGGCGGAGAACTCACCAAGCTCGGCCTGATCGACCTGATCGCATCACGCCCGGATGTGCTCCTGCTCGACGAGCCGACCAACAACCTGGATATCGCCGGGTTGGAGTGGCTCGAAGCCCAGGTCGAGCGCTTCCCCGGCGTGGTCGTGGCCGTCTCGCACGACCGGGTCTTCCTCGACCGGTGCGCCACGAAGGTGCTGGAACTGGACGCCAGGGGGCGCGGCGCCGAGGTGTTCGCCGGGAACTACTCGGCGCTGCTCGCGGAGAAGGAGCGCCGGGAGGCGCAGCAGTGGACCGCCTTCGAGCGTCAGCAGCGCGAGGAAGCCCGGCTGAAGCAGGCCATCCACAAGATCGAGACGCGCGCCCGGGGCATCGAGCAGCGCACCATCGACTTCGCGAAGCGCAAGAAGGCGCTGAAGATCGCCCGGCGGGCGGTGACGCTCAAGGCGCGAATCGAACGCCATCTCGAATCGGACGACCACGTCGAGCGGCCGGAGAAACGGCCACACGGCTTCTACGGCGAGTTCGCCGCGAGTGATGGCGGCGCTTCCCGCCTGCTCGCCGTGGACGGAGTAACCATTGCCATCGGCGGCCGTGTCCTGGCCGAAGGAGTTACCTTCACGGTAAACAGGGGCGAATGCGTGGTACTCACAGGCGCCAACGGGGCCGGCAAGACCACGCTCCTCCGGGCGATCCTCGGCGAGCTTCCGCTTGCGGCGGGCACAGTGCTGCTCGCGCCCTCGGCGAAGGCCGGCTACCTGCCCCAACGGGAAGAGCCGGATGCGGCCGGCATGGACGGGAGCCGCACGCCCGTAGAACTCTTGCGGCGGGCGGTCCCGATGACCGCGGCAGAGGCGGCCAACTTCCTCCACCAGTTCATGCTCGGACATGACCAGCTGGGGACTCCCGTGGCGAACCTGAGCTACGGCGAGCGCCGCCGCCTCGGACTCGCGCTCCTTGTCCGTGGCGGCGCCAGTCTCCTCATCCTCGATGAGCCGGCGAACCACCTGGACCTCGCCAGCAGGGAGGCGTTCGAACAGGCACTGTCGAACTACAATGGGGCGTCGCTGGTCGTGAGCCACGACCGGCGCTTCATCGAGCGCTTCGCCGGCCTGGTGGTGGAACTGGGGTAGGAGCACCCTGCCGGAGGCGAGCCAGCCTCGCCATTGGCTCCCGGGACCGCGTCCACCCCGTTACGTCCCGAACGGGGCGCCGTCCCAGCGCTCGCGCGTTACGAAGGTCGAGACCGGCTTCCGCTTTAGCTTCGAAAGCTGCCGCACCGGCTTTCCGAGCGGCATGATCGTGCAGACGGCGACGGACTCGGGCAGGTGGAGGAGTTTGCGCAGGGCGGGCTCTTCGGCGATCGGCATGGTCGTGAGCGTCCCGCCGAGGCCCTCGTTCCGCGCCGCCAGCAGGATGTTCCACGCCAGCGGGTAGATCGAAGCGCCGCTCGCGACAGCTGTCCGGGGCAGGTATTGGTCGATCGACGCCACCACACGCAGATCGACGCACACAACGAGCACCACCGGCGCCCGCCGGTAGGGCTCGGTCAGTGTGGCGGGCACAGGTGTCGCGGCGATCATTTCCGGCGTGGCCCTGGTCGGCATCACCGTGTTCCAGGGATTCTCGCCGAGGGCAGCCTGGGCGGCATAGCGCCGGGCGGCCGGCTTCGCGCATTCGGCGATGGCGTCTTTGGTCTCCTGGTCGCGCACGACGATGACGTGCCAGCCCTGGCGGTTGCCGCCGCTTGGCGCGAAGCGGGCGTGCGCGAAGATCCGCTCCAGCACCTCATCCGGCACGGGGTCGGTGGTGAACTCGCGGGCGGCGAAGGTCGTGTCCATGGCGTCGTACAGTTCCATGCGCGCATTGTGGTGGAATACGGCGCGCCCGGCGACCGGACGGTTTTCGTGAGATCTGAGCATAAATACTTGGTTGCCAAGTATCCCGCCTCTGAGTACCTTGCGTGCAATGGCCGAACGCCCGCTTCTCCCCGGCGAGTACGCCGTGCTTGCTCTCCTCGCCCTCCGGCCGATGCACGGATACGAAATGACTGCATTCATCGAGGAGGAAGGGCTCTCCGACGTATGCCCCGTCGAGCAGAGCACGCTCTATACCTACCTGCGCAATGTCGAGGCGCGCGGGCTGGTGACGTGGGCCGAGGAGCGGGTCGGCAATCGGCCCCCGCGGAAGATCTTCGAGCTCACTCCCGCCGGGAACGAACTGATCCATGCATGGCTGCGCCGCCCCGTTGGACGCATGCGCGAGGTCCGTCTCGAGTTCCTGCTGAAGCTCTTTTTCCTCGCCCGCCTCGACCCGGACGCGCACCGCGAGCTCCTCGCCGGCCAGGTCAGGGCGTGCGAAGTCTACCTGCACGCCCTGGACGCGCGAGTCCTCCTCGCACCATTCGAACAACTGGTGGTCCAGTCCAAGCGGTCGGCGGCAGAGGCCACGCTGAACTGGCTCACCAGGTACGCGCAAGAAGTCCAAGAACAGGTCATCCGCAAATGAGCCTGGCGAACCACGGCACAATCTTCCTTCGAGCGGCGGCGCTCTCGCTCCTTGCGGTCCTGGGTGGCGGCCTGGCCCAGGCCTGCGGCGGCGAAGACGATAGCCCACCGCCAACCGCTACCAGCGGTGCTTCAACTCCCGCCACCGCGATGGCATCCACTCCGACGCCCGGCCTGGTTCCTCTGAGAGGAGAGGTCGTCGTCTTCGCGGCGTCGTCGCTTATCGATGCGTTCAAGGCAGGCGCCGAAGTGTTCGAGACCAGGCACCCCGGCGTGAAGGTCACGTTCAACTTCGCCAGCTCGTCCGCCCTCGCGACACAGATTAACGAAGGCGCGCCCGCCGGCGTGTTCGCGAGCGCGGACCTCGCTCAGATGAAGAACGTGATCGACAAAGGGGCTGCCGCGGAATCGACGACATTCGCGACGAACGTCCCGGTGCTGGTGACGCCCGCGAAGGGGAGTGCCGTGACCAGTTTTGAAGACCTGGCGAAGCCGGGCGTGCGACTCGTGCTCGCCGGACCGGAAGTCCCGATTGGACGATACTCCCGCCAGGTTCTCGACAACGCGTCGGCCGCGGCCAGCGGTCCGGGCCCCGACTTCGGGAAGAGGGTTCTCGACAACCTCAAGAGCAACGAGGCAAACGTGCGTGGCGTCCTGACAAAAGTGCAACTTGGTGAGGCCGATGCTGGAATCGTCTATACGACCGATGCCGCCATCGCCGGGAGTGACGTGAAGGTCATCGAGATCCCACTGGCATGGAACGTCACGGCGGAGTACCCCATCGCCATCCTGAAGGACAGGCCCAACGCGGCAGCGGCCGAAGCATGGGTCGAGTTCCTGCTCTCCCCCGACGGGCAGGCAGTGCTTCGGGAATTCGGGTTCGGCTCGCCGGCACCGTGATCGATTCACCACGGGCCGACCGCGCCGCCACCGTGACCATCGCGGTGTTGGCCGTCGCATTCGCACTGTTCTTCGTCTTGCCGCTCGCCGGGCTCATCGTACGGGCGATCGAAGAGGAATCGACCTGGTCATTGTTGAAGGAGCCTCAAGTGCGGCAGGCGCTGGGGCTCTCGCTGTGGACATCCACCGTCACCGTCGCGCTCACGGTGGTCTTCGGGACGCCGGTCGCCTACATCCTGGCCCGCGGCCGGTTCCCTGGGCGCGCGTTCCTCGATGCGCTCATCGACCTCCCGATTGTGCTACCGCCGACGGTCGCCGGAGTGGCGTTGCTCACGGCCTTCGGCCGGAGGGGGATCATCGGCGAGCCGATTGAAGCCTGGACCGGCTACGCGTTCAGCTTCACCACAACGGCCGTCGTCATGGCGCAGTTGCTGGTTGCAGCACCCTTCTACGTACGCGCGGCCAAGAGCGGTTTCGAATCAATGGACCCCCAGGTGGAACGGGTCGCCTACACGCTTGGCGCTTCACGGGTGCGGACCTTCTTCCGGATCACCGTGCCACAGGCGTGGCCCGCGTTGTTGGCGGGGTTTGTGCTCTGCTGGGCGCGTTCGATGGGGGAGCTTGGCGCGACCCTGATCTTCGCCGGCAACCTGGAAGGTAAGACCCAGACGATGCCGCTGGCCATCATCAGCGCCTTCGAAGGGTCCTCCCTCGGGCTCGCGGGAGCCATTGCGCTGTCTCTCATCCTGCTGGTCGTCGCGTTTCTCGTCCTGGTGGTGTTTCGCATGGCCGGACGGTGGGCCCGGTGGACGTGACGCTCGAATTTTCGGCTCGCCGGACGCTTGGCGCGTTCAGCTACGACGCGAGCTTCACCGCGTCATCCAACGAAATCCTCGTGCTCTACGGGCATTCGGGCGCCGGCAAGAGCCTCACGCTGCAGTTCATCGCCGGGCTTCTTCGCCCTGATCGCGGCCGGGTCGTCCTGCGCGGCGCCACGGTGTTCGATTCGGAGTCGCGGCTCAATCTGCCCCCCCAGCGCCGCAAAGTCGGCTACGTGGTACAGGAGCTGGCCCTGTTCGAGCACCTGAGCGTGGCCGAAAACGTTGCTTTCGGTCTTCCGCGGGAGCGCGACCGTGCCGCGCGCGTCCGCGAACTCCTGGGCCTGCTCGACATCTCCGGCTTCGAAGACCGCCGCCCGTCCACCCTCTCGGGTGGCCAGCGCCAGCGCGTTGCCCTCGCCCGCGCCCTTGCCCGTGAAGCGCCGCTCCTCCTCCTCGACGAGCCGTTCAGCGCACTCGATGATGCGCTTCGCAACTCGATGCGGCGTGAGCTGCTTCGCCTCCGGACTGAACTGGGACTCACCATCCTCTTCGTGACACACGACCTCCGCGAAGCCCACTTCCTCGCCGACCGGATCGCCGTCTTCGATGGGGGCCGGGTCCTCCAGCTGGGAGCGCGCGAGGACGTGTTCCGGCGCCCCGCCTCACGCCGCGTAGCCGAACTGACCGGCGTCGCCAACATCTGGGAAGGTGTTGTGACCCACGTCGCGCCCGAGGCGGTCACGGTCGATGTCAAAGGGGCATCGCTGCGTGCGTCGCCCTCTGTCCGGGCATTCGTCCCCGGAGAACGTGTCCACGCCGTCGTCCGGGCCGAACGCGTCAACCTCCGCCGCGACATGCAAGCCGCTTCCTCGCCCCGCAACCTCATCCCCGCCGAGATCGTCGCGGAGTTCGCCTACGGCTCGAGCCACGTGCTGCAGCTCCAGCCGGAGGGACCCGGGCCACGGATCGAAGTCGAGATCGCCGCCCGCCCCTACGAGGTCTTAAATATCGCCTCGCGCAAGCTGTTCAATGTCGAGATCGACCCCGCCGATGTCCACCTCGTCCCGGGTGAGGACAGGCCCGGCGGGGCGATCACCGCCTGACCGAGGCCGTCGCGGCGCCGGACGAAACGGCGGCCGCCTCCGGGAAGAGGACGGTGAACGTGGTGCCGTGGTCCTCGTTGGACTCGACGATAATGGCGCCCCGGTGGGCGTTCACGATGCCGATGACCGCGGCCAACCCCAGCCCACGCCCCGGACCCTTGGTCGAGTAGAACGGCTCGAACACGCGGTTGATGGTGTCTGGCGGGATGCCGGGGCCGTCGTCGGACACGCTAATGAAGGCATAGTGGCCGGAGGCGGTGATAACGCCGCTCCGGATCAGGCTCAATTCGGCCGCGTCGAACGCTCGCGCGCCGCTCGAGACGCGCATGTGGCCGGGCCGATCCCCCAGCGCGTCGAACGCGTTGGTCACCAGGTTCATGACCACCTGGCGCAGCTGGACTTCGTCACCCTCAATGAACACCGGCCGGTCCGAGGCGTCGATGTCTACCACGACGAAGCTGCCGGCGACCCGCCGGACGAGCTTTACCGTGTCGCGGACGAGATCAGCGATATCGACCTGTTGGATCATCAGTTGGCCGTTGCCGGCGTAGGCGAGGAGTTGACGCGTGAGGTCGGCTGCCCGGAACGCTGCAGTCTCAATCTCCGTGATGGACTCCGCGGCGGGGCTTTTCGAATCGACTTCGAGCTTGGCGATGGCAGCGTTGCCCGCTACGGCCAGGAGGATGTTGTTGAAATCGTGCGCGATGCCCCCGGCCAGGAGACCGAGGCTCTCCAGCCTCTGGGCCTCCTGCATCCGCCGTTCGAACGTCCGCTCGCGGGCTTCCCGTTCGCGCAGTTCGGTCACGTCGCGGCCGCTCACCTGCCAGAGACCATCGCTTCCGGCGGGCACGAACGCCAGGTCGACTCGCCGGCGGGCGGGTCCTGCAAACGTCACCTCAAACCGGGCCGGGGCCGCCTGGTTCGAGGGCGTTAGCGCCGACCGGATGGCCGCGCGGTCGCGTTGCGCGGCGAGCGTCTCCAGGGGTCTGCCGGTCAGTTCGGCCTCGTCGGCCGCTCCCACGAACGCCACACCGGCCGGGTTCGCGTACACGATGCTGCCTTCCCTGACGAGGTAGATGGCGTCGGGAGTGGAGCCGACGAGGGCTTCGTAGCGCCCGGCCGACTGCTCGAGGGAGGCGAGCATCCTGTTGATGCCGTCCGCCAGCTGGCCAACCTCGTCCCGGCCCTCGGCCGCGACACGCCGCCCGAGTTCGCCCGAGCTGCCAATCTGCGAAAGTTCGCGGCTGAGGCGGCGCAAGCGGCGCACCACGAGCCGCTCCAGCAGCCAGAAGATGGCGGTGCCGAAAATCAGGGTCACGCCTGCCGCGATCGCCAGCATCCACCACCCGACGCGGGTGCCCTCCCGCGCGATGTCGCGATCGATCACCACCTGGACCCGGAGTGTGCCCGGTTCGTTCTCGGTGGGCAGCGCGCCGGAAGCGTGGAGCGTCTCGTCGCCCACACGGGTCATCATGGTTCCCGCCACAACAGTCCCGGCGCCGGTTGTCAGCGAAAGGTCGAGCACCGTCTGTTCGGAAAGCCGTTCAAGGACGGGTTCATCCAGGTAGCGGGCCATCAGGAGATAGCCTCGCGCGGGCCCGTGGTCCTCGCTCGTCAACACCGGACGAATGGCGAACATGAGCGGACCGTCTTCCAGAAGGACGATGCCGGCGCGCCGGTATCCGTCGGCCGCGCCCTGTTGCTGGTTGATAGGCAGGCGCAGTTCACGAAACAGGTCGGGTGAAATAGGGACTGGGTTGCCACTCTCGCGCTCGATAGAACGCGTGACGACGGGGCGCCCGTCGAGGTCGATAAGGACCAGGTAGTTCAGGTCCAGGGCCGAGAGCGTGTCGTCCGGCAAGTTTTGCTCGACATAAAGATGGTTGCGGTCCCGCATGTACGCGTAAGTGGCATCCCACGAAGCCCAGTCCTCCACCGTTCTATCGATTTCGGAGATCTCATTGGCGATGGCGTTGCGCGCGCGGTCGACATCGCGGGCCGCGTAGGAGTGCTCGAGCTCTGAGAACGTCCGATCCGTGACGAGCGTGGAGAACCCGTACACGCCCATCGCGGTGCCGAGCAATGTGACTGCCACGATGAGCGCGGTTGTCCGCCGGAGGGTCATCGCCATCGACACAGGACCTCTTCGGGCACACAAAGTCGCTCAGGCGGTATTGTCGGCAAGATGGAAGGGCGGAGATATGCGGGATTGCCCTAACCCCTCTGTGCCCGCGAGAGGTGCGCGCCGCCTACCATGGATCGATGCGCACCCCGTTCTCCGCACCGGCTCGGAACCTGCTTATCGGCGCCGTCTGCGGGTTCGCCGTCATCGGCGCGTTCGCGGGCGGCCGCGCCCTGTTGACCAGTGAACCGCCCAACCCGGCCGAATGGCTCACCCCCGCCGACCTGGAGGACCTCGCCGCCGCCATCGCCAGCGTCCCTGCCGATTCCTGGGTCGCCGGCTGCCTCTGGGAGCAGAGAGACCGTACCGATATCGTCCGGGTGGTCGACGAGCCGGGTGGCCTGGCCGAGTTCTGGTCAGCGCGGACGCGGAGTGGCCGCGAAATGAGTCTGCTTACCGTTGACGGGTTCACCCGCCCCGCTGAGTTCAGCGAAGTTTCCGGTCCGGGCTACTACTGCAATGTCCCGCGCGAATAGTTACGAGAACGGCTGCCGTCTCAGAGCGCGCCCCGTGCCCGGAGACCGGCCACCTGGTCCGTGCTGAAGCCAAGCTCGGTCAATACCTCTGTTGTGTGCTCCCCCACCTCCGGGGCGCGCGTCGGTCCGACACGTGCCAGCCCGTCGATGTTCAGCGGGTGGTTCACGATGAGTGGCGCTACGACCGAGGGGTCGCTCGGTGGTACAGCCATCCTGTTCGCGTGGACCTGCGGGTCATGCAGGAGGTCCTGCGTTTGGGCGACGGGCGTCACGGGCACACCGTTCTCACGGAAGATGCGCATCCACTCGGCGGCCGTGCGTTGGCGGAGGGTTGCCTTCAGTTCCTCGACCAGCTCGGGAGCGTGCTGGGGGCGGGCGGCATGGTCGCCGAAACGCGGGTCGGCCAGCAGATCCTCGCGCCCGGCAGCGATGAGCAGAGCGTCGAGTTCGGCGTGCGTGCGCACCATATAGAGCTGGAGGAGGCGGTCGTCGCTGGTTTCGAACAACACCCGATTGGGGCTCAACAGGGGGCGGACCACCGTGCGGTCCGGGAACTCGGCTTCGACCATCGCCGCCTGCGCGTAGCAGAGGTTGGCCCACACACCGTTCGCCAGCAGGCTCGTGTGGACGCGGGTGCCCTTACCCGTGCGTTCGCGGTTCATCAACGCGGTGACGATCATGGCGTAGACGGCCACGGCCGTCGGGTGGTCGCCCATCCCGGGGACCGACATGCCCGGCGTGGCGTCCTGCGAGCGGACCAGGTCCATCAGCCCGGTGCGCGCCCACCAGGCGACCCCGTCGAAGCCTTCGAGTTCGGCGTCGGGGCCTTCCTCTCCATAGGCGGTGAGCGACGCGTAGATCATCCGCTCGTTCAGCGGCGCCAGGTCTTCGTAGGTCAGCCCAAACGCCCGGCGTGTGGCGAACGGCTGGTTCGTGACGTACACGTCGCAGTCGCGGACGAGTTGCAGCAGGATGTCGCGCGCTTCCTGCGTCTTCAGGTTGAGCGCGATGCTGCGCTTGTTGCGGCCGTCGGCGAGCCACATGTAGTTCATCGGTGCCTCTGGGCTGAGCGGGCCGTTGGCCAGCGCCCGGTAGGGGTCGCCGGCGCCGGGAGTTTCCACCTTGATCACCGACGCGCCGAAGTCGCCGAGGATGGTGGTCGCGACCGGGCCCGCGATCCAGGTGCCGACATCGAGCACTTTGAGCCCGGAGAACAGGTAGTCGCCGTCTGCCGCCATACTTTCGCCCTCCCCCTTTAGAACTGTGCGGCGATTCTGGCGCACGCCGCCGCTGCCGTCATGCCGGAGAGGCTCCGGGGAGTGGCGTCGGCTATATTCCGCTCAGCGAGCGGCCAGCCGCTGAGTGTTAGGGGGACAGCGATGAGACTCGAAGGCATGCGCGCGATCGTGACCGGCGCCGCATCAGGCATCGGGGCGGCCACCGCCGGGCTCTTCGCGAGCGAGGGCGCGCAGGTGCTCGCCATCGACCTCCCGGGTACGGGCCCCGCTGGTGCGCACGCGGGCCAGCCGAACATCGTCCCCTTCCAGGCCAACATCGCGGGTGAAACGGCCGGCAAGGAGATCGTCGCCGCGGCTCTCGAGCGGTTCGGCGGGCTCGACATCCTGGTGAACAATGCCGGCACCGGCTCGAACGCGCTCGCCGAGGTCCTGCCCATCGAGGAGTGGGACCGCGTCTTCGCCGTGAACATCCGCGGGATGTTCCTGCTCTGCCAGGCGGCGATCCCGGCGCTGCGCGAATCCCGCCGCGGGCGCATCGTCAACGTCGCCTCGGTGATGGCGGAACGCACGGACTACGGCCTCGCCGCCTACGCGGCTTCGAAGGCGGGCGTGGCCGGCCTCACCCGTACGCTCGCGCTCGAACTCGGCAAGTTCGGCATCACGGCGAACTACATCCTCCCCGGTGCCATCTACACCGGGATGACGCGCCAGAACTTCGACCAGGACCACATCCGCCAGGTGTGGGAGCGGAAGTCGCCGTTGAAGCGGCTCGGCCAGGGCATCGATATCGCCCGCGGCATCCTCTTCCTCGCCTCAGAGGACGGCAGCTTCGTTACCGGCCACGGGCTGGTGATCGACGGTGGCCTCACGTTGCGGACGTAAGGGGTTGCTTGGCGGCCCTGGTGGCTTGGGCGAACCTGCATACGGCTTGGAACCTGCACTGGCCGCAGTCCGGTTGCCCGGCACTGCCGGCTACTCCGCGCCGTAGCTCCCGCCCGAGACCACCAGCTGGCTCCCGGTCGTGAAGCTCGATGCGGCCGAGGCGAAGTAGAGCGCCGCGCCGGTGATCTCGTTCGGTTCACCGCCGCGGTGGAGGAGGATGGTGGAGGCTGCCCGCCTGTTGAACGCCTCCAGGTCCCACGCCTTCGAGATGTCCGTTAGGAACGGCCCCGGGATGATGCAGTTCACCCGCACCTTCGGCGCGAACGCCCGCGCGAAGCCCACGGTCATCGCGTTCAGGCCGGCCTTGGCCGCGGCGTAAGGGATCACGTTCGGGCCGGGGTTCTGCGAGGCCGTGCTCGACACCATGATGATCGACCCACCGTCGCCCTCGGCCATCCTCGTCCCGACGATCGAGGTCAGCCGGAAGGGGCCCTTCAGGTTCACGTCGAGCACCTTGTCGTAGAGGGCCTCGGTGACGTTGACCACGCGGTCGTAGATGGGCGACATCCCGGCGTTGTTCACCAGGATGTCCACCTTGCCGAACTCGGCGTAGGCCGTCTCGGCGAGCTGCTCCACCTGGCCCCACTCGCCGACGTGGCAGGCGGCCGGGAGGGCGCGGCGGCCGGTCTCGGCGCGGACCTGGGCCGCCAGCTCCTCGCAGCTCTCGAGCTTGCGGCTGGCGATGACGACGTCCGCGCCGAAGTGGGCGAAGGCGAGCACCATCTCGCGGCCCAGGCCGCGGCTGCCGCCCGTCACGAGGGCAACCTTCCCGGTCAGATCGAAGAGGTCAGATGGGTTCACAGGTCGCTCCCGGAGGGTTGTCCGGCAATCCTACCGGTCCGGCAGGTGGTTGCGCAGAGGCCGTCCCGGGGGCGGTGGACGCGGCCCGCGCGCCGGCCTACGCTCGCGCAGAATCCGTCGACGAGGTGACCGATGGCGACAGTCTTCCGGACGCCCGAGGAGCGCTTCAACGCCCTCCCGCAATACCCGTTTCAGCCCCGTTACCTGGAGGTGCCCGCGGCCGAGGGCCAACCGCTCCGTATGCACTACGTGGATGAGGGCGAGCCGGGCGCGCCGGTCATGCTCCTCCTGCATGGCATGCCCACCTGGTCGTTCCTCTACCGGCGAATGATCCCGGGACTCGTGGAGGCCGGCTACCGCTGCGTAGCTCCGGACCACATTGGCTTCGGGAAGAGCGACAAGGTGCTCGAAGACGAGTGGTATTCGATAGAGAAGCACAGCCAGAATCTGCGGTACCTGGTGCGTACGCTGGATCTGCGGCGAATGACCCTGGTCTGCCAGGATTGGGGCGGCCCGATCGGCCTCCGGCAGGTGGTCGACATGCCGGAGCGCTTCGAGCGGCTGGCGATCCTCAACACGTGGCTGCATCACGAGGGATACGAATACAGCCCGGCCATTCGGGCGTGGAACGCGGCCTGGCACCCCGGGGGAGCGATGGACGGGTTGCAGGGCTGTGGATTCGTGATGCAGAACTACCTCGCGAACTTCCCGAAGGGATCCACGCCGCTCACACCCGAAGGAGCCTTCGCCGCCTATGAGGCGCCGTTCCCCGACAGGGCCTCGAAGGCCGGGCCGCGCCGTTTCCCGCTCTCAATACCCTTCGATAACCCGGAAGGCGGCAACGCCGCCGAACAAGAGCGCTGCTTCGAAGCCCTGCGCTCGTGGACGAAGCCCATCCACTTCATCTGGGGCGAACGCGACCAGGTGTTCACGGAAACGTGGGGGCGCGCCTGGGCGGCGATGTACCCCCAGGCGACGCACCATGGGCTCGATGCCGGCCATTTCCTCCAGGAATCGCATGGACCGGAGATCGCTGAGATCCTGCTGGGGCGCATCGCCGAGGAGTGACGACCGCGATGCGCCCGCTGGCGCCAGGACTCAGGCGAGCAGTTCCGCCGCCGTGAGGTTGAATTCCTTCAGCACGTCGGCCGCATAGGTAATGTGCCCCGAGTTCACCGCAGGGTCGCCGTGCACGAGGTGCAGGCAGGCTTCCGCCATGTGCTCGACCGGGGTCGCCATGTCCTTGTTCGCCTCGGTCACGAGCCCGTGGTGCAGCACGCCTGGTGTCGCGACCAGGCCCGGCGAGATGACGTTCACGGCGACGTTGTCGTTGCTGGCTTCCGATGCGAGGCCCGTGGTGAAGCGCTCGAGCGCCGCCTTGCACATCCCATAGACCGTGCCGCCCCGGCCTGGCGCCCGCAGCTGCGGATGGAGCGCCGCGTGCGAGGAGATGTTCAGGATCCAGCCCGACTTCCGCTCGCGCATCGAAGGCAGCACGAGCTGTGCAAGGTGGAACGGCCCGAACACCTGCACTTCGAACATCAGCTTCATCCGCTTCTCCGGGAACGAATCCACCGGGATGAAGTAGGTGATTGCCGCGTTGTTGACGAGGATGTCGACGGGGCCGAAGTGGTCCACGGTCTGCTTGATCAGCGCTTCGCGGTCGGCGGCCTCGGAGAGGTCACAGCGGACCGCGAGGGCTTCGCCACCTGCGTCGTTGATGCGCTTTACGACGCCGTTGATGCTCCCGGGCAGCATGTGGTCGCCTTCTTCGACGGTACGGGCCGAGACGACGACCTTGGCGCCCTCCATCGCATACCGGATCGCGATCGCCTCGCCGATGCCGCGCGATGCCCCGGTGACGACGGCGACTTTGCCGGCGAGCACCCCGTTCTTGTTGATGGTTGCCATTTGTCGGAGTTCCTCCAGTGATCTCGGGATACGAGTGGGCCGATCTTGGCGGCTGGCGGGCCCGCTGTCACCTTGCCCCCCGAAAGGTGTGTGCCACGCCCGGCCGCTACACTGAGCGCACCGGCATGGCCATCAACACCATCTGCGCGACTTGTGGCACCACGCTCCACTCTGAACTCTCGCGGACGCTTGGGCGTTGCGGCGCCTGCCGTGCGGGCGAAGAAACTGGCGGCGACTACCCCTCCCCACCGCCCGACCTCCGCAGGCGCGTGCCTGGAGCCACCGCCCCGGACCCGAAGTGCGAGGCAAACCGGCCTTAGCCCCGGTTTCCCTTGCTCGCACCCGTGATCTCGGCCATGAGCTCGATAGCCCGGTCGTCCCCGCCGATAGTCAGGCCCGTGAGGCCGCTGTCCTCCCACGCGCGGTAGCGTTCGCGGATCCGCTCCGGCGGCCCGACCAGCGCACCGTCGTCGCAGAACTCATCCGGGACGGCCTCGATGGCCTCGCCCTTGCGGCCGGCGAGGTAGAGCTCCTGGATCGTTTTCGTTGCGTCGCCATATCCGCGGCGCACCATCATGTCGTTGTGGAAGTTCTTGCTGCTGTGTCCCATGCCCCCGGCGTAAAGGGCGATCATGGGCTTCATCTGCCGGAAGGCGTCGCGCAGGTCATCGGTGACGATCACGGAAACGCTGGACTGCATCTCGAAATCCTTCCACGACTTGCCGTTCCCCGCCCGCGCGAAACCCTCTTCGATCCAGGGGCGGTACATGGGGGCCGTCGCTGGCACGAAGCCGAGCGGCAGGATGCCGTCGCACACCTCCGCCGCGAGCCGCACGTTCGTCTCCGTGCCGCTCCCCAGCCAGACCGGGATGTTCGGGTTCATGTGCAGGATCGACTTTAGCGGCTTGCCGATGCCCATTGCCCCCGGCCCGGTGTAGGGGAGAGAGATCTCCTTTCCCTGGTGCGTGACGGGCTCTTCGCGAGCGAAGATCTTCTTCATGATGGTCACGTAATCACGCAGCCTGTAGTAGGGCCGCCCCCACGGCTGGCCGTACCAGCCCTCCACAATTTGCGGACCCGAAACGCCGATGCCGGCAATGAATCGGCCGCCACCGGATAGCGCATCGACGGTCGCGGCCTGCATCGCCGCCATCGCAGGCGGGCGCCCGGCCAGCTGCATGATCCCCGTGCCGAGCCGGATGCGGGTTGTCAGCGCCGCGATATACGCCAGCGGAGTGATGGCATCAGAGCCATAGGCTTCGGCCGTCCAGACGGAGTCGTAGCCAAGCTCCTCGGCCCGGAGGACCTTCTCGATGGGGAGGCGCATGTCGGCCCCTGAATATCCAACACTGATGCCGAGCTTCACGGTCTTTCCTCCCGGGCGCGTACTGGTAGCCGGGCAACGGTGCCATGCCCCGGCGGCCGCCGCAAGGCCGCTTCCCTCTACGTGGCGTTGGCGCCGGGCCCGGCGTACTCACCGGTCCCAGTTGCGCGCGCAACCGGTACCTCTGGTCCCCGAAGCGGCGGCCGGATGGCCATGACCGGCCACTTGCTCGGGCCGTACCATTGGCACGCGCCGGCTGCCCATGCCGGGATAGCGCACGAGGAGATGCTACGCGTGAGTGCTGAAACCCTGACCGTCATCGATAACCGGACCGGAGAGCGTTACGAAGTTCCCATCCAGGACGGGACCGTCAGGGCGATGGACTTCCGGGGAATGCGCACTTCCGCTGACGATTTCGGGCTCATGGTCTATGACCCGGCCTTCACGAACACCGCTTCGTGCCGCAGCGAGATCACCTTCATTGATGGCGATAAGGGCGTCCTCGAATACCGCGGCTACCCGATCGAGGAACTCGCCGAGAAGAGCACGTACCTCGAGACCGCCTTCCTGATCGTGCACGGCCACCTGCCTTCGGCCCCGGAACTCAAGGAGTGGACCCACAACATCACCTTCCACACCTTCGTCCACGAAAACGTTCGCCGCTTCATGGATGGCTTCCGCTATGACGCCCACCCCATGGGCGTCCTCGTGAGTTCGGTCGCCGCGCTCTCCACGTTCTATCCAGATGCCAAGGACGTGGACAGTCCCGAGTCCCGCGACCTGCAGACATGGCGCCTGATCGCCAAGGTGCCGACGCTGGCCGCGTTTGCCTACCGGGCCAGCCGGGGCCTCCCCTATGTGTACCCGGACAACGACCTCACGTTCGCGGGCAACTTCGCCAGCATGCTCTGGCGCATGTCCGAATCCCAGTACGTGGCGAGTGCTGTGATCGAGCACGCCCTGAATGTGCTCTTCATCCTCCACGCGGACCACGAACAGAACTGCAGCGCGAACGCCATGCGCGCCGTCGGCAGTTCGCGGCCAGACCCGTTCGTTGCGACGGCCGCGGCCGCGGCCGCCCTCTACGGGCCGTTGCACGGCGGCGCCAACGAAGCCGTGCTCCTGATGCTCAACGAAATCGGCGACGTGAAGAACGTCCCAGACTTCGTGAAGCAGGTGAAGTCAGGCGAACGCCGGCTGATGGGCTTCGGGCACCGCGTCTACAAGAACTACGACCCCCGCGCCCGCATTATCAAGGCCACCGCCGACGAGGTCTTCGAAGTCACGGGCCGCAACCCGCTCCTCGATATCGCCCTCGAACTCGAACGTATCGCGCTCGAGGACGACTACTTCATCACGCGCAGGCTGTACCCGAATGTCGACTTCTACTCCGGGCTCATCTACCAGGCGCTCGGGTTCCCGGTAGAGATGTTCCCCGTGCTCTTCGCCATTCCGCGGACGGCCGGCTGGGTCGCCCAGTGGCGGGAGATGGTGACCGACCCCGAGCAGAAGATCGCGCGCCCACGCCAGGTCTACACCGGGGCACGGGGCCGGAGGTACGTTGAGTTGGGGAAGCGGTAGCAGTCACTCCGGCCGGTCGCGGTCTTCAGGGCGCCACTCAGCCGAGTGGCGCCCTTGTCTTGCTCCC
>JAANMV010002368.1_pt1 | contig 18421 bp, 18 predicted proteins | sample 7279661 | NCBI WGS metagenome assembly JAANMV01 (sample SAMN14094540, study PRJNA606508) | bioreactor metagenome | isolation source: A lab-scale SPAN reactor treating ammonium-rich wastewater day 121 | place: Ireland: Galway | collected 2017-05-16 | reverse complement strand
ACCTGCTCGCGGTGCGGCCTGCTGCAGCACGGTAGCCCAGAAGGCCATCGGTGCCTGCGCGTGCTCGTTTCGTCCCAGTGCTCGGGATCTGAGAGCACTCTCCGGGAGGGTGACCGTGATGGGCGATGTCGGGCTCAAGAGGCTCCGGCGACCCACATATGCCCACATACTGACTGAACCGTTACTCTTCCTCGCTCTGTCGAAAGGTTACTCCGTCATACAATTCTGCGATAACCAGAGGAACCTGGACCAGGCCGAATTCAATGCTCTGCTCAAGACCCTGATAGACCTCCCTCACGAAGCCCTCATCGGTCCTGCGAAAGGCCACCGCAGCGGGCGTTTGCTGCTCGAGCAACAGATAGAGCTCAAGAGACGGGATCGTCAGGTAAGCGTCTTTCTTCTCCCCTTCGTCGAGCCGGCGAGTCGCCTGGGACAATACCTCGACCAGAATCCGGGGTTCGTCCTGGTAACTTTCTTCTCCGGGATTGCAGACGACCGACGCGTCGGGGTAATAAAAGCGGGTCTGATGCGGTAGACGAATGCGGATCTTGCTGTCAGAATTGAGGGCCCGGCATTTGTGCCCGCGCAGTCGCGCACCCAGCGCGATCAACACGTTGGAGGCGATCAGGTTGTGCGTGTAGCGCGCCCCAGCCATGGCATACAGGACGCCGCCGAGGTATTCGTGCTTGACGGCAGATTGCAGCTCTCCGGCAAGGTAGTCTTCGACAGACACCAATTTCAGCGCCGTGCTCACTCCCACAAATTCCACCGCGGGCCACACTTTTCCCTTCATTTGTCCCGGCGATGCTCCGCGCGCAGTGCGGAGGACTGACCCGCCTCATCGAGGGCATCACGGCCAAGAGCCTGGGCGGTTGAGGTTCCGAGGGGCTCACGGTGCTTCGTGCTCAGGGGCCGGGCGGGCTCTGGCGAGGGCGACTGCGCTTGCGCAGTCATGACGAGACTGACGAGACAGAGGAAGATGAGAAGCCGCAAAATCACCATTGCATAGCACCCATGGCGCCTGACAAGAACCTGAACTTCTGGCTACCCGCCTCCTTGTCGGGGAAGCAGAAGGTCATTCAGGCAGCCTGAGCACCGGTCCGCCCGGTAGGGCTCTAAAAAGCCAGGGCGAGCAAGAGCTCCTTCCTACCGGGGAATCCCCCATCCGCCCCGAAGCCCCTCCGCCATGCGTCCAGGCTACGCCAGCGGATTCGAGACCATGCGCTCGCTCGTCAACGACCGGCCCCTCGAGGTGACCGGGCAGCTTCCCGATTGGCTCCGGGGCACCCTGATCCGCAACGGGCCCGGCCTCTTCGAGGCCGGCCCGGACCGCCTGCGCCACTGGTTCGACGGCCTGGCCGTGCTGCACCAGTTCAAGCTCGGGCAAGGACAGGTGCACTATCGCTCTCAGCCGCTCCAGTCGCCCGACTTTCTAGTGGCCCGCAGGCGAGGGCGCCTCTACTACTCGAATTTTGCTACCGACCCTTGCGTGGCCAAGTTCCGGCGCCTGTTCTCGGCCTTCTTTCCCCGCCTGGAGCTGGGTGCCAATGCCAACGTCAACGTAACCCGCCTGGGAGAGCGCTTCCTGGCACTGACCGAGACCCCCATGGCGGTGGAGTTCGACCCTCGAACCCTGTCCACTCTGGGGGTTATACGCTTTGAAGATCCGATGGCCGACAACCTCACCACCGCCCACCCCCACCACGATGCCAACCGCGGCTCGCTGATCAACGTGACCCTGGAGCTCGGCCCCCGCAGCACCTTTCGCCTCACCGAGCTTCTGCCCGGGGCTACCCGGCGCCAGGTACTGGGCGCTTTCCCCGTAGAGCGCCCCAGCTATCTACACAGCTTCGGTATGGCCGAGAACTGGTTCATCCTGACGCTGGGGGCGCTGGTGGTCGACCCGCGCAAGCTGCTCTTGCGCCGCCGACCCTTTATCGAGAACTACCGCTATGAGCCCGAGCGAGGCACCACCTGGGCCCTTTATGACCGGCGCACGTCCCGCTTTCAGAGCCTGCAGTCGGAAGCCCTCTTCACCTTCCACCACGTCAACGCGTTCGAGCAGGGAAGCGACCTGGTGGTGGACCTGAGACGCCAGGGTAGTCGACTCGGCCTATCTCGATGCCCTGGCTCGAGCCGAGGAGGTTCCTGGAGGTCAGCTGAGACGTTTTCGCCTGGGCAGCACCATTCGCTCAGAGCTGCTCACCGACCTCAGCCTGGAGCTGCCCCGCATCCATCCGACCCGACTCGGTCGCCCCTATCGCTATGTCTACGGGATGAGCCAGCGCCCCGGCACCAGCCGCGACTTCTTCAACATGCTGGCCCGCATCGACGTGACCGGTGGCCCTGAGCTCACCTGGAGCGAGAGCGGCGTTTATCCCGGCGAGCCGGTCTTCGTGCCCCGTCCCGAAGGCACGGCAGAAGATGATGGCGTGGTCCTGTGCGTGCTGCTCGAGGGCTCTGACTCCAGCCTGCTAGTGCTCGACGCCAGCAACTTCAAAGAGCTGGCTCGCGCTCGCGTGGAGCTTGCCATCCCCTTCGGCTTCCACGGCAGCTTCTATACCCTCTGACGGCGCCGCGGCAACCTGGTAGCCCCGACGCGGACAGTCCCGTCGCTCAGCTCCACGCCCGCGCCGGGCCCACGGGGGGCCGCGAGTCGGCGCACCTCGGCCTCCGCCCTGGCCTCGACCAGCCGGGAAAAGAGCCTCTCGCTCCAGCCGTTGGCACGACTCTCGCCCTTCGGCTTCCACGCATCTTGACAACCCTTATACTCATGAGTATCATAAGTCATAACAGTTATGCTCAGATAGAGCATAAAGAGAGTTGAGCAGAACAAACCATGATCCGCACCGCCGCCGAGCTCCCGGCTCAGACGCAGGCCCTGTACGAACGCGTCCGCAGCGTCGTGCCGCGCTTGGAGTGGGACCTGATGGCCCCCACCATCGCCGCCATCAACCGGCTCAAAGTCGAGAAGAACGCCGTCATCCTGGCCCACAACTACCAGACGCCGGAAATCTTCCACTGCGTGGCCGACCTGGTGGGCGATTCGCTGGCCCTGGCCCAGCAGGCCGCCAGGACCACGGCTGACACCATCGTGCTGTGCGGGGTGCACTTCATGGCCGAGACGGCCAAGATCCAGAACCCGGAGAAGACCGTGCTGATCCCCGACCTGAAGGCCGGCTGCTCGCTGGCCGAGTCCATCACGGCCGAGGACGTGCGGGCTCTGCGTCGCCAGGTTCCCGGCGTGCCGGTGGTGACCTACGTCAACACCAGCGCCGAGGTCAAGGCCGAGTCGGACGTGTGCTGCACCTCGGCCAACGCGGTGGAGGTGGTGGAGTCGCTGGGCGTGCCGCGGGTGCTGTGCATCCCGGACGAATACCTGGCCCAGTACGTGGCCACCCAGACGAAGGTCGAGATCATCCCCTGGAAGGGTCACTGCATGGTCCACGAGCAGTTCACCCCCGAGCAGGTGCGCGCTTACCGCGAGCAGTTCCCGGGGCTCACCGTGCTGGCTCACCCCGAGTGCCCGCCCGAGGTGCTGGCTGAAGCCGACCTGGTGGGCTCCACCAGCCGCATGGTGCGCTTTGTGCACGAGGAGAAGCCGCGCCGGGTGGCCCTGATCACCGAGTGCTCGATGTCCGACAACATCGCCGCCGAGTGCCCCGAGGTGGAGTTCGTGCGCCCCTGCACGCTCTGCCCTCACATGAAGAAGATCACCCTGCAGAAGATCTACGAGTCGCTGCTCCACAACCGGTTCGAGGTTGAGGTGGAGCCCGAGGTGGCGCGCCGCGCGCGCCTGGCCATCGACCGCATGCTGGCGGTGGGACGCGGCACGCGCCACGGCTAATGCGCTCGCCCTTTGGCACATTAAGGAGGATAACCATGCGCACAGACGTCGTCATCGTAGGCTCGGGACTGGCCGGGCTGACGGCCGCCCTGCACGCAGCCACCAACGGACTGCACGTCACCGTCGTCACCAAGAGCATGCTGGGAGGCAGCACGCCCATGGCTCAGGGAGGAGTGGCCGTGGCCCTGGCCAGCGAGGACGATCCGGCTCTGCACGCCCGCGACACGCTGGTGGCGGGGGCCGGGCTGAGCCGCGAGGAGGTGGTCGGCGTGCTGACCCGCGAGGGTCCGAGCCGCATCCTCGAGCTGATCGGGCGAGGCGCCCACTTCGACCTGGACGACCAGGGCAACCTGGCCCTGGGCCAGGAGGCAGCGCACTCGCGCCGGCGCATCCTGCACGCCTCAGGTGACGCCACCGGTGCCGAATTGATGCGGGCCAGCCTCGAGGCGGTGCGCCGCCATCCGCGCATCCATTTACGCGAGGGCGTATTCGTCTGCGAGCTGCTGGTCAACGACGGCCAGGTGATGGGCGTGGCTGCCCCTGGCGAGGCGCTGGTGGCGAGCGCCACCGTGCTGGCCACCGGTGGGGTGGGACGGCTCTACCGCTACACCACGAACGCCCGCGAGTCGACCGGGGACGGGATCGCCATGGCCGCCCGGGCCGGCGCCCGCCTGCAGGACATGGAATTCGTGCAGTTCCATCCCACCGCTCTGGACGCCGGAGGCGACCCGCTCAGCCTGATCACCGAGGCTGTTCGAGGCGAGGGGGGCTGGCTGGTGAACGGCGCCGGCCAGCGCTTCATGCTCGAGCTTCATCCCGATGCCGAGCTGGCGCCCCGCGACGTGGTGGCCCGAGGCATCTGGGCCGAGCTGAGCCGCGGCCAGCGGGTCTACCTGGACGCCCGCAAGCTGGGCCACCGCTTCGCTCGTCGCTTCCCCACCGTGGCGCGCCTCTGCGCCGAGCACGGGCTGAAGCCGGAAACCGACCTTCTGCCGGTCGTGCCGGCGGCCCACTACTTCATGGGCGGCATCGCCGTGGATGCAAGGGGTCGGTCCAGCCTGCCCGGCCTGTGGGCCTGCGGTGAGGCCTGCTCCAGCGGCCTCCACGGGGCCAACCGCCTGGCCAGCAACTCGCTGCTGGAGGCACTGGTGTTCGGCGCCCGGGTGGGCGATGACGTGGCCCAGGCTCCTCCCGTGCGCCCGCTGGCGGTGCCCGCCCTGCGCCGGGCCGAGGCGGACCCGGCCCTGGAAGCTCGCCTGCGCGAGCTGATGTGGCGCCACGTGGGCCTGGTGCGCCAGGAGGCCGGCCTGGCCCTGGCCCAACGAGAACTGGAGGAGCTGGCCTTGCCGCCCGGCTCCTCGGAGGTGTGCAACATGCGCGAGGTGGCCTGCTTGATCGCGGCCTCGGCCCGAGCCCGGTGCGAGAGCCGGGGGGCCCACTACCGCAGCGATCTGCCCGACAGCGAGGAAAGCTGGAGCCATCGCCGCGTGGTGGTGGAGCAGGGTCGCGTCGAGGTGCGCGAGGAGGCCGCCCGATGCGCCTCTTAAAGCAGCACTACGCCGAGCTGGTCACCCGGGCTCTGGCCGAAGACCTGGGCCGCGGCCCCGACTGGACCACCCACTGCATCCTGCCTGAGGCTCAGAGCGCTCGGGCCCAGCTGATCGCCCGCGAGGAGGGCCGCATCGCCGGAGTGGAGGTGGCCGTGGAGGCCTTCCGCCAGCTCGACCCCGCCTGCGTGGCCCGAGTGGGAGTGGGGGATGGCTGCGATGCTCCGGCTGGCGCCGTGGTGCTGGAAGTGGAAGGACAGGCCCGCGCCCTGCTGACCGCCGAGCGTACCGCGCTCAACTTCCTGGGCCGCATGAGCGGCGTGGCCACGGCCACCCGGGCCATGGTGCGGGCGGTCGAGGGCACCCCGACCCGCATCGTGGACACGCGCAAGACCACTCCCGGCCTGCGGGTGCTGGAGAAGTATGCCGTGCGCTGCGGAGGCGGCTTCAACCACCGCTTCGGGCTGGATGACGCCGTGCTGATCAAGGACAATCACCGCGCCCTGGCCGGCGGCGTGCGTCCCGCCGTGGAGCGGGTGCGAGAGCGGGTGGGTCACACCATCAAGGTCGAGGTGGAGGTGGATACGCTGGAGGAGCTGGCCGTGGCGCTGGAGCTGGGCGTGGATGCCGTGCTGCTGGACAACATGGCCCCCCCCGTGCTGCGTCAGGCGGTCGCTCTGGTGGGTGGAAGGGCCCTCACCGAAGCCTCGGGGGGGATTCGCCTCGAGACGGTCCGGGCCGTGGCCGAGTGCGGGGTGGACCTGGTCTCGGCCGGGGCGCTGACGCACAGCGCTCGCTGTCTGGACGTCTCGCTGGACGTGGTGGTGGCCGCCCTGGTCTGAGGGAGGTCTACCAGAGCTCAACCAGCAGGCCTGGAATGCGTCGAAGCTCGCGTAGATTTCGGGTCACGAGCGTGAGGTCGGATGCCAGCGCGATGGCTGCGATGAGCATGTCGTTGGCCCCCACGGGCTTCCCGACATGCTCGAGCTGAGCGCGTAGAACCCCGTATCGCTCTGCTGCTTCATCCGAGAATGGCAGCGACTGCAATGGCTCGAAGAATCGTCCCAGTTTGTGAAGGTTCTGGCTGACTCGCTCGCTCTTGCGCGCCCCGAAGAGCAGCTCGGCCTTAACGACGCTGCACAGGAAGACCTCGTCCGGAGAGCAGGCAAGAAGTCGCTCGCGAAGTCCTTCATCCTGGCCATTGAGGTAGTGGATGCAGACGTTTGTATCCAGCAAGTAGCTCACAAGGACTCGACGTCGGCGGGAGCCGCGTCCTCCGGCTCGACGAGGTCAGGGCAGGAGCCATAGAGAGCGGCAAAGTCTTCCGGCCAGGCCGGGGGTTTGGCCGCTCGGCTGGCCAGCGCCGCCAGGAAGGCGGACAAGCTTTGCTTGCGACGTTTGGCCTCCCGCTTGACGGACCTCAGAACATCCTCGGGAAGATAGATCGTCACCTGTGGCATATGTGCCAATTATAATTGGCACATATGCTCAGCGTCAAGCCGACTCTGACCCAACTCGGGAAGACCGAAAAGGGAGCCCGCTCAAGAAGCGTTGGAAAACGTTCGCCTGACGCACCACGACAGGAGCGGTCGACCCTTTGTACCGATTCTGTCGGCACATGTGCGGGCAAAGCCAGCTTGTGGCCATCAGGCCAGGGTCACGCCCGTCCTCTGGCGAAGTAGCTCAGCCGTGAACGTGCAGGGAATCACCAGCTCAGAGCATCCTCCCTCAGGCCAGCGGCCTGCCGGGGACTGGCCCGATCGACCTGGTGGACCTGGCCCGCCTGCCTGTCGCCTCAGCCGGGCCCAAGGAGAAGAGCGAAAAGCCCGGGCAGGCCGAGTCGAGCGAGCCAGCTGAGAGCAAGCCCTCGGTCCCTGTCCGGCTGACGCAAGCGGCTGAAACCACGCCCCCCAGGACCGACCCGCTAGAAGCCTGGACGCTGAACCTTCGAAGGTCGTACCGGCGCGAGGAGATCCCTGCCCTTCTCAATCTCCGCTCCCAACTGCTCGACGGCAAGCTCGAGGACGAGGAGTTCCAGCAGGCTGCGCGACTGGTGCTCGACTTGACCCACGGCTCGGAGGACCAGCTCACCGCTCGCATCGCCCGGCGAATCCTGTTCGACCGGTTCCGCTGGCCCACGGACGACCTGACCGATCTGAAGGTCAAGGAGGGACATCCACGGGGCTGCGCCCGGCATCTGCGCGGGAGGCTCTCCACCATCGACGGTCACAGTGCCGACCAAACCTACCACCCTGAGGATGGTGCCGTGAGCCAGTTGCTCGAGGGGCTCGAGTCAGCGATCCCCGATCAGCAGACCATCCTGACGGTGGCCCGGTTGGGTCGGGCCTTCTTTGAGCGCAGCCAGAGGGAATTGAAGCCCGAGATCCGCGAGCACGAGAGCCCCGAGCTCGACCGCAGCTTCGGTCAGCGAGCCGAAGGCCTGCTCAAGAGGTGGCAGCGCGAGGGCCATTTCACCTGGGAAGGAGAGACCAGTCTCCAGCACGGTCGAGTCGAGGTCTGGCCCGGGCCGGTGCTCAAGATCGTCCCCGCAAGACAGAGGCAGGCGGGGGCCGAGAGCAGCGGGCTGCACGAGAAGCTCGACCGGGCCTGGAACAAAGAAGAGCAGCTTCTGGTGCAAGACCAGCTGGCCGAGCTGTGGCGCCAGAATCGCCCCGAGGCCGAGCGACTCATCGAGCGGCTGGTCGCTGAGCAGCCGGAAGAGGGTCGAGCCGGCTCTCGGCGTCTCAACGTGGCCCTGGGCGGGGCCGCTCGCCATCCCGAGCTGAGGACGGCTTTCACCCCCCACCTCGCGAGCCTGACCGGGCTCATCCGCCTGGCCCAGGCTCGCGACGAGGTGGGCAGCAACAACCTGGTGGGCCACGCCCAGGTCGATTTTGTGGGCAATCTTTCGGCTGCTTTTCCCGAGGTCGTGACGAGCGAGTGGTATCAGGGCGAAGTCCTCCCCCTGGTGCTGTCGGACGAGATCAACACCAGCAACGACGCGGCCAAATTCATCGAAGAGCTGCTGGCTGGCCGACCCGATCTGCGCGACCTGGCAGGCGGTCATCGACTATCCCAACGATTTCTACCTCGACCATTGCTGTCGCACGGCCCTCACTGCCTGTGCCAGGAACGGCTGGACGCCCACGCCGCTGCAGAAGGACTGGCTGGTCAGCTGGCTCCACGTGCCCTATGAGCCTGAGCACAAGGACCGGAACACTCCGCTCTTCAACAACGACGGCTTCCAGGCCGCTGTTCACGCCAGCAGCGCGCTGCTGGAGAAAGGCCCCCTGGCGCTGAGCGGATGCGAGTTGCCGGACACGAAGGGCCAGATGGTTTCGGCGGCGGCTGCGGTGGTCGATCGACTGCTCCAGGAAGACGCCGACGCCGACGCTTACTCTCGACGACGCAACCCCGATCTGTACCGAGTTCTGGAGACCGACCCCAGGCTGAAAGAGGGGCTCTTGCGGAGGGCCGAGCAAGACTACCGGACGGCCGGGTCGCTGGGAGCCCTGAAAGGCCCCTCAGCTCGCAGTCTGCGCCTGCTGGCCGATCTGGCCCAGGAGCCGTCCGACCGCGAGCGTCTGGCCGCCCTGCTGAGCCAGGAAGGCACTCGCCAGAGTGGCAGTTTTCAAGATCTGGTCAACCGGTTGATCCGCGCTCCTGAGCGGGCCCGTCTGAAGGAAGCTCTGGGCCGAGAAGACATCACCGCCTCCGAGGCGGTGGCTCGGGGCAGTCGGGACGTGCTCTTGGCCTTGCACGAGAGCTGGTCTGCCTCGCGGTCCAACGTGTCGCAGGCCATGGCCAGCATGCAGGAGGCGACCGCCCGCTGCACCCCGGTGGCCCGTCAAGAGCAGGCTCAGAGGCTCCACGAGAGATTGCTGCCCAGGTTGAGTGCAGCTCAAGATCCAGAGAAGCTGAGCCCGGTAGTTTTGAGCGAGCTGGCGGCCCTGGGTGCTCTGGGGGGCCAGGACGAGGGGGTGCGGCGCCTGGTGACCTCGCTGCTTCCCGAGCTGGTCAGACTGGAAAAAGCGGGCTATGGCCCGAGCTTTAGCGCCGTCCGCGAAGCGTTCATCGAGCATATTCTGGGCGGGATCGGCCAGCAGATCAAGCAGTCCTCCCCCGAGAAGCAACAGCAGCTGGTGCAGGAGGCCCTTCCCTGGGGCGGCGAGCTGGCGGTTGTGCTCAACGCCTGGAAGGAGGTGTGGCAACCTCCCGTCCGGAGCTCGGGGAATGCAGGCTGGCTGGAGCGCGGTTTTGCCTGCCTGACGCAGTCCGAGGGCCGGGCCGCCTGGCTGCGCGAGACGCTCGAGCTGCGCCAGTCCAAGGGGTGGCCGGAAGGAACCGACTACGCCTCCCGGCAGATCGGTCCTCCGCTCTTCAAGGAGGCGCTGGAAACCCTGAAACAGCCCGGCTTGAGCCCGGAGGAGCGAGCCACCAACCTGTCGCTGGCCTGCGACCTGCTGAAGCTGACCCGAGACCGCTCTCAGGAGCTGGTCGAAGCCTTCGAGGCCCACGCCAGCGAATGGGAGAAGAGCCTGATGGCGGCCCACGGAGAGCATTTCTCCGCGGCCGTGGGCACTTACGCCGCCGTGGTGAGCGCCCGGGGGGACAAAGAGGAGAACTGGAAGCTCGTCACTCCGCTGCTTGCCCGACTGCCTCCCGAGGGCTACCCCCACCTGGCCGAAGCCGTCCGGCTGGGGGGCGACCTGCCCGGCGGCCTGAGCATCCATCTGGACGATTTTGGATACCTCCTGGGCCGACTCGGTCCCGAGAGCTCGAAAAAAGATGCCCTCTCGGTGTTCATCCAGCTCAAGCAGCTCGAGGGCGAGGGAGTGACTCGTGAAGACGCCCTGCGGATGGCGCTGGCGGCCTTCCTCAACCCCGGCGGGGAGGTGGAAGTCGCCTCGGGTGTGCGCGAGACCCAGAGCTCGGTCGTCATGGGAGGCATCAACCTGCGCAAGAAGGCCCGCAGCTAGGCCAGCTAGAATCGCCGGTCCGGCGAACAATCGGAAGGGGGATCCAGATCATGGGTCTTTTTGACAAGGTATTCGGGGTCAATCGCGCCGGAGCTGCCACGGCGGCACTCGACGGCAAGGAGTCGGTGGCGGCGCTGATGCTGGCCACGGTAGCGGCCGACGGGGTGGTGACCGAGGACGAGTTGACCGGATTTACCAACGCGGTCAACCGCATGAGCATGTTCCGAGCCATGGGCCAGGCTGGCTTCAGCAAGATGCTGCAAAAGCTGCTGGGCATGCTGAAGAAGGATGGTCCGGAGGCCCTGGTGGGCGTGGCCGTCAGCTCGGTTCCGCCCGACTACCGGGAAACTGCCTTCGCGCTCTGTGCCGACCTGGTGATGGGGGACGGCGAGGTGGACCCGGCCGAGGAGAGGCTGCTCGACCAGATGTACAGAGCGCTGGGAGTGAGTGAGGAGCTGGCCCACAAGGTCATTCAGGTGATGGCCATCAAGAATAAGGTCTGAGCCAAATAGGAAAGCCCCGCCCCCAGCGGGGCTTTCCTATTTGGCCTGCATCCTCCTCAGCTCGCGCTCCAGGGCTCCCAGCCAACCCTCCAGACGGTCCCGGGGTGGGGCCCAGCCCCACTGGATTTCCCCCAGGCTCTTGAGAAAACCGACCGCCTCGACGTGGGCGCCGCCCGGGTCGGGGCCCAGGTCGGGTCGGGTGCGGGGGAAGCGCTCCTGCACCACGTTGAGCTGCAGCTTGAGGCCCTCGCGGATCAAGACCAGCTGGTAGGGGGGCACCGAGCGAAGCGGGGCGATCATCACCTCGTCCTCCAGCCCTCCAGCCAGCAGATCGCGCCCCTGACTCTCGGGCACGCTCACGTTCTGGCCGGTGACCAGGTGCAGGGCGGTGGGCAGCAGGTCCATGTGGCAGGTGGCCGTGGTGATGCGGCCGGGCTGCACTCCCCGACCCAGGATGAAGCAGGGCACCCGGCACTGGATTTCAGAGGCGCGCGTGCCGTGGGCCAGGGTGTTGTCCTCCCAGAAGCTCTCGCCGTGATCGCCGGTCACGATCACGACCGTGCTCTGCAGGTCGAGCCGGCTCAGCATGGAGTCGATCTCGGCCTCCAGGTAGGCCACGCTGTTGGCGTAGCGGTTCTTGATCAGCAACGGATCGGCCAGGGTGAAGTCCTGCAGGCCGACCGTGGTCAGGCTGGGCTCGCGCAGCGCAAAGTCGGGCGGATAGGCGTACGGAAAGTGGGTCGACTGCGGGAAGCAAAAGATGAACTGAGGACGTTTGGCCGTGCGCAGCCGCTCAGGCAGCGAGCTGACCATCTCGTGGTCGGACTGGATCCAGTATTCCCAGCCGGTCTTGTCGGGTGGGTTGACCCACATCTCATCGAAGGTGGGCTGGCTCAGAAAGCGCTCGAGCCACTTCCAGCCCCGGAAGGCCGAGCCGGCCATCAGGCGGCAGTCATAGCCGGCGTTTCGCAGGATCTGGTTGAAGAGCGGCGGGGCATGATGGGCCAGATCGCGCTTGTAGAAGATGGGATTTCGGGCGTAGAGCAGGGAATACATGCCCAGATGGCTGGTGTTGGAGCCGGAGTAGTGCTGCTCGAGCACCAGTCCGAGCTGCATCCAATGCCAGAGCCGGGGGGTCTCGGTGGGACCGACCGAGTTGAAGCGCCAGCTCTCCAGCAAGAGCAAGACCACGTGCACCGGTTTCTCCGGAGGGTTGATACGGGTGCGCAGCACCGGAGGGCGCTGCAGGGCCGGGCCCAGGCGCTCGAGCTCGGGTTTGGCCCGGTCTTGCAGCGCGCGCAGGAAGGGTGTTCCCAGGCGGGGGTCGAGGAAGGCGATGGGAATGCCCGTCTCGACCTGCTCGGGGCGGTACTGCACCAGATCGATGACGCGCTCACCGTTGAGCAGCTTGATCGCATCCTCTGACTCGGAGAGCTTCAGGGGCACGCTCAGGCTCTCTCCCGCTGGAAGGCGCCCCTGGAGCGTCCGGGTGTTGCCCGATCGGGTGGCCAGCGACCAGCCGGCCAGATCGAGATCGCGGCCCAGGTTGCGCAGCAGCACTCCGGCTTGCTGCCCTGCGCCCGGGCGAGGCAAAACCGAAACCAGAGCCACCGCTCTCGGGTGCACCGCCGACCAGCTCTGCAGGGCCAGCCAGCGCAGCTCGGGATGTCGGGTAGGCAGGTGCAGGTAGACCCGGGCGATCAGATAGGGATCGCTGAAGAGAAGCGGCAGCAGCGCGGCCAGCAGCAGGCTGGCGGGGTAAAGGGCCACCAGCACCCGGTAACGCAGGCTGTCGGCCAGCCAGCTACTGACCCTAGCCACCGAGAGCACCAGCACCAGCAACCCCAGCACCGTGAAGACCACCGGCAGAGCGATGGCCGCTCCTCCACCGGCGAACTTCATGCCCTCGCCGGGCGGCGAGTTGAGCACGCGTCCACTCCGAACCAGAGGAAGGGCATGATGTGCGTGCCCAGCATCTTCTGGCAGGCCAGGTCAAGCCCCAGGAAGCCGAGCAGGGCCAGCCAGCTCAAGACAGCCACGGCCGCCGCCCAGCGCGGATGACCGCGCCGGGCCAGCCAGCACGAGAGCAGGGTGGGCAGAGCCAGCAACCAGAGGTTGCGCAGAAAGAGCAGCCCGAACAGACCCAACAGATCGGCGGGAGGGTTGGAGAGGCGCTGATCCAGCTGCAGCACCAGCTGGTAGTGCTGCCATTCGGTCAGGCTCCAGAGAAAGGCCGAGAACCAGCCGAATATGAGGGCGGTGCGGGTTTTCACTCGCCCTGATTAGGCCTCCAGTCGGGCATTCCTCTGCCCTCGCAAGGAGCGAGGCCCGGGACCCACTGGTAACGAATCACCTCCCTGTGTCCGAGTTTCGTCAGAACCCGATCACCCGAGAATGGATTTTGTTCTCCCCCGAGCGCTCGCGTCGGCCCGGGCGCCCTGAGCGCCCTCCCCGCAGCCCGCCCCCGCCCCGCCCTGGCCACGACCCCGAGTGCCCCCTTTGCCCGGGCCAGGAGCTGGCCTGCACTCCGGGTGAGACGCTGCGCTACCTGGACTCCTCCGGAGAGTGGACCGTGCGCAGCTTTCCCAACAAGTTTCCCGCCGTCCGACCCCAGGAGCTGGCCGACCGTACCGGCGACCTGCTGGAACGGCGCATGCCAGCGGCGGGTCACCACGAGGTCATCTGCGAATCGCGTCGTCACAACGCCACTCTGGCAACCATGCGGCCGGCCGAGGTGGAGGCGGTGGTGCGGGCCTGGTATGAGCGCATTCAGGCCCTGCGCCTTTTCAAGCTGACCGACTACGTGAGCTTGTTCAAGAACCACGGCTCCCGGGCGGGCACCTCACTCGAGCATCCCCACTCGCAGATCGTCACGCTGCCCATGGTGCCCTGGCAGGTCCGCCACCGTCAGGAAGGAGCGGCCCGCTACTACGACGACCACGGGCGCTGTGTCTGGTGCGACGTGCTGCACGAAGAGCGCGTCGGGGGCCTGCGCCTGGTGGGCGAGCGCCCCGGGTTCACCGCCTTCGTGCCCTATGCAACCTACCGCCCCAGTACGGTGTGGATCGTCCCCCACGCCCACGCGGGCTGTTTCAGCCTGGCCGAATCCAAGCAACTGCCGGCGATGGCCTCACTCTTGCACGAGGTGCTCTATCGCCTGGAACGCTCGCTCAGCGATCCCTCCTTCAACCTGGTGTTCAGGGTCGGCAGCCGGGGGCATCTTCGGGCTGAGTACTGCCACTGGTATCTGGCCATCGTGCCCCGGCTGAGCAAGATGTCTGGCTTCGAGCTCGGCACGGGAATGTACATCAACACTTCCTGGCCCGAGCAGGATGCCAGGAAGCTGCGTGAGGTCGTCTATCCCGGTTGACTAACCTCGGCGTCGCCTGCTCAGAGCCAGCGCCGGCACACAGACGAGCAGGGTCACGATCAGGTAGGTGGTCGGACAGAGCGCGCCCAGGAGCACCATCTTCCCGTTCCAGTAGCCAAAGGGCACCTCGGGCGAGGCGGCGGTGACCGAGACCAGGCTGTACATGGGCGACAGGTGCACCAGGCTCCACCAGGGTGCCCAGGGGCGGCCGAAGGAGAGCAGCAGACCAATGGCCGGGGTGCCGAACACGAGGGCCAACCAGAAGAAATAGACCAGCCGGAAGGGGACGCGGGGCAAGGCCTGAGCCACGGCCCGCACCACTGCCGAGGTCGACCACAAAATCACGATCGAGGTGCCGCTCAGGCAGATCAGCATGGCCGGCTGATCGCCCTCCAGGTACGGCCCCACATTCAGAGCGAGCATCCCCAGCGAGAACAGGACCGTCCAAACCCACCAGCGCGACCCTGGATAGCGCTCGAACTCGTGCTGATCGCGCCGGGTGCGATACTCGGGGCGGTTCAAAAAGCAGCCCAACAAGGCCAGGTTGAGGGCCGAGAGCCAGCTCCACAGCTGGGCCCAATCACTTTCGTGCTGGAAGTGCTGGCCCAGATAGTAGGAGAAGCAGGCTACGTCCACCGCATACCAGCCCAAAAACAAGAGCCCCATCTGGCGGGGATAGCGGGCCCTGGGCTCGAGATGGTTGAGAGTCTTGAGGAAGAAGAACGTCGACAAGCAGAGCAGGTTGAAGGCCAGCCAGCTGTAGCCCTTCCAGGGATCTTGAAAAAGGGCTTCCACCAGCGAGCTGAGCCAGGGCACTGCGGCCATGAGCCAGAGGAGAATGGGGAACCCTACGGCAAGGCTGGCATAGGTCTGGGTGGTAGCGTAACCGCTGCGCCTCTCGCGAGCCGAGAGCATGAGACCGAACTGCACCAGCAAGATGGTGAGCCAGAAGAGGATGAAGGCGGTCAGGCCAAGCCCCTGGATGGTGCCGCCTCCCAGCACCAGGCTCAAGACGCCCATGGGCAGACCGCCCAGCAGCAAGAGGAAGGAGAGAAGCAGGGCGTGCAGCAGCTTGCCGGCCACGATCTGGGCCGGGCTGGCTCCCCCCACCAGCAGCAGGTCCAGGCTGTTGCGCTCTTTCTCGCCGCTGATAGCGCCGCTGGAGAAAGCGGGGGTGACCAGCAACAGCACGGCCGATTGCAGCAGGATCAGCACCCCCACCAGTTGAGAAGCCTCCATGCGCAGCGACCAGAAGTCGTTCTGGTGGTCGAGATTACGCAGCGAGAAGAGGGTGACGCCGCAGGCCAGGGCCAGGTAGATCACCTGCATCCAGACGAACTTCTTCTCCCGCAAGCCGATGCGCAGCTCTTTGCGAAACAGGGGATTCTTGAGCCAGATCGTCTTCACTCGCTCGCTCCTCCCCGGGTCAGGGAGAGATAGGCGCTCTCGAGGTCGGTCCGGATGGGAACCAGCTCGCACGGCTCGAGCTCCTCCAGAGCCAGAGTTTTGAGGAGGGCCGCCGCGGCCTGGGGTCCGCCCGCCAGGCGAAAGGAGAAGAGCCCCTCCTCCCCGGACTTGAGATCTTCGGCGCCGGACGCCAGCAAGAGCTCGGAGGCACGCTGGGCCGAGCCCAGCACCCGCAGATGATAGCCCTCGCAAGCGGCCCGGTGGAGCACCTCCTCCAGGGTGCCGAAAGCCACCAGCTTGCCTTCCTCGAGAATGCCGACCCGCGTGCAGAAGTCGGCCAGCTCGGGCAGGATGTGAGAAGAGACCAGGATGGTCTTGCCCATGCGGCGCAGCTCGCGTAGCAGCTCCTTGAGCTCGGAGCGGGCCCGCGGATCCAGGCCCGAGGCGGGCTCGTCCAGAATCAGCACCTGCGGGTCGTGCAGCAGGGTGCGGGCCAGGCAGAGTCGCTGGCGCATTCCTTTGGAGAGGTGCTCGGTGAAGGCCTCGCGACGTTCCCCCAGGTCGGTCAGCTCGAGCACGTCGGCGATCAAGCGCTGGCGGCGGGCCGAGGCGCAGCCGTGCAGCTCGGCGAAGAGATCGAGGTATTCCCAGACTTTCAGGCCGTCGTAGAGCCCGAACTGGTCAGGCATGAAACCGATGACCTGGCGCACCCTCTCGGGCTCCTCCCGCACCGAGATCCCAGCGACAGAGGCCTCACCTTCGGTTGGCTCGAGCAGAGTGGCGAGGATACGGATCGTGGTGGTCTTGCCGGCTCCGTTGGGACCGATGAAGGCGAAGGTATCCTGAGGCTCGATGCGCATGCTGAGCGCGTCCAATGCCACCTGCTCGCCGTAGCGATGGGTTACCGCGACCAGCTCGATCATCGGAGCAGAACCGCTATGAGGCTGTGGTCATGGCGCCGGCCGACCCCCTGGCAGGTCACCGGATCGGGAGACTGGGCAAGAAAGCCCGTCAGCCAGAGCCCCCCGCCCCGGTGTATTGTGTCGCGCAGCACTCGACGCTGATCGGAGACATCCCGAGGGTGAGCTTTCGAGAGCGCCATCGCGATGCTTTTTCGGCCTGGCTCGAGCCGGAAGAGCTCGCTGGCCAGGCCTCGGTCGGAGAACTGGCACTCTTGCAGGGTGAGCCCCGAGTCGTTCTGAACGTGGCCCACCAGTCGGCCTCCCTGACGCTCGAGCTCGAGGGTGATCGGTCCCGGCAGGGGGCAGCTCTCGGTCAGCAGCAAGGTGGTGCCCGACCAGGCGTTGAGCCTGAGATCGCGCATCTCCAGGCGGCCGTTACAAAGGCCGGTTTCTGGGGCGATCAGGTCCTCGCCGTAGTAACTGCCGGCGGCGTTGAGGTCGGCCTCGGCGCCGCACTCGAGGGTGTAGCGCCCCTCCCAGAGAGTGTCCAGGAAGATGGTCGCCTCGTACAGCCCGCGGATCTGTCCGCTCTCCAACCGGAGCAGCCCGAACTGCTCGAGACGGGGCTCGAACCCCCGCGTCTGGGCGGTGTAAAGCACGATCAGGGCGGAAAAAGTGAGCGAGAGCAGGGGCAAGGTGACGAGCGCCCAGACCCGCCGCTGGCGCTTGCGCAGGAACCAGAAGTTGAGTGGCCCGGCCGCCAGAAAGTAGCTGCCCAGCGCCAGCGCGATGGCCGGGTAGCGGATGCGATCGGCGTGGCTCAGGCCCCACAACTCTTGCGGCTGCCAGCGCGGCCATTCGTTGGGCCCCCCGGCGAACATGCGGTCGAGCAGCGCGAAGCTGGTCTTCTCCCCCAACAGCTGGGGACGGGTCATCTCGGCGGTAATCAGGTAGACCCGGCCCAATCCACGACCTGCCACTATCATGAGCGGATGCCCCTCGCGCATGACGAGCACCGCATCGCCAGAGCGAAGGCTCCCGGTCAGAAGCTCGTAACCGGCTTTCAGCTTCACCGCCTTCCTCGGCCGCATGGGGAAGAAGGCTTCCAGCGGCGTGCCCCGGTACTCGTTCGGGTCGCCGCTGGCGATGAAGACAAGCTCACCGCCCGAGCGCGCGAAGTCAGCCAGAGCGGCCATCTGCAACTCGCTCAAAGCCAGCCGGGCCCGGTCGTGAAGCACCACCCGGGAGGCCCCCAGGTAGGCGCGCGAGCTCTCCGGAGCGCGCAGTACGGCCCGGCTGGTGGCCAGCTGATTGACGCGCAACTCGTGTGCGTTGACCAGCCCCAGCAGGCTCGGCTCGGGGCTGAGCACCAGGGTGGCATTGCTCAGATAGCGGATCTCAAGGCTCTGGACCGCCCGCAACCGGCCTTCGACCAGCAGCTTGAAATCGAGCTTGAGGCGATCATGGCGAGGCTGCAGGCTGAGGCGGAGATCGGTGTGGCGACGCGAGCCGGCCGGCAGCTCCAGCTCCACCCAACCGGCCAGCTCCCCGTCTGGGAATCGCGCTTCCAGACGGCCCTGGACGCTCTTTCCGGTCTGGTTGGAGATCTCGGCGTAGAGGCCCGGAGTGCCCACCGACACTGGCTGGCCGAAATAGCTGTCGACTTTGAGCTCGAAGTCACCCGCTGCCCCAGCAGGCATAAAGACCAGCCCGACGAGAATGAGCCAGCAAGATGAGAGGCGCCCGATGAGCCAGACCAGGAACTTGCTAGAAGTCCGGCCGCAAACCCCCATGTGGTGTCGGAGGGAACCTCCGCCACCACAAGATATTGTAGGCGGCCTGACTTCTAGCACAATATGTTGGGCG
>JAANMV010002360.1_pt1 | contig 18465 bp, 15 predicted proteins | sample 7279661 | NCBI WGS metagenome assembly JAANMV01 (sample SAMN14094540, study PRJNA606508) | bioreactor metagenome | isolation source: A lab-scale SPAN reactor treating ammonium-rich wastewater day 121 | place: Ireland: Galway | collected 2017-05-16 | reverse complement strand
TAGGTGATGAGCAGGGATTTTTCCTTGAAGGCGGCTATAACCGCAGGCCGGAGGCTGAAAAACCCGAATGCGCAGCGCTTACTTTCGGAATCGGCTCAGCCGGAGAAATGTTTAAAAAACTAAAAGATGCCGGTATAAATACTGTTCAGGAAAGCCCGAACAAAATGGCTGAAAACCTATACTGGTTCCAGTGTTATGACCCTACCGGTATAATTGTTGAGTTTATGGGTGGAGAGTAAAAAAAGTGGTGTCAGGTAACTGCCTTCGCTGAAGCTTCGGCAGTCAAGTTTACTTGGCACCACAACCAATCATCGGATGAATGTTTTTTCCTGTTACAATTTAGAATCAATAAAATAAGGCAGCATTTTGCGCCATGATGGCCAGTCGTGGGGTATATCATATCCCCAAAGGTCAAGCTCATGGTTAATGCCTTTGGCATTAAGCACGTTGCTTAAATTCCTTGATGCTTCCGGGTTTTCATAGCTTCCCTGCCCGGTTGTAATATATATATGTTTCTTTTCCCTTATTCTGTTAAGCAGGTTTTCATCATTAAGATTACTTAAATAATCTACCGGTGAATTAAAATAAACATTTTCATCATAATAACCTTTGCTGTAATCTTTAAGGTCATATGAACCGCTCATAGCAATAGTACCGTCAAAGAGGTCAGGTCTGCGGAAAAATGTATTAGCTGCATGCAGCGCTCCGAATGAAGCCCCAGTTGTTATAATCTGCACACCTTCACCGCACAAAGTTTTTATGAACGGAACAACTTCACTTACCACGTAATCATTGAACTGCCTGTGCCGTTCTGACTTGTATTCAGGATGGTTTTCATCATTAAGCCAGCTTTCATTATTTATACTGTTGATGGAAAATGCCCTGACCTTGCCGTTATTTATGTACGGCATGATAGATTCGATCAGATGAAAACGTTCATACTCTAGGAAATCAGCGGCGGCAGTAGGAAACATCAGAAGTGCATACTGGTTTCCTGTTCCGTACACAACAATTTCCATATCCTTGTTCAGGTTAGTGCTGAACCATTTGTGTATTTCTCTGTGCATACTCTAAAAATTTAATTGAATTTTGGGGTAGTGAACTGCAAAATTACAAATATTTAAAAGAAGTTTAAAGCCCTTTATTAAATTTTTATTAAGGTTTTACCATAAAATATTTGTATAGTTTATGAAGTAACTTATTTTTATTATTAAAGCCTCATCCAATCCAATAATTTTATAAATTTTAATAAAATTGCCGATTTTAAGCAGTTTTTAAAAGAAAACCATGGGTAAAAAAGAAAAAAAAAGCAAAAATACTTCAGAAAGCACGCAAAAAGATAAAGCAGATAAAAAGCTGAAAAAAATATCTGTTGAAATTGCAGGGCTTAGGAAAAAATATATTAAGGTAATTTCCAAACAGGCTGAAACGGATGTTCAGGATTACATTCTTAAAGACCGTGACGGAAATGATATTAAGCTCAGCGAAATGTTCGGAGAAAATGAATACCTGATAGTAGTTCACAATATGGGCAAAGCGTGTTCATACTGCACATTATGGGCAGATGGTTTCAGCGGCGTATCATATTACATAGAAAAGAAAGCAGCATTTGTGCTGGTTTCGCCCGATACACCTGAAGTTCAAAAGGAATTTGCAGAATCAAGAGGCTGGAAATTCAAAATGTATTCCGGTGCAGGTTCTTCTTTTATATCTGATATGGGTTATTATACTGAAGCAGACGGTTACTGGCCGGGCTGTTCAGTATTCCAAAAGAAAAGTGACGACAGTATCCGCAGGGTGGCAAAAGATTATTTCGGGCCGGGTGATTTTTATTCTGCACCCTGGCACTTTTTTGATCTAATCCCTGAAACTAAAGAAACAAAGGAGCAATAATTCATTATGAGCAGTATGTCTAATGAACTGAAAAAGCTTCATGATGAATTCAAAGCAATGAAATCCGAAGCAGCAGGTTTTCTATCAAATGTCAGGGATAACGAATTCAATAAACGTCCTCCGGGCAACGGCTGGTCTATTGCAGAATGTATAGATCATTTAATAGTAACAGGGGATGATTACTGCAATGTTTTTGAAGCCGGATTGAAAAAGCTGGAAGAAAAAGACCTTAGATATACAGGAGAAATGAAATACAGCTGGTTTGGCAGAAAATTCATTGCAAATGTAGAACCTCCGGTTAAAAGAAAGTTCAAATCACCCGGCAAATGGAAACCTGATTCAAAGATAAACAAAGCCAAAGCCACAGCGGCATACCTGCAGCTTCAGGAGAGGTGGATGGAGCTGGTTGAAAGATCTGCCCCCTGGGACCTGACAAAAATAAAGCTGCCTTCACCGGCAGTAAGCTGGATAAAATTTTCTGCATTTGTGATACTTGCTGTAAATTCCGCGCATCAGCGCAGGCACCTTGAACAGGCAAAAAATGTAAAACGAAACATTAAATAATCAAAAGGAGATCTTTATAATGTCACTATCATCATTTAATTTTAAGCAGTGGATAGAAGAGAACCGCCACCTGCTGAAACCGCCGGTTGGCAATAAATGCATGGTCGACGGCGATCTTATTGTAATGGTTGTAGGCGGACCAAATTCACGGAAAGATTATCACTACGAAGACGGCGCTGAATTTTTCTACCAGGTTGAAGGAGATATAACGGTTAAAGTAATTGAAAACGGCAAACCTAAGGATGTTCACATTAAAGAAGGGGAAATGTTCTACCTGCCGCCTAACATTCCGCACTCACCGCAAAGGCCTGCAAATACAATAGGGCTTGTAATAGAGCGGAAACGGGATGAAAAAGAGCTGGACGGCTTCCAGTGGTACTGTGAGAACTGCGGCGAAAAGCTTTATGAAGAATTTGTTAAGCTTGATAATATCGTTACCCAGCTGCCGCCTATCTTTGAAAGATTCTGGAATGATATTGATAAACGGACATGTAAAAATTGCGGAACTATAATGAATCCCCCGGAGAAAAAGTAAAAATGGAAGTAAGAATTGTTCAGTTAAATTCTCAGCCGGCTTTATCAATAAGTGTTACCTGTACATTTGCAGAGCTTGGAAACAAATTCGGTGAAATATACAGTGAAATAGGAGCATATATAAAATCGAATTCAATTAAAGCAGCAGGTTACCCATTCGGCATTTATCACTCTTTTTCACCTGAAAAAATTGAACTTGAAGCAGGTATTCCCGTTGAAGCCGGCGCAGCCGGTGAAGGCAGGATTAAAACAATGCAGACTTACGGCGGAAAAGCTGCTAACGGAACATTTACGGGACATTATGATAAGCTTAAAGAAGCATGGCAGCTTTTTGCAAAGCTGGTTGATGATGAAAAGCATGAATTGAACGGTCCGTGTTTTGAAGTGTATGTCACAGACCCGGAGGAAGAGCCTGACAGCTCCAAATGGATCACTGAACTTTATACACCTGTTAAATGAAAATTGATGTTCATACTCACATACTGCCTGAAAACTGGCCTGACCTGAACAAAAAATACAACAAACACGGTTTTGTCACAATAGAGCATCACAGGCCCTGCTGCGCCAAATTGATGATAGGCGATAAAGTTTTCCGTGAAATAACCGATAATTCCTGGAGCCAGACAAAACGCATAGAAGAATGTGATTTACACAATGTATCAATGCAGGTTCTTTCAACTGTACCGGTAATGTTCAACTACTGGGCAAAACCTGAAGAGACATACGATCTTGCAAGATATTTAAATGACCATATATCGCAGGTTGTAGATGATAACCCATCCCGTTTTATCGGGCTTGGGACACTGCCGATGCAGGATACAAATCTGGCAGTTAAAGAGCTGGATAGATGTATGAAAGACCTGGGGCTTGCAGGAATAGAGATAGGTACCCATATCCATGGCAGAAATCTGGACGATCCGGAAATTTGCGAAATATTTGCTGCCTGTGAAGAATTGAATGCTGCTGTTTTTGTTCACCCCTGGGATATGCTGGGTAAAGACCGTATGCCTGAATATTGGCTTCCGTGGCTTGTTGGAATGCCGGCTGAAACATCACTGGCAATCTGTTCGATGATATTCGGGGGAGTATTTGAAAAATACAAAAAGCTCCGTGTTTGTTATGCTCACGGAGGCGGTTCGTTCCCGTTCAGCATAGGCAGAATAGAACATGGATTTAACGTAAGACCGGACCTTGTTCAGACAAAAAACAAAGTTAACCCGCGTAATTACCTGGGTAAGTTCTGGCTTGATTCGCTTGTTCATGATGAGCTTGCAATGAAATTCCTTATAGATCTGATTGGTGAAGATAATATTGTCATGGGTTCAGATTATCCTTTTCCCCTTGGTGAACATGTGCCAGGCAAACTGATCGAATCAATGGATGAGCTGAATAACGTTGTAAAGGAAAAACTTTTGTGGAAAAATGCAGCAGAATTTCTTGGAGTGACAGAACTTGTTCAGAAAATGTATGGAAATGTATCAAAATAATCAAGAACAAGGGGCTGAAACCCCTTGTTCGAAAATTCCATTATTTTACTAAAACCATCTTTTTCATTTCGATGAATTTTCCTGATTCAAGCTTATAAAAATAAACTCCCGATGAATACATCCCTGCATTGAATTCAACTTCATATGTGCCTGCTTTTACAGTTTCATTTACCAAAACAGCAATTTGCTGACCGGCTGAATTATAAACAGTAAGCAGCGCATTTTCTCCGCCATTGGCTATATCAAACTTTATCTTTGTTGCAGGGTTAAAGGGATTGGGATAATTTTGAAATAGCTTATAATTGAGAGGTATATTTGAATTTACCAGCTGTACTCCGGAAATATTGCCGATATTATGAAATGTTACAGTATTACTGCCTGAATTGGGAACGCATAATGTATCCCTGGATTTATTGATGAATATATCTGCAGGATTGCTGAGCCCGCTGTTAATAACTATTGCTGCCGGCAGTGAAAAATTAATATCATACCTTAAAATCTTTGCCGGACTGGGTCCCCATGATGAAATATATACATTATCATATTTATCCAGGTAAATACCGTCACAGTTATTATACCCGGTATTGGTAATTGTAGTTATGCTGCTGTCACTTAAATTAACCTGCTTTATTGCTGCATTGGATCCCCAAAAACATACTAAGAGCCTGTTTCTTGGAGTATCAACATAAACTCCGTTTGGCTGCCCTCCGGCAGCCGGCACATAGATCCACCAAAGCTGTGTATTAAGGTTAAGCTTGTATATCCGTTGACCTGTGAAATCTGAAATGTATGCAATTCCGGATGAGCTTATTCCCAATCCATTAAGAAATGAAGCCCCGGTAAGCTGAACATTAAATACTTCAGCGCCGTTTGTTAGCGCAAACCCTTTTATCCTGTTCTGCATGCATACAAATGCTGTATTATTATAGATCCTGATCCCGTGAGTACCTGAGCCGGCAGGAGCAAAATCACTTACACTGCCGTCTGCTGTTCTTTGTTTAATTACCCCGGTTGAGTTTGTCACAAGCCACCTGTTATAAACAGAATCAAATGTAACGCTTTCCGGTGTAGCAAACTGTGAAAAAACAGATGGAACTAAAAATAGAAAGGCTGATATAAAAACAGAAATTTTTAACAAATGGCTGCTCCTTTAAAATTTAATTGTAGCTGCAAATTTAAGTATTAATTTAATTCAAATTTGTGCAAAATTCAGTATTAATATATTATAGTTTTTGACTGTAAGTTTATTCAGTTAATTTGTAAATTACTGCTTTAACAATGTAAAAACTGAAAAATGAATAAATATATAATCCTGTTATTTCTAATAACCTTTCTTTCGTATTCACAAAATAAAGATACAGTTACAACTTCCAGCGGATTAAAATATTTGATCCTTAAAGTGGGCAAAGGCAAAAAATCGGAAAGCGGCAAGATTGCTGAAGTTCATTATACAGGCTGGTTACTGGACGGCAAAAAATTTGATTCATCCCGCGACCGTAATGAACCGTTTGAATTTATGCTCGGCGGTAAACAGGTTATAGCCGGTTGGGATGAAGGTGTGGCTTTGATGAGAATCGGTGATAAGTACAGGTTTATACTTCCTCCAAATCTTGCTTACGGCGAGCGCGGCGCAGGGGAGATAATTCCGCCAAACTCAACTTTAATTTTTGATGTTGAGCTGCTTGGTGTTCATGCCCCCAAAAAATCAGTTATTGATACAATGATGACAGTGATCATAAATAAAAATGTTGATAAAGCCATTGAGCTGTACTGGAATCTTTACAGTGATTATGAAGATAAATATAATTTTAAAGAAAGCCAGCTTAATACACTGGGCTACCAGCTTTTACAGCTAGGACTGAATAAACAGGCAATTGAAATTTTTCAGCTGAATGTAGAACAATATCCTGATTCTTATAATGTATACGACAGTCTTGCTGAAGGATATATGACAGCAGGAGATAATAAAAATGCTGTTAAGTTCTATAAAAAGTCGCTTGAGCTTAATCCGAAAAACGATAATGCAGTTAAGATGCTGGAAAAGATAAACAGCAAATAATCTGAATAATGAAGTATAAGAACAATATTGAATTCGCACAAAGTTTAGATAATAACGATCCTTTTAAAGAATACAGGAATAAATTCCATATTCCGGCAGGTAAAGAAGGTAATGAACTGATCTATTTTGCCGGCAACTCTCTTGGATTGCAGCCTAAAACTGTGCGTCAATATGTTGAACAGGAACTGCTGGACTGGGAAAAAATGGGTGTAGAAGGGCATATGTTTGCAAGGAATCCCTGGCTGCCTTACCATGAATTTTTAACGGATCAGACTGCTGCACTGGTTGGGGCATTGCCCGAAGAAGTTGTTAACATGAACTCTCTTACTGTAAATCTTCATTTAATGATGGTCTCTTTTTACAGGCCAACACCGTCCCGTAATAAGATCCTGATTGAAGCAAATGCATTTCCGTCAGATCATTATGCTGTTCAGTCACAGATAAAATATCATGGTTACGATCCCGAAGAGTCTTTGGTTGAAATGAAACCGAGACCCGGAGAAGATATTATCAGGACTGAAGATATACTGGAAAAAATTGAGAATGATGGTGAATCAATTGCATTAATAATGTTTGCCGGAGTGAATTATTATACAGGGCAGGCATTTGAGATGGAAAAAATAACAGATGCAGGTCATAAAAAAGGGTGTTTTGTCGGATTTGATCTTGCGCATGCTGCCGGAAATCTGAAGCTTGACCTGCACAATTGGGATTGCGATTTTGCAGTATGGTGCTCATATAAATATCTCAATGGCGGACCCGGAGCAATTGCAGGGGCTTTTGTCAATAAGAGGCATCTACTTGATATGACAATCCCCAAATTCTGGGGATGGTGGGGCCAGGATAAGGCAACAAGATTTCTGATGGATCATGATTTCAGGCCCATTCCAACAGTTGAAAGCTGGCAGTTAAGCAATCCCCCAATATTGCAGCTTGCTGCACTGAGGGCTTCGCTTGATATTTTTCACGAAGCAGGGATGGATGCTTTGCGGGAAAAAAGTGAACTTCTTACCGGGTATATGGAATATCTGGTATATGAAAATAATAACGGGAATATAGAAATTATAACGCCAGAAAACAAAACTGAACGCGGCTGCCAGTTATCAATAAGGGCTAAACAGAACGGAAAGTTTTTACATAAAAAACTTAATAGTGCCGGGGTCATTTGCGACTGGCGTGAGCCGGATGTTATCCGCTGCGCCCCGGTTCCCCTTTATAATACTTTTATGGATATTTGGAAATTCATAGAGATATTATATTCTGAATAATAAATAACATGACTTTCTATATTATCAGGTTTAGATTCAAAAAATTACTATGAAAAATATTACTATTGTAGGGGCAGGTCTGGCAGGTTCACTGTTATCAGTATACCTGGCAAAAAAAGGCTATAATGTTAATGTTTACGAGCGCCGTCCTGATATGAGGAAAACCAGTATCAGTGCCGGCAAATCTATAAATCTAGCACTTTCCACCCGCGGAATACATGCCCTTAAGGAAGTTGGATTGTATGATGAGATTAAAAAGATATCAATACCGATGTACGGCAGAATGATACACTCACTGGACGGCTCAACCAGCCTGCAGCCGTACGGAAGGGATAAAAGCGAATACATCAATTCAGTATCCCGTGGAGAGCTGAACAAAAAGCTGATGGACCTTGCACAACATCATCATTCTGTTAAGATACATTTTAATATGCGGTGTTTATCCATGGATATGGATAAAAATGAACTGTATTTCCACAGCGATGATACACAGATAACTACCGCAATACATTCAGATATTACAATAGCTACTGATGGAGCAACTTCACCGGTCAGAATGGAAATGCTTAAAATACCAAGATTTGATTTTAAGCAGGAATATGAAAATTACGGATATAAAGAGCTTCACATTCCCCCCAATGCTGACGGTTCATTCATAATGGAAAAAAACGCACTGCATATCTGGCCTCGCGGGGCTTTTATGCTTATTGCACTTCCAAATATGGACGGCAGCTTTACATGCACTTTATTTCTTGCTTATGACGCCTCACTTGGCGGAGAGAACAGCTTTGAATACCTGCAGGATAAAGATAAAGTTCAAAAATTCTTTAAAAAAAATTTTCCTGATGCTTTGGAATTAATGCCGGATCTGCTTGAAGATTTTTTTGCAAATCCAACCGGAACTTTAATAACAGTTAAATGCTACCCATGGTGTATTGACGGCAAACTTGCATTACTGGGAGATTCAGCCCATGCAATTGTACCATTCTTTGGGCAGGGCATGAATGCAGCCTTCGAAGACTGTACAGTCCTCAACGAATGTATTGATAAATACCAGGGCGACTGGAAAAAAATATTCCCTGCATACCAGCAGCTAAGAAAACCAAACACTGATGCTATTGCCGACCTTGCGCGTGAAAATTTTATTGAAATGAGAGACAGGGTTGCTGACCCGAGATTCCAGCTTATGAAAAAAATTGAGGCAATACTTTATGCCAAATATCCGGACCGGTTCATACCAAAATATTCGATGGTTACATTTCTGCGGGTACCTTATTCAACAGCGTTAAAGCGCGGAAATATCCAGGAAAACATTCTGCTTTTGTTAAGCGAGGGTATTAAATCTCCTGAAGAAGCAGATATGGATCTGGCTGGCAAGTTTATCAAAGAAAAGCTGGAACCTCTCAAAATATAACATATCAGATTTTGCTTTAAAATTTATTAACTTTGTTTGTATTCAATAACTAAAAGCTCTAAAGGAGTAGTAATGAAAAACACAGAAAGATTGAAAAATTTCATCAGGAGGAACAATTTATTTTTGATATCATCGTTTTTGATGGTATTTGCCTTATACCTTGCAGGTTGTGTTAATGTAGAACAGAAAACAACTTTAAAGCAGGATGGCTCCGGCAGCATGAAAGTACATTACTGGACAAAAATGTCTAATGTCAGCTCCAGCTCTGATCTCGGCGGTTTCAGCTTTGAAGAAGCAAAAGCTAAACAGAATTATACATCATCAAACACCGAGGTAAAAAGCGTAAAAGTTGAAGAAAAGCTTGATGACTCTACCAAACATGTAACCGTTGATCTTACATTCAAAAATATTAATGATATCAGTTCTGCAAAAGGTTTTGAAAAAGTAAAAGCTTCATGGAAAGAAGGCAAAGAGGGCATGGATTTCAGCTACACTCTTGCAAAAGATACTTCCAATGCAAAGAACATGGGCGCATCCGATACCAAGCTGAACTATGAATTTGAATTCCCCGCTGAAATATTAAAGACTAACGGCAGAAAAGACGGGCAGAAAGTCCTTTGGGAAAAAACACTTGCAGATCTTAAAGAAGATCTTGAAATGACAGCTACAGTTAAGAACGAAGGCAAAAAGTGCGGCCTGTTCGGAATGGAATTCCCTTTAATGGTGCTTGCAGGTTTGGCATTTTCAGCAATAGCATTGCGCAGAAAGAATAAATAAGCCATCAGTTTATCCCGGCTGCAGAAAAATGATTATTCTGCAGCCGGTTTTTTATTTACTTTACAAGTACCATCTTTTTTGTTTCACTGAAACTGCCTGCAGTAAGCCTGTAAAAATACATACCGCTTGCCATATCACCGGAATTCAGCTCAGCTTCGTAATTACCTGCATTAAGATTCTGCTCTACAAGTATTTTTACGGCTTTACCCGTTATATCATAAACAACCAGCCTTGTAAAATGTGACCTGCTGCCATTGTTACCGGGAATGCTGAACTTAATTTTTGTTACCGGGTTAAACGGGTTGGGATAGTTCTGTTCCAGCTTAAATTCCCCGGGGACTTCATTTCCGTTATGGCTGATACCTATCGGGTTACCGAACCTGAATACATACAACCCTGTTGATATATCGCTGACAATAAACCTGCCTGAATTATAATACGGAAATACATTCCATGCACCCTGGTAAGCAGTCCCCGAGCCGGGGTAAGTATCGTAATAACCTATAACGGTTGGCTGTGAAGGCAGCGTGCTTACATCAAGCGCAACAACACCTGCGCGGTAATGAGCCATATAAATTGTATCACCTTTAAAATAAGCATTATGAACCATTGCATTTTCATAGGGGATATATTCATATAAAAATGTAATATTTGTAAGATTGGCAGCATCCCATAATCTTAAATGATTTGAACCGCCTTCATCAGTTGTAAGCATCCATCTTCGGTTATCACTAAACCAAACATTATGACAAACAGCATTTGGATAAACGAATTGACCTGCATTCACCGGGTTATCTTTATTTGTTACATCAATAATTGACATTTTGCTGTTTGGATTATAAATGTTGGCAGCATAGACAGTATCATTTTTTACAAAGCAATCGTGTGAATAAGGCAGGGGACCATCACCTCGTTTAACCGGATTTTCCCTGTCTGTTACATCAAGTATCACCAATCCTCCTCCGTTGTAATCTGCACCGTTTAGATAAAGGTAATTGCCATCGCTTTTAATTGTGTGGGTAGAGTTATATCCCGGGAAAGTCCAGTTTTTGACATGCCTGACGGAGTCCGGCAGATACTGCAGATCAACAATCTGCAATCCTTTATTAGTGCCAGTTCCTTCTGAAACAATGTAGAGATAATTACCGAGTACAGTAAATTCCCTGTAGTTATAAAATGAAGTCGGTCCGGGAACTGTATCACACTGTACAACATTACCTGGATCGGTTATATCATAAACTGCAGTACCGTTCCAGTAGCCTATTATGGCATATTCCCTTCCGGCCGGAGAAGTCCATCCCCAGCAGGATGCGTAATGCCACCCGGCAGGCGTGCCGCCTGCATTATGTTCATTTTTCTGTGCAAGCAGGGTCATGTTCATGACCGCCTGAGAATATAAATTTACTGTGACTAAACTTATGAAGGCTGAAATCAGAATAGCTTTTTTCATGGATATTTGGTTTAATGGATGAATTAATAAATATTAATTGGCAGTCAGCCTTACCTGCGCTGTTGGCACCAATGAATTAAATTGATTTAACATCTGCATAACTGTGCCAAATTGGTGTACTGTAACTGTTGTTTCAAATATTTTCAGATAAAAAGGAATATTTAAGGCTGAACCCTGTTCGTATTTTGGTTCTAATGTTATAAGTAAATTATATCCGTTATTAAGACTTAATATATCAGGCAATCCGCCACCCGGGCAGTTTGGCTGCAGCCAGTCATGGCCGGGGTAGTTCCATTCAAGCCCGCCGTTAAGCCTGCATTGCTGGTTATTATCTGCCTGGTTGGATGCTGTGAATCTGCCCATATTATAAATATACGCAGAATTTGAGTTATTTATTACCCATGCCTGGTAGGTCCATTCAGCTGTATCAGGCAGAGCAGGCAGTGTTAATCCGGCAATTGTTCCGTTTGTATCAGTAGTAAACCATAATCCTTTTTGATATTCAGCAGAAGCTGTTCCTGCAGAAGGGGATGCCAGGATAAACCTTGCTTCAGATGTTGAAAATTGCGAAGAGGCGGGAAGAATATCCCTGTAATTCATTGTAAGGTCAAAAACCACGGCTCCGCCGGAAACATTTTTAGGACCGCCAAGAATTTTTATATTACTTGGAATTGTATCATTATAACCCGGAGGCTGTATGGTAACAATTATATCACTAACATAATTTATGTTAGTGATCTTTCCCATGTACGGGCTGAAAGGCGCGCCAGATGTATCCAGCACAGTACCCGAAGAATTAACAGTGAACCTGCCCATGCTTCTGTAAGCATTTTCACCGTGGTCCGAGGCTGATTCAACACTGCCCCATAGCTCGTAAGTGCCTTCAATGTTTTTATCGATAGTTTTAAGATTGTTAACTGTAATTGAACCGCTGTTTTGTGTTACGTTAACGCCTGAATCGCTGCCGCAGGAATAAAAAAACACTAAGGCTATAAATAATATTAGGCTGTATTTTATCATCAAAAAATATTTTTGTTCATAAGATTTTAAAGTATACATTTCTTTCTATAAATTCTTTTTTGGATGCATCAACTTAGTTGATGCATGCATTGACAAAGTCAATGTACTCCAAAACAGATCTAATTCCCAAGCCCGGGAGTAATGCAAATTCCGGCAGGGAATGAAGCCATTTCAATATCTTTAATTTTTACATGACCGCCCCATACATCAATCACAGCAGTAGTGCCGGGTTTTTTACCTGATGTTGCCGGGTGATGTATAAACCCGCCGGAGGTTGATTCACATGTTACATACGCATAATGGCCATCTGCAGTAAAATCAACTTTGTGCGGCTGTGCGCCAACATTTGAAATGGTTTTAAAAACTGTATTATTGCTGATATCTATTACGGTAACAGAATTAGAACCCTGGTTGGGTACATAACACCACCTGCCGTCAGGGGATATTTCCAGCGCCAGCGGATTTATTCCGGTGGGAATGTTTACCGTAAATATACCTGCAGATACATCGAATACCCTTACATCATTACTTTTTCTGCAGGATACATATACAAAAGCATCACCAGGCGTTACAGCAACCTGGTAAGGTATAAAATTAGTTGTGCCTGTTCCGTTTGGCGGAACTGAAGGATCGACGGGAATAACATTTTCAATTTGCTCGGTAGCAGCATTAATAACATACAGAAACTCACTTACCTGTGTGGCGCAGAAAAGCAGGCTGCCGCTGTGCGAAAGCCTTAAGCCGTGAGGGCGGTTCATTCTGAAATCGGTTATAGAATTTAGAATTGTCATTGACTGCGGGTCAAAGATCTTAATGCTGCCTGATGTGGTGAAATCTGTTATGTATCCTTTTGTTGCGTCATTATTAAGTACAATATGAGCAGGGGATGAGCCAATCAATAACCTTCCGGCCTGCTGGTATGTGCGGGCATTATATTTTTCCATATATCCTTCGGATATAAGGCTTACATAAAAATAATTACCCTGGTTATCAACTGTAACAATATGCGGCGCATCTGGCGGGGCTGCAGTGTTGCTTCTTCCGCCAACATCTATAAGTCTTACTAAATGATTGTTATCAAGATTCACAACAGCAACCAGGTCGCTTGACTGGTTGGTAATAAAAGCTTTATTATTAATATTGCTGAAAGCGGCTTCGCCGTAATCGTTCTTTGCGCCCTGGTTTATCCAGTCAACTATTTTCATCAGCTGGTTTGTTTGCAGCGGCAGACCCTGTGAAAAAGGCAAATTTGCCTGCGGCATAAGCGGCTCTGAAAACGGTGATATGTTCGTATCAACCCGGTTAATATGCTGTACCAAGTGGCTCCACTGTGCGTTGTAGGGAATAACCTCCGCGCCGAATGAAGAACCGTTAATCATCATCCCTTCCCATGATGTAAGATCAAGCCCTGCCTGTTTATCGGTGGAATTGTGGCACCCGGGGAAATTGCAGTTTTGCGCCAGTATAGGCTGGATATCACGGTTAAAGCTTACAGGTTCACCCAATTGTGTTTGAGTTGATGAATCGCATCCTGATATATTTATTATTGCTGTTGTAAGGATTATACCGAATGCTGTTAAAAAAAGCGCTGTTTTTATCTTCAATTTCTGCAAAATTATGCTGTATTTATGGAATTTAAGCCGTAAATGTATTTAATATTAAATTGATTTACAATGATTATATTTTGTGTGTTGTTAGTAATTTAACGGTACAGGGTTGATAAAGATTTCAGTTTATTGATTTGTTTCTGTCAGGTCTGTCCAAGGGACTCCTACGGAGAGGACCTGACAGAAGCATATATACTTTTTATTCACAAAGCCATTTTCATCACCAATTTCATTACCAAATCGCTGATAATTTTTTTTGGGGATTCAGGAAATGTTTTTTGTGAAAACGTGAGATTTTTCGTAAAAACATTTTTCGCAAAGTCAATAATCATGCTGATTGGAGATGAAAATGAATTGATTGGCAGTGAGAATGGGGATGAGAATTCTGGGACCCCACCCCATCCCCTCCCCGAAGGGGGGGCACTATGTTAAATATTTTTACCACAAACCCCCATAGGTGATTTAGTAAGGATATCAATTTACGAAATATCTGCAGGTCATAGTTTGCTGAGATTCTGTCCCCCCTTCATACGAAGGGGGGATAAAAAGCCTGAACAACATTAAATCCGGGATAGAAAGAAATATTTAATATGCCTGAAATCATAGTTGGGGGTTTAGGTTTTTAACCCCACCCCATCCCCTAAGGGAAGGGCACTAAGCTAAATATTTTTACCTCAAACCCCCATCGGTGATTAAACCAGGAGATCAATTAAAGAAATATCTGCAGGTTATAGTTTGCTGAGATTCTGTCCCCCCTTCATTTGAAGGGGGGAGTATAAGCTTGAATATTTATTTATTTGGAATAGAAATGTTAAATTCAATTCTCGAATATTTCTGCCGGGGGTTTTGCTTCTAAAGAGCAAATATATGCTAATTGCATATATATCAAAATTAATATATGATTATTACAGTGTCAAGTCATTTTTTAGGAACCGTTTTCTGATTAAAATCCGGCTTTAAGGCAGTTAAGCGGCATTGAGACGCGAGAGAGGCATGTCTGTACAGCAGACCTCCTGAAAAGCAGGAAAGATCATTTTACCAGCACCATTTTTTTAGATTCATAGAAATCATCAGAGCTGAGCACGTAAAAATACACACCGCTTGAAAGGCTGATACCGTTAAAATCAAATTCATAAGTGCCGGGGATAAGGAAATCATTTACTACCACAGAAACTTCCCTGCCAAGAATATCGTAAATTTTCAGTGAGGCATTAATTGCGTTGGGAATATCGAACTTGATTTTTGTGACCGGGTTAAACGGATTCGGGTAATTTTGATACAAAGTAAATTTATGCGGTACTATATAGCTTTGCGGTTCAACATTTATCAGCACTCCGCCCCCGGTTGTGGTTTTGATAATCTGGCCGTATCTGCTTGAAGCGTAACCGGTATTATTATCAATAAAATGAATACCATATGATATATTATTATTTATACAGTATGTTGCAAACCAGGTTATTCCGCCATCAGTAGTTTTATACATAATATTGTAATAAGAAGAAGCATAACCTGTTAGCGGTGAGGCAAAATGTATTGAATATAATGAATTAGGAAATTTGTGATAATTCCAGTTTGCACCAAAATCAGTTGAATAATAAATATACCCCGGATAACCGCTGCTGCTTTGTCCATAACCTGCGACAAACCAACTAGCAGGTGAGGAAATACATATATCAATTACAGAGATAATACTATCAAGTAATATTGGATCCCAATTGATTCCTCCATCCATGGTTTTTCTGATTACACCAATATCAGGTTGATTTGTTGAACCGCCGGCAAAACCAGTAAGGTTATTAATAAACTGCACATCTTCATAATCTTCAACAATAAACCTGCTGTCAACTACCCAGTTTATTCCTGCATTAGTTGTTTTAATGAAATTACCGTATTTGGTAACTGCATATCCAGTATCAACTGAGGGAAAAGACATCCCATGCAAATGGTCATACTGTCCTGTTTTAAATACTTCCCAGGTAATACCGCAATTTGTTGTTTTTGCAACTTTTCCTCCGTCAATGCCTGCATAACCTGTATTTTCATTTGGGAACATAATATTTTCAACACTTGTAAAACCGGATTCAATATTAAGATTTGTTACAGTCCAGTTAATTCCGGAGTTAGTGGATTTGTAGATTTTATTGTCACCAACTGTAAACCCGGTAACAGAGTTTATAAATGTTATATCTAATAGAGCATCATTGAATCCTGTTGTAGTTGTGGTCCAATTCGCTCCATTATCAGTTGTTTTATATAAAAAATTATAATTATTTAAAGCACCAATACCCAGTCCTTCATTGATATTTTTTAAATAAGCAGTGTGGATAGTTATAACATTAAACCAGTTCATTCCCTGATTTGTTGTTATCATGATTTCCTGATGCCCCTGTAAATAGCCGTTATTATTATCAAAGAATCTGAATTGCTGAAATTGATTCTGGAGATTGCTCACTGTATCCCAGCTTATTCCGCTGTTTGTTGTTTTTAATATTAATTGTCTGTACTGGTCAGTTTGAATGAAACCTGTATTCTCATTAATGAAATAAATACTCCTGCTCCTGAATCTGAAATTAGTTGAGATAGTATCCCAGCTTAAACCGCCATTTGTAGTTTTGTGTATTCTGCCGTAATTAAATAGAACAGGTTTATACCCGACAACAAATCCGATATTATTTGAAGGAAATTGTACTGAATAAAAAATATTATTTGGATATGCAGTCAGGCTTAAGCTCCAGCTTACACCAAGGTCACTGCTGATATAAACTTTGTTATCCTTTAATCCGTACAACCTGATTTGAGGATTAGAACTGTGATCATGAACATAATCAATTGGTGCAGTAATGAACCTCCAGTTAAGTCCTCCGTTTGTTGTTTTTAATATTCCGCCGGCAGAACTTGAAAAACCTGTATTTTCATTTATGAAAGTTAATGCTCCTCCGCTTTCTTTGTTTTGCATCACAAAAAAAGAATTTCCGCCATCAGTTGATTTCATCAGTGTATTACCCGCAGCTGAAACATATACTGTGTTGTTTGATGTAAATTCAACATCTGTAAGATAATTTCCCTGCGGCAGCGGATTAAGCCAAAACCAGCCATCCTGTGAATATGATTCACATTTAAAAATTATAATTAAAGCGAAAAGGTAAAATTGTAAATTTTTCATAACCTTTGAAATTAGGTTATTTTAACATATTAAATAAATAGTGTTTTATCAATACCAATTTCAAAAATTATTAATTAGGGAGAGTCATCGATTTTCCTTCACAGGGAGTTTTTCGTAAGGTTTTGTGACCCCACCCTTCCCTCCCCAAAGGGGAAGGTATTTCTTTGTGTCCGGTCTGTCCAAGGGACTCCTACGGAGATGACCTGACACGAGCAGGGAATTGAGTGTATTACGATCAAATTTTTGCATTATATTATAATTTTCCACGTTGTTGGTTTTTTAACAACAACCAAACATATTTGTTATTCTTACCATTATTAAATAAATAACTTTCTTTTGCTTGTACAAAAGAAAGTTACAAAGAAAAGTACACCCGGCGGAAAAATCAAACTGCTCAAACATTAAAGCAACCATAGAAGAATTTGTGAACTCGCTTACGCTCAGACATACAAATTCAGTAATAATAGCTTTAATGTTTTCGCTTATTCGTTTGATTTTTCCGAACGGGATTAAAAAGCAAATTTAACCTGTTTATTGCTTTAATCAGTATTTGACCAGACGCTAAGTATTCATAGTGTCAGGTCTGTCCAAGGGACTCCTACGGAGAGGACCTGACACGAGCAGGGAATTGAGTTTTTAATGATCAAATTTTTGCTGAATTCTTATATTATTCCTGAATTCTGCCCACCTGATTTTACCATACTAACTTTCATAAATTAACGCTAAATTACCAATTATATATGCATTAATGAAGAATATTGCCGTTTTAGGCTCAACAGGTTCAATTGGTAAAAATACACTCGAAGTCGTCAGAAATCTGAACAGGAACTCATTTCCTGTTTCTGTGAAATATATTTCTGCAAACTCTAATTCAGAGCTTCTTGCCGCACAAATAGAGGAGTTTAAGCCTGAAGCAGCGGTAATTTTTGATCCGGAGAGCTTCAACAAACTTAAAAACCGTTCTTTAAACCATAAATGCGAAATACTATGCGGACAGGCGGGAATTAATGAAATTGCGCGCCGTGATGATTTTGAGCTGGTTGTAAATGCGCTGGTTGGTTTCAGCGGACTTATACCAACCATAGAAGCCATTAAGAACGGCAAGGATATAGCGCTTGCCAATAAGGAATCTCTTGTAGTAGCCGGAGAGCTTATTTACAGCATGCTGGCAGCAAGCAATTCACATTTACTGCCGGTAGATAGCGAACACAGCGCAATACTGCAGTGTG
>JAANMV010002358.1_pt1 | contig 18475 bp, 18 predicted proteins | sample 7279661 | NCBI WGS metagenome assembly JAANMV01 (sample SAMN14094540, study PRJNA606508) | bioreactor metagenome | isolation source: A lab-scale SPAN reactor treating ammonium-rich wastewater day 121 | place: Ireland: Galway | collected 2017-05-16 | reverse complement strand
TCCTTGCGGGGGAGTTTCTGAGCGGCGATCCAGGGGCCAACGGTGAGTTTGGGCATGTGGGGTGTCCTTGAAGGTCAGGCGGGGCGGGGGGTGAGGGGGCGGGCTGGGCCCCCTCAGGGGGTCGGCGGCGGGCCTGCAGCCCGGTGGGTGTCACCACCGTGATCTGCCGTCCCGCTGACCCCCTGAGGGGGGGTTGGGATGAAGCGTAAGACGGGAGGTGGCGCAAAGCAAGCCAGTACGTACCCGGGATGGCGACGTAGACCCGAGGGTCGAACACCCTCACGGGGTGGATCCGGTCCGGAGCATTCTGTGCGGCCCGGCCTGGCCCCCGCTGCCCGCGCCGCCGCCGCTGCGCCGATCGTCCTTGCCGAGCCGCCTCACGCACCGCAGACACGCGGTCCTCCCCCCATTGGGGGTAAGGGTCGCGTTTCCGACGCTGTTTTCATTCGGAAAAAGCTGATGCGGCGCACGTCGCCCATTCCAGCATGGCCGCAGCCGGGACGCCAGTAAACCACGTGAACGCCGCGCTCTACGCCATTCCCGGAATTTCAGGGGACGCCTTGAATTCCGACTCATGGAAGCTTATGGTGTGACCCACCCGGGGGGATACTAACTTCAATCTGGAACGCCGCCCAGCGTTCCAGTGACTGTCACACATTGCCTTTTCAACTTGAACGACGACCAACACGCTGCCCGATTGGGGAGGTCAAGTATGAAAGCAAGTTCAGTTGTTCGATTGGTGTCCGCCGTGCTCGCGCTCTCCGCCAGCACCACCGTCCTGGCCAGCCACACCGGGAAACGCATCGTCCTGGCCATCACCCAGGACGAAGGGGAACTTTCCCCCTTCACGTACGTGACCGGCTACCCCGGCTACAACATGATGAGCCTGGTCTACGACACGCTGTTCCTGAACGACATCGGCGACGTGCCCCGCTCCTGGCTGGTGGACTCCTACAGCGTCAAGGACGGCAAGGTCTGGACGCTGAAACTCAAGGACGGCGTCAAGTGGCATGACGGCAAACCCCTGACCAGCGCCGACGTGAAGTTCAGCTTCGAGTACTACAAGAAGTACCCCGTGGTGGGCCGGTTCAGTTCCGCCGTCAAGCCCATCACCAGCATCCGAACCCCGGACGCGCGCACCGTCATCATCACCCTCGAACAACCTGGCGCCACCTTCCTGTTGCAGCCCCTGTCCGACGCCCCCATCATCCCCAAACACATCTGGGAGAACGTCACCTCACCCAAAACCTTCAAGAACGCCGTCGGGTCCGGACCGTACAAACTCGTCGAGCACAAAACCGACCAGTCCTACCGCCTGGTCGAGAACGCCGGGTACTTCGCAGGTCAGCCCGGCGCGGACGAGGTGGTGCTGGCGGTCATCCCGGACCCCACGTCGACCTTCCAGGCCCTGCAGGCCCGGCAGATCAACGCCGCGGCCCGCGAGGTGCCACCCGAACTCATCCAGCGCTTCACCGGCAACGACCGCATGAAGACCGTGCGGGGCCCCAGCTACACCTCCACGCTGCTGCAGTTCAACACCACCGCCGCCCCGCTGAACAACGCCGGCTTCCGGCGCGTCATCGCTGGACTGATCGACCCCAAAGCACTCGTGGAAACCATCCTCCTGGGCAACGGCACGCCCGGTTCCGCCGGGTTCGTGCACCCGGCCAGCCCCTTTTACAGCGAGGCCACGCCCAAGTACCCGAAGCTGACCGTCGCCCAGGCCGGCAAGGCCCTCGACAACCTCGGGTACAAACTGAACGGCGCGGGCGTCCGCGTCGGCAAGGACGGCAAAGCCGTCGACCTGACCATGCTGGTCGCGTCGAACAACCCGCAGCGGATCCGCGCCGCGGAAATCATCGCCGCCCAGCTGCGCCCCGTGGGCCTGCGGCTCACCATCAAATCCCTCGACCCCACCACCGTGCAACAGGCGCTGTGGCCGGACTTCGACGTCGGGAAGGGACGCAACTTCGACATGGCCATCTGGGGCTGGTCCGCGCCGGTCCAGTCGCAACTCAACCTCGCGGGCCTCTTCCACTCGAACTCGTCCATCGGCACCCTGAACGTCGGCGGGTACCGCAACAAGACGATCGACACCCTCACCACGCGCCTGCTCACCACCGTGGACGCCAAGGCCCGGGAAGGCCTCGCCGCGCGCGTCCAGGAGATCGTCGCCAAGGACCTGCCGTTTGTCACGCTGTGGTACCCGGACACCGTGTACGCCTTCGACCCCGGCGCGTACGACGGCTGGAAGTTCCAGAAAGGCCAGGGCATCATCAACAAACGCTCCTTCCTGAAATAAGGAACCGGCATGCTCGAACGCATCGCGCAGTACCTGCTCGTCCTCGTCGCCGCCGTCTCACTGAATTTCTTCCTGCCCCGCGCCATGCCCGGCTCACCGCTGCAATTCCTGGCCGGGGAGGACGTGGCCATGCTGCCCGCCGCCGAACGCCAGGCCCTCCTGGCCCGCACCGGCCTGGATCAGCCGCTCCCCCACCAGTACGTCAAGTACGTCGCGTCCCTCGCCCGGGGCGACCTCGGGTACTCGTACCAGGCGAACAAACCGGTGCTGACGATGCTCGTCGAACGGCTGCCCTGGACGATTCTGCTGACCGGCTCGGCCCTGCTGCTGTCCACGCTGTTCGGCGTCATCGTCGGGGCCCTCGCCGGCTGGCGACGCAATCACTTCCTCGACCACGCCGCCGTGTCCGTGTCGATCTTCCTGGACTCCGTGCCCACCTTCTGGCTCGGCATGATGCTCGTCGCCCTCTTCGCCGTGCAGTGGCCGCTGTTCCCAGTGTTCGGGGCGCTGACGCCCTGGTCGAACCTGACCGGCTGGGCGTACGTCTCGGACGTCGCCAAGCACCTGGTGCTGCCCACCGTGACCCTCACCCTGGCCAGCCTGTCCGGCACGTTCCTGGTCATGCGCTACTCCCTGCTGGCCGAACTGGGGGAAGACTACATCCGCACCGCCCGCGCCAAAGGCGTGGCGGAACGCCGGGTGCTGTACAAACACGCCCTGCGCAACGCGTCCATGCCGGTGTTCACCGTGTTCATGCTGAACCTCGGCACCCTGGTCGGCGGAGCCGTCGTGATCGAGACGGTCTTCGCGTACCCCGGTCTGGGCCGCATGCTGTTCGAAGCGGCCAGCAACCGTGACTACCCGCTGCTTCAGGGGGCGTTCCTGCTCATCACGCTGTCCATCCTGGTGAGTAACGTCCTGGCGGACCTCGTGTATCCCCTCCTTGATCCGCGCGTCCGGGTCAAACATGGATAGCGTGGCGGTTCCCACGGTGGCGCGCCGCGCGCCGAGGCGCGCCACCGGCGGCGTGCGGTACGTGCTCGGCATCCTGCTCGGCACCTGGACCGGCCGGATCGGCCTGACCCTCCTCGCCCTCCTGATCCTCATCGCGCTGTTCGGCCCGTGGCTGGCGCCGTACGACGCGGCGGCGCGCAGCGGCGCCCCGTTCGAACGGCCCAGTACCGCCCACTGGCTCGGCACCAACGACATCGGTCAGGACATCCTCTCCGAATTGATCGTCGGCACCCGCGTGTCCCTGGTGATCGGCTTCACGGCCGCCGCCCTGGCCATCCTGATCGGCACGCTCGTCGGCGTGGTGGCCGGCTTCACGGGCGGCCGGACCGACGCCCTGCTGATGCGGCTGGTCGACGTCGTGCTGGTCCTGCCGTTCATTCCCCTGATGATCGTGCTCGCCGCCTTCTTCGGCGCGAGTGCCGGGAACCTCATCGTCGCCATCGCGCTGCTGATCTGGGCCCGGCCGGCCCGCATCATCCGCTCCAGCGCACTGGGCATCCGCAGCCTCACCTACGTCGAAGGCGCGCACGCGCTGGGCGCCTCACAACTGCACATCCTCTGGAAGCACGTCCTGCCGGGCGTCCTGCCGATCGCCGTGTCCCAGTTCATCCTGGCGGCGTCCAGCAGCATCCTGATCGAAGCGTCCCTGGCATTCCTCGGCCTGGGCGACCCCATCCGCAAAAGCTGGGGGACCGTGCTGTACTACGCGCAGATCCGGGGCGCGTTCCTGAACGGCTCCTGGCCGTGGTGGGTGGTGCCCCCCGGCCTGCTGATCTCCACGGCGGTCCTGGGATTCGCCCTGACCGGCCGCGCCATCGAAACCGCCCTCTTCCCCCGCCTGCTGGGGCGGAAGTAAAGGAGCCCGGGATGCCCAAAACGATCCTGATGCTGGCCACCTTCGGCCTTGAAATCGTGGAGGTCGGCGGCACCCTCGCCAAGCACGCCGCGGCCGGCGACACCGTGCACGCCCTCGTGACCCTCGCCCGTCCGGAATCACGCGCGGGCATCGAGGCCGCTGCTCGGATCCTCGGCGTCACGTCCGTGCAGTACCTCGATTTCACCGCCGGTGAAGTCGCCCTCGACCTGCCCTCGAAAGTTGCCCTGGTTAAACACATCCGGGACCTGCGCCCCGACATCCTGATCACGCAGGAACCCGAGCACTCCTACAAGGATCTCGACCCGGACCGCCGCACCGCGATGCTGCTGTACCTCGAAGCTGCGGCGATCGCGGGACGGTCGTGGCGGCAGGAGGAATGCGGCGGCGGCGCGCCCCACCTGATCAGGTCGGTGTACTTCATGACGCCCCTGCAACCCAACTGCGTGATCGAAATCGGCAGCACCTTCGCCGTGAAGCAGCAGGCCATGAACGTCCTCGAGTCGCAGATGCGCTTCACCGCGCAGATGCTGCGTGACCGGCTCGACCCCCAGTCCATGCGCCACATCCTGCCGTCCGACGACATCGCCGACGATGACCTGGAACTGGGCCGGCAGCTGCACCTCGAGATGAACAAGGCCCTGGCCCTCAACCACGGGCTCCTGAGCCACACCGGTGCCACGCTGGCCGAAGCCTTCCGTCACATGGAGCCCTTCCGACTGGAGGCGCTACTGTGAGGCATGGCCACGCTCCACAGTGAACCCCCTGGAGGACACATGTGTAACTCCAAGAACCGGGCGTCAGGCTCCGCCAACGACACCGGGGACCACGCATGAGCGTCATCGACAAGGATGCCCCGGGGAGCTGCGCCCACACCCACAACGGCCTGTGCATGCCGGACGCCAGCCGGAAAGCCGCGCGGCGCAGACTGGCGATCGCCCGCGGCCACCTGGAAAGCATCCAGCGGATGCTGGACGATCCGGACGTCTACTGCGTGGACATTCTCAAGCAACTCAAGGCAGTGCAAGGCGCCCTGGCCGGCACGGGTGAAGTCGTACTCCGCGGCCACCTCGAAGCGCACGTCGCGACCGCGGAATCCCGCGGGGACACCTCAGAGATCGTCGACGAACTGATGCACGCCCTGAAGTACACCTGAACGCTGCCGCCGCGCCCGCGAACCAACCGGCCTGGAGGGAAGTGTCCCTCCAGGCCGCTTCTTGAAGCCCTCCACGCCCTGTACGCGGGGGAACCCAGGCCCGACTGCACGCGCATGCGCCCCGGCGGCGGACTCCACCCACGGGCGAGTTCGCCTTTATCAGAGCTGAACACGGCCGCTGTACAACAGGGGTGGGTCCACGCGCTGTTCGCCAGCGTGACCTGGGTGCCCCGCGCCCCCGTGCCGGGGACAGGAGGCGGCAATGAACACCAGCACAGGACTTCAATGGGTCAAAGTGTGCTGCTCCAGTGCGCAGGCCCCTCACCTGGCCGCGTCCCTGGAGCACCGGGGCCTGCAGCCCCGGTTGACCTCGGCGGCCGTCCCGCACTGCTTTGACCTGTGGGTGCCGGAGGACCAGGCGCAGGAAGCCTCTCAGGCCGCCAGCCTCTGGGACGATCTGCCGCACTCCGACCACCCAAGCCCCGATTCCGTGCAGCGCCGCACGCTCGTCGCCCGGTACTTCATCTCCGACCTGGCGGTGCTCAACCCGGACCGCTCGCCGGGCGCGGCGACCGTGAGGGACCCGGTGTGCGGCATGCAGGTGAGCCCGGAGCATGCGCCGGCAAGCGTGCAGTACGGCCACGCCACCGTCTCCTTCTGCAGCCTGCACTGCCTGCACCAGTTCCAGGCGCATCCGGAGCGGTACGCCCGGATGATGTAGGCACGTGCCCCCAGGAGGACCCATGTTCACTCGCCTGTCCATGCCCGCCCGGTTCGTTCTCGTCGCTGTGCTGATCATCGCCGCGGCGTACCTGCTCGCCCAGCACACCGCGCACGTCTTCGGCGCCCTGCCGCTGGTGTTCGTGCTGCTGTGCCCCCTGATGCACCTGTTCATGCACGGCGGACACGGCGGGCATGGCGGCACCGGGGACCGGTCATGACCCCGGACCTGCCCGCCTATGGCCTGTGGCCCCTCGTGGTCATGAATGTCCTGGTCTTCGCGCTGTTCGCGCTGGGCTTCACCCGCCCGCGCACGCGCCGGGACTGGCGCAGTTTCGGGGTGTTCACGGCCTTTCTGGTGGCGCTCTTCGCGGAAATGTACGGCTTCCCGCTGACGCTCTACCTGCTGTCCAGCTGGTTCGGCCCGCAGTTCGGCCTGCCTGGGGCGTTCACGCACGACGGCGGCCACCTCCTGAACGCGCTGATCGGGTGGCGGGGCGACCCCCACGTCAGCCCCCCTCACCTGCTCAGTTCCCTCTTGATCGGCGGTGGATTCTGGCTGGTCGCGTGGGCCTGGGCCGTGCTGTACCGCGCCCAGCAGCAGCGCGGCCTCGCCCGCAGCGGCCCGTACGCCTGGATGCGCCACCCCCAGTACGCCGGGTTCGTGCTGATCCTGACGGGATTCCTGGTGCAGTGGCCGACCCTGCTGACCCTGTTGATGTATCCCGTCCTGGTCGTCATGTACCGCAGACTGGCCCGCCTGGAGGAAGCTGAGGCGCGCCGCTCCCTGGGGCGCGCCTATGCCGAGTACGCCGACCACACGCCCGCGTTCCTGCCGCGGTGGGGCCGTCATGCCCGCCGCACCCCAGGGCACCCGGTGTGACGCCCGCCAGCCCGACGGGGCGGGGACCGGCCTGAGTCCGCTGGGATGGGCCGGTTCCCGCCCGTGAGTCGGGCGGGCCTCCCCGGTGACCGGGCTGTTCAGGAGCGGAGGCATGACCGGTTGACTTCTCTTGCTCCGGCCCGCCGGGCCGCGGGCCAGGGCGAGGCGCGTCAGCGCAGGACGATCTGAAGGGCCTGTTTGAGGTCGCTGACGGCCTGCTGCCCGGTGCTGCGGTCAAGGGCGTCCACCAGGCAACCCTCCACGTGATCGTCGACGATCATCCGGGCAGCCTTGCGCAGCGCGGCCTGCACCGCGCCAAGCTGGTGCAGCACCTCCACGTACGACTTTCCGGCCTCGTTCATCTCCTTGATCGCGCGGACATGACCTTCGATCCGTGCGAGCTGGACGGTGATGTCATGGCGGCAACTGGGCTCGTGTGTCATGCCTGCACCTCCTCCCCGGGTGGCCTTACGGTGCGCCGGCCGGGCCGGTCCCGCGGGTGGTCCGGCTCAGCGCCCGGATCAGGGGCGTTTTCCCGACGGCCGTGTGGGGAATGGCGCTGACCACCTGGACCTCCACGCTCGGGGCAATCACCCCGAGGCGCGTCAGGGCGCGCGTCAACTGCGCGTGCAGGGCAACCGTGTCGAACGGCGGCTCCGGCGCGACGACCAGCACCCGCAACGAGTCCACGTCCTGCACCACCTGCCACTGGGCGACCGGTGCCGTTTCCAGCACGTCGTGGAACACGTTGGGGTGAACCTCGACCGGCCCACCTGGCCCTGGGAGTGAGAGCACGTCCTCGGCGCGGCCCTGAATGGCGTTGATGCGCCGGTACGGCATGCCGCAGGCGCAGGTGTCCGTGGCGAGTTGCACGCGGTCACTGAGTTCGTACCGGATGAGCGGCTGAGTGCGGCTGAACAGCACACTCACCAGCAGCCTGGCGCTGACTTCACCGGGACGGACGGGGTGGTGATCGTCGTCCACCGCCTCGACCACAAGGAGATCCTCGTACAGGTGCAGGCCGTGGTGGGGCTACGACAAGATTGACGAATCCTACTACGCTAAGGAAAAAAGAGCGTCCTGGCCGCTCTTTACTGGCTACGGTCGGCCCCCCAAGGCCTTAACGTAGCTCTCGCCCATGCCCCGCGTGCTGGTCTGGGCATAAATCTGAGTGGTGGCGATGCGCTTGTGGCGCAAGAACTTCTGCACCTGATCCAGCGGCATCCCCGCGTCCAGCAGAATCGTCGCCACGCTGGCGCGCAGGCGGTGCGGCGTCACCGTCTTCTCAATCCCCGCCCGGCACGCGGTGTCCTTGACGATGAGCTGAATGGCCCGTGCCGTGTACCTATCGTGCCGGTTGCTCTCGAACAGGTAACCCGCGCGTCGCCCCGCGAGATGGGTCCGCAACTCCTGAGCTAAGTTGGGCAGGATCGGCACGTACCCGTCACTGCCCCCTTTTGCATGGGCGATGTAGACCTGGGGCGGGTCCAGGGCCAGGTGCAGGTCCGTCACGTGGATGTTGACGAACTCGGACACGCGGGCGCCCGTGTAGAACAGCGTCTTGACCATGAGCCCGTACCCGCTGGTCCGGCGGTACGCCGCCTCGATCAGCCGCTCGATCTCCTCGCGGTCGAGGCGGTCCACCGTGCGCCGTCGTTCCTTGGGGGCGGCGAGCCCCAGGGCTCGCCGCACATCCTCGACGACGTGCTTGGTCTGGTCGTAGCTCAGGTGGTGTCTGCGCCACAGCTTGGCCGTTTCCCGCACCACCTCGCGCAAGGAGTTCGCTTCTCCGATTTGACCCCGAAGTTCGGCCCCTTGTTCCAGCGGTTCTGCTCGTGGCATTCCCCAGGGTAGCCCCGACTTCTTCGGGGTATGCTCATTTGGCGAACTTCCCGGGTGTGGTTCGGGTGCCTGACCAAGGGTATCAAGTGCTTGCGGGGAGAACGCGCAAGGCGTCGTACGCGACGAAGGGTGCTCGCTCGAAGATGAGAACGCCCCCATACGTTCAGCGGTATCGCCGCAATCTGGCCGACTTGGCGTACCGGGTCACCATGCCCGCCCAAGGATCATGCAGGATCAAGGCATGGCGGACCTCCCTGACATGCCCATCGGTCAACTCGCCACCATCACCGGCGAGGGCGTCAAGGCGCTGCGCTACTGGACGGACTTCGGCCTGCTAACGGCGGAGCGCCGCCCCAGCGGCTACCGGCACTACCCACCCGAGGCTGCCGAGCAGGTCCGCTTCATCCGCTCCGCGCAGGCCGCCGGGTTCACCCTCGACGAGATCCGCCGCATTCTCGCGGCCCGTCAGGACGGCCGGAAACCCTGTGAACACGTCAAGGCCGACCTCGACGCGCACCTGAAGACCGTTCGGGCGCAGATCGCGCACCTCCAGACCCTCGAAGCGCAATTGCAGGCCAAGGTAACGTGGGCAGAGGAACACCCCGACCCGGCCTGCGATTCCGCAGGATGTGTCTACCTGGAAGACAGGCCCAGGGCTTGACTCTCCCCCCAGCGGGAGACTCTAGCTTCCGGGCATGACCATCCCTGATTGCTGCGCTCCGACCACGCCGGTCGCGGTGACTACCTGTCCCACCTGTGGCAGCACGGGCAGGACGGTTCAACTCGTCACCCTCAAGGCCCTGCTGACCCCAGCCGCGCTCGCCACCCTCGATCCGGGGGAGGCGCACCGCTTCTGCCCTGACCCCGCCTGCGACGTGGTGTACTTCAGCGCCTCCCGGACCTACCGGCAGGCGGAGGTGAAGGTGCCGGTCTTCCAGAAGGACGGGCGAGGCAGCGCGCCCGCCTGTTACTGCTTCGGCCACACCCGCGCTGACCTGGAGCAAGCCACCCGGGAGGGAGGGGCCGCGGCCATCCCCCAGGCCATCCAGGCCCACATCCAGGCCGGTCGCTGCGGGTGCGAGGTCAACAACCCCCAGGGAAGCTGTTGCCTGGGGAACGTGAACCGCACCCTGGCCGCCCTCCAGACTCCCGCTGAGACAGGGCGTGCCGGATGCTGCTGAGGAACCCGGTGGGCAACATACGCGCGTACCTGCTGCTCGGCAGCGCCTTGCTGCTGTGTCCCTGTCATCTGCCTGTCCTCCTTGCCCTGGTGGCCGGTGGCCTGGGCGGCAATGTCCTTGCGGGGTTCCTGGGCCGGAACATGCCGGTCGTTCTGGCCCTCGCCACCGGGTACTTCGTGTTCGCCCTGTGGCTCGGCCAGCGCCTCCTGAGGCGCCAGGCCAGCGCCGCTACTCCCGGGGCTGGGAGGCACGAGAACTGCTGCTAGGCGCCCGCTCCCCATCGTGACCGCGCCTGTGGCATGGGTTCTTCCCCCCTGAGCACCAAAGCTCGCCGGACACGGGCCACAGCCGCTCTCTTCCCCCTTCCCAGGAGGTCAACATGCCCGACCAGACGAACGACCGCACGCAGCCCGACGTGAGTAAGGTCGAGGACACCCGCGACCAGGCGACGTTCGAGGCTATCGCCCGCCCCAGCGATCCCTCCGGGGCCGCCCCGCAGGAGACTCCAGCGGTGACCCCCAGCACGGGAACGCACTACGACGCCATCGTGCTGGGCGGCGGGATGGCGGGAGTGCCCCTCGCGCACCGCCTGGCCTATAAGGGCTTCAAGACGGCCTTGATCGAACGGGCAGAACTCGGCGGGACATGCCTGAACCGGGGCTGCATTCCCACCAAGACGATGATTGCCAGCGCCCGGGTCGCGCACCAGGCCTACCTCAGTGAGCAGTGGGGCGTGGAGACGGGCGAGGTGCGCGTGCATCTCGGGCGGGTGGTGGATCGCAAGGACGACCTCGTGCGGAGCATCCGTGCCGGGTCTGAGCGGAACGTCGCGCAGAACCCGAACCTCACGCTGCTCCGCGGAGACGCGCGGTTCGTCGGAGAACGGCGGCTCGTCGTCAATGGGGAGGAGATCAGCGCCGAGCGGGTCTTCATCGCGGTCGGGACACGCAACCGGGTGCCCGGAATCGAGGGCCTGGAGGATGTGCCCTTCCTCGACTCCACCACGGCGATGGAACTCCGCGAGGTCCCCCCGCACCTGGTCATCGTGGGCGGCGGGTGGATCGGGGTGGAGTTCGCACAGATGTACCGCCGCTTCGGCAGTGAAGTGACGGTGCTGCAAAGCGCGCCGCACCTGCTGCCGAGTGAGGACGAAGACATCACGACGGCGCTTAGGGAGGCGCTGGAGGCTGAGGGCATCGAGGTCATCGTGAGGGCCCGTGCGCGGCGCGTGGAGGGCGGCGAGGGGCAGGTGCAGGTCACGGCCAGCGTGGACGGCGAGGACCGCACCTACTCTGGAACCCACCTGATGATCGCGGCGGGGCGGGCGCCGAACACGGATGGGCTCGGTCTGGAGCACACCGGCGTGGAACTCGACGGGCACGGCTTTATCAGGATCGACGACCGCCTGGAGACGACCGCGCCCGGCGTCTGGGCCTTGGGGGACGTGCGCGGCGGGCCGATGTTCACCCACACGGCGCGGGATGACGCGCGGATCATCTACCAGAACGTCATCAAGAACGCGGACCTCAGCATCAAGGACCGGGTGGTGCCGTGGGGGGTGTTCACGGACCCGCAACTGGGCCGGGTGGGGCTCTCCGAACGCGAGGCGCGGGCGGCGGGGTTCAAGCTGAAGATCGGGACGTACGAGGCGCGCAAGGTCGCCAAGGCCCGTGCGAATGGGGAGACGCGGGGGCTGATCAAGGTGGTGGCGGACGCGAGCACCGACCGCATCCTGGGGGCGGCGGTGCTGATGGCCGAGGGGGCGGAGCTGGTGCATGAGTTCGTGACGGCGATGCAGCTCGGGGCGCGGTACACCGACTTGCAGGACATGATCCACATTCACCCGACCCTGGCGGAAGGCCTGAACAACGCCCTGGGCGGCGTGCATTACGAGGAAGGGCTGGAGTGAAGTCGGCAACGGACCGGCGCGGAGGCCGGTGGGTTGAAGGTGACCTGTGGCACGGCGAAGGGGCGCACGGCCCGTGAATCCGGGGCTGGCCGTCACGCCGCGGGGCGTGGGCTGGCTGTACACCCTCTGTGCCGAAGACGGGTGATCGCTGACCGACCTTGCTGAGCGTCTGGGCAGTTCAGGGGACGGCCGCACGAGGAGCGCCGGGGCCCTTGACCGCGGAGGAGGCGGCCGTGCTGAACGGCGCCACAAAGGAGTGAAACATTTTGGTCCGTTCCTCAGCATCCCTGCTGACCCAGGCCCAGCGCGAGCAGTTCACACGCTTTCCCCCGCTCGACGAACACCTTCTCTCCCGGTACTACCTGCTCGGTGAGGACGACCTGCGCCTGGTGCGGGAACGGCGGCGAGACTTCAACAGGCTCGGTTTCGCCGTGCAGCTCACGGTGCTGCACCATCTCGGCCGCCCCCTGCGTTCTGACGAGACCCCGCCGGAAGAGGCCCTGGCTTACCTCGCCGAGCAACTGCGGGTGGACGCTGGGTGTTACGGCCAGTACGCCACCCGCGACCCGACCCGACACGAACACTTCGCGTCGCTATGCCAGAGGCTCGGGTACGTGGAGCTGTCACGCCGTCTGAATGACGAATTGCGGGAGTGGCTGATGCCGCTGGCCGTCGTCACCGACCAGCCCTTTCCTCTGATGAGCGCTCTGATGGACGAGTTGCGACGGCGGAAGGTGCTGGTGCCGCGCTTCAGCGTCCTCGAACGCCTCGTCCACGCGGCGCGTGTCCGGGCCGACCAGCACACCTATGGGCTGCTCAATCTGCCGCTGAAGGGCGAGTTGCCCGAGAAGGTGGACGCCCTGCTGTCCCCACAGGACGACGAGCCCATCTCTCGGTTTGCCTGGCTGGGTCGGCCGGTCGGCGCCCCTAAGGCCAAGCATGTCCTCGCCCTGCTCGACCGGCTGGCCTTTGTGCGGACCTTTCCCGTCCAGGGCAACCTGCGTGCCTTCCTGCCGCAGAGCCGTCTGGACCATCTCGCCGGGGAAGCGAGGCGCCTGAGCGCCTCGCACCTGGGAGATTTCGAGCCGGGGCGGCGGCGGGCGACCCTGATGGCCTACCTTTTTGACCTGTCCGAGACCCTGATCGACGCCGTGCTCGACATGCACGACCGGGTGATGGTGGGGCTACTTCGAGACGGCGAGCGGGAGGCCGCCGAGGCGTTCGCAGAGCAAGGGCAACCTCTCGTCAAGCAGTTCGGGACGTTCAAATCGGTGTGCGCGGCGGTGATCGCCGCGCGGGAACAGGGTGCCGACCCCTACCAGGCCATTGAGGCGGTCGTGAACTGGCAGCAGCTCGTCGAGACGGTGCGGGAGCGGGAGGTGGTGCGCGCCGAACAGCTCGACCCCCTGCACCACGCCCTCAGGGGGTACACCAAGGTGCGGTCCTACGCGCCACGAATGCTCGCGGCCTTCTCCTTCCAGGCCGAGGGGACGGCCGCGCCTCTGGTCGAGGCGCTGGGGCTCCTGCGCGAGATGTACGCCGCGAACAAGCGGACGCTGCCCGAGCACGTCCCCATCGGCTTCGTGCGCCAGAAGTGGGCAGGTCAGGTGTTTCGGGACGGTGAGATCGACCGCCGGGCCTACGAGTTGTGTGTGCTGGACGAGTTGCGGCTCGCCTTGCGAGCCGGGGATGTGTGGGTCACCGGGAGCCGCAAGTACAAGGACCTCGACGCTTACCTCTTGCCGCAGGGCGTGTGGCAGCGCCAACTCCCCAAGCTATCGCCATCCCTGCCCGAGACCTTCGAGGCATTCTGGAGGGAGATCGAGCCCAAGCTGCAAGGACAGCTCCTTGAAGTCGAGGGCCTGCTCGTCCAGGGGGCGTTGTCGTCCGTCACGGTGCGGGGCCGCAAGCTGAAGGTCGGGAAGACGCTGAAGGCTGTCCCCGATGAGGTGGAACCCCTGGAACGCCGGTTGAGCGCGCGGGTCCCGCGCGTGAAGATCACCGACCTGCTCCTGGAGGTCAATGCCTGGACCCACTTCACGGGTGCCTTCCTGAACCTGCACAGTGGCAAGGGCGCGGAGCGGCACGACCACCTGCTGACCGCGATCCTGGCCGATGGACTCAACCTGGGCTTGACCAAGATGGCCGAGGCCTCGCCCGATCCGGGCGTGACGGCCCGGCGCTTGATGTACCTCGCGGACTGGTTCATCCGCCCCGACTCCTACGCCGCTGGACTGGCCGAGCTGGTCAACTTTCAGTCCAAGCTCCCCCTCGCGGCGTTGTGGGGCGACGGGACGACGAGCAGTTCTGATGGACAGAGGTTCCCGACAGGTGGGCGGGGCAAGACCTTTGGCCACCTGAACGCGAAGTACGGCCGGTTCCCGGGCGTGCTGTTCTACACCCACGTCAGCGACCAGTACGCCCCTTTCCACACCAAGGTCATCACCGCAAACGTCCGGGACGCGCTGCACGTCCTCGACGGGCTGCTGTACCACCTGTCGGAGCTGAACATCAAGGAGCACTACACCGACACGGCGGGGTACACCGAGCAGGTCTTCGGGCTGTGCCACCTGCTGGGCTTCCGGTTCGCACCACGCATTCGGGACTTGGGCGAGACGCGGCTGTACACGCCGGAGGTTGCCTCTGCTTACGGGCTGCTGGAGCCGCTGGTAGCCCAGCGGCTCAACCTGCGGCTGATCCGCGAGCACTGGGACGAGTTGCGGCGACTCACGGTGTCGATCAAGGCGGGCACGGTAACTGCCTCGCTGATCCTCTCCAAGTTGGCCGCGTACCCCCGCCAGAATGGGCTCGCGCTGGCTCTCCGTGAGTTGGGCAGGGTGCAGCGCACCCTGTTCACGCTGGAGTGGCTGCGCGACCCCGAACTGCGCCGTCGTGTGCTGGTCGGCCTGAATAAAGGCGAAGCCCTGCACGCCCTGAAGCGGGCGGTGGCCTTTCATCGCAGCGGGGAGATTCGGGATCGTTCCTTCGAGGCCCAGAGCAACCGCGCCAGCGGCCTGAACCTCGTGACTACCGCCATCGCCGTATGGAACACGGTGTACCTGGGGCGTGCCGCCCTGGCCCTGCGCGCTGAGGGCGTCCAGGTGCCCGAGGGCCTGCTGTCGCATGTGTCGCCCCTGAGCTGGGAGCACATTGGACTGACGGGCGACTACGTGTGGCGGCCGGAGACCGTGCCCGACAAGGGCGCCTACCGGGCACTACGCGAGTAAAGAGCGTCCTGCATGCTCTTTTTTCCTTAGCGTAGTAGGATTCGTCAATCTTGTCGTAGCCCCGTGGTGGTGACGGCACTCCCCGGCAATGCCGGCGGTTTCGGTCGCGCCGTACTCGTTGAACGGCAGGCGTCCCCAGGCGCCGTGAATTCTGTTCCGGGCGGCGTCGGTGAGCACTTCCGAAGCCACCAGCACGGCGTCCGGCTGGATGCGCAGCGAGCCCTCCACCTGCGCCTGGGCGAGCCGGTCCGCCACGCCGGCGTAGGCCACCAGCGCCTGGGGTTGCCAGGCGTTCAACTCGGCGATCAGGTCGTCCAGCGGGCGGGCCGCGTCCAGCCTCAGCGTCGGGATCAGGGCGCCCTGCGCGCTGAGGCCCACCCGCGCCGACTGGTGCCACGGATGCGTGGTACTCACCACGGCAAGGCGGGGACGGTGCAGGATGTCTGCCTGGACGCCGCTCCAGGCGTACATGCGGGCGTAGGAGGCCATCACCCAGGCCCACTCGTCCCGGGTGTACAGGAACAGCCCCGGCTGGCCGGTGCTGCCGCCCGTGGCATTCACCTGATACCGGCCCCGGAAGAGCCCCTGCCCCCCCGACTGGGCCATGTACGCGCGCACGTCGTCCAGGCGAACGGTCCGGTCGGTGACCAGGTCGTCGAAGTGCTCCATCAGCGCGTTCTTGGTCAGGACCGGCAGTTCATGCCAGGGGCGGTGGTCCAGCCCCCGATGGAACCGCCGGTAGAACGGTGAATGCTGCGCGGCGAACGTCCGGAGCCGGTGCTGAGCCTGCGCCTGGTGCCGGCTCAACTGCTCCCGACTCCAGCGGTCGTGCGCCTGAAGGGCGCGGCGGCGCTGGAGCACCTGGGCGAGCAGGAGCAGATCCACGGCTCAACCACGTCGGTGAGGGCGCGAGGGGTCCGTCCGGACGACGTCGTGGCGCAGTTGGCGTGCGGCCTGCCCGTCCTGCCGCGCTGTGACGGTCAGGCTCACCGTCAGGACCGTGAAGCCCACCAGCGTGACCACTCCAAAACCGCCCGTCATCCAGTCGAGTCCCAGCATCGCGTCACTCCTTGTGACCGCACCGTAGGCCAGAAGTGTTCAGTTCGTGTAAACCGCGTACACCCCGTTCAGGACAGTGTTCTGGCGATGGCCTCCACGGCCTTGAGGCCCTGCCCGAAGCGGGCCATCGCCTCACGGTGCCGTTCCAGTTCGCTGTACGGCAGGTACCGGACGCCCAGATCCCGCACCCGGGTGAACGCGGGACGCTGCAGCTGCTCCCGGACCTGGGCTTCGCGCCCGTCCGGGGCGACCAGGTACAGGCCCTCGACCGCGTGTTCCGGCGCGCCCAGTGCCAGGTCAAGCATCCGGACGATGCCGGAGTAGATGGACGTGGTGTGCTCCACCTCGAACGCGGCCACCACCCGTTCCCCCTGAAGCCACAGCACGTCGATCAGGCGCACGGCGTCCGCACCAGGCACGGCCGTGAGGCCGGGCGGCAGCGTGGAGAGGCACCCCGCGCCCAGCGTGGCGTCGCCGTACGGCCGGGTCCGGTCATTCGCGGCAATCCACACGTCAAACCCCATGGCCAGCCCCAGGTCGCGCAGCCAGCCCTGCACCTGGGTGTGCGTGAGGTCCTGCGCCTGCGCGGCCTCCTGGGCTTTCCGGGCGGCCTGTCCGTCCGCGCGCACCTGGGCCAGGTCGGCCTGCCAGGCCTGCACGCCGACCGCGTCGCCTTCCCGTGGGGGCGCCGCGTACCGCCCGTTGCCGAGGTCGAACAGCAGCGCGGCCACGGCGCCCAGGTCGTTGGACAGCAGGTCCCGGTGCTCCTGGGTGAGGCGCAGCATGCCTGCCCGGAGGGCGAGGTACTCCTCCCAGCGGCCCAGCTTCACCTTCGCGCCCGTCAGGGCGTTGTACCCGTTCACGATCGCGGTGTTGAACGGCGGCATCAGCGTGGGGTGCAGGAAGTACATCAGGTTCGCGGCGGCGGGCCCCAGCCCCTTGATCTTCTGCGCGTCCAGCACCCGCACGGCCCGGAGCAGTTCGGCTTCCGTGGTGCAGCACGCGCAGGTGTCCAGGAAGCGCCCGAACGCCCGCTGGTTCTCCTCGTTTTCGTAGATGTCAGGAATGCGCAGTTTCGGCTTCCAGAGGAACGCGTGGTCCGCGCCTTTGAACATCTGCCGCTGCTCCGCCACGCAGTGCACGACGGTCTCCAGGGAGGTGCCGCGGTACTGCGTGCCGAACGTGCCCGCCTCGATATCAGACACCACCACCTGAAGGCCGCGCCGGATCGAGCGGAAGTTCTTCAGGCGCTGATCCCACAGGAACCAGGTGCGGTACGTGCCGCCAGGATCGTCGCGCCAGTGTCGGATCAGGGCTGTCAGGGTATTCATGCCGTCGACGGGAAACGTATCACGCGGTGAACACGCCGGGCAGGGTCATTTTGCTGGTCCGGCCGGTGCTGTGGGCGCCGGGTCCACCCGCGAGTCCGCCACGCGGCGCAGCTTCGCCAGCTGAATCAGGCTCACGACGACCAGCACGATGCTGATCAGGTGCGTCTCGGTCAGCAGGCCGATCCCCGGGGCGTCCAGGCCCTGGTTCAGGTACACCTTCGGCAGCAGCGGGTTCAGGCGGAAGGTTTCCTCCCAGCCGGCGCGCAGGATCGAGTACCACAGCCAGAACTGCCAGAACGCCCACCCGGGCTTGCGGGACCGCAGCCAGAAGTACGCGGCGATCGCCAGGATGATCCCGATGATCACGCCGTACAGCTGCGTGAAGTGCACGGGCGCGGTCATCACGGCCTGCCCGCCGATCTGCTGGCAGTACTGCGAGAGGTCCATGTCGGGGTTCGCGGCCTTGATGCACGCACCCTCGTGGAACGCTCGGGCGCTGTCCGGCCAGCGGAACCCGATGGGCCAGCCGGTCACGCGGCCCACGGTGTCCGTGCCGTTCATGATGTTCCCCAGCCGCCCGCCGATGATCCCGAACGCCACGCCCGGCACCGCCAGGTCGGCGTACTCGAAGAAGTTCATCTTGTACTTCCGGGCGTAGTACAGCATGACGAGAATGCCGCCGATCAGGCCGCCGTGAATGCTGATGCCGCCGCCGCGGATGTTGATGATGTCCAGCAGCACCTTCGGGAAGGGCGTGCCCTCAAACTGGTGCCAGGAGGTCGCCACGAACACGGCCCGCGCGCCGATCACGCCCCAGACCATCATCCAGGTGATCATGTCGCTGAAGCGGTCCACGTCCAGGCCCCGCTGCCGCGCCATGCGCAGCGCCAGCCAGATTCCGGCCGCGACTCCCAGCGTGATCAGCACGCCGTACCAGGCGATGGTAAACCCACCGATATTCAGGAAAACAGGATTCA
>JAANMV010002352.1_pt1 | contig 18502 bp, 16 predicted proteins | sample 7279661 | NCBI WGS metagenome assembly JAANMV01 (sample SAMN14094540, study PRJNA606508) | bioreactor metagenome | isolation source: A lab-scale SPAN reactor treating ammonium-rich wastewater day 121 | place: Ireland: Galway | collected 2017-05-16 | reverse complement strand
GATTGCGCGATTCGTAGTCGCGCGCCGCGCGATAGTCCTTGAAGTCGCTTAAATTCTGGGTGAACGCAACGAACTTGTTCGGAAGGCAGCTACTTATGGCATCGCCGAAAGCTTCGCTTTCTTTGCCTTTTGTTACCTTGAGTTCCTTTATTCCGTCAATCCAATGCGCTTCCTCGATTGAAAAAAGGTCCGATGACGTTAGAAGCTCTATCACGGCGGATAGACTTAACTCCTCGCCGTAATGTCGCGTATAGACCTTAGTTCCGAGTCTTTGAACGACTTCGTCGCGTATAAGCAAGTCGTCTTTTCCGTAAATGTAATACGTGGGCATTTTCTATTTCGAAAAATTGGGTTTGCGTTTTTCGATAAAAGCTTGAACGCCTTCTTCTCTGTCCGGGCAAGACCAAAGAAGGCCGAAGAGCTCGCTTTCCATATCTAGCCCGTCGTCTATGCTGAGCCGAAGCCCCATTGTTACCGCGCGCTTTGCAGCCGCGACGGCGGTTTTGCTTTTCTTTGTAAACTGGGTAAGGAATTTTTTTGTGCCGCTTAATAGTTCGTCCGGCTCGAACACCGCGGATATTACGCCGATGTCAAGCGCTTCCTTGGCGGAAATCGGTTCGCCGGACAAAATCATCTCGAGCGCCTTGGACTTGCCGACGATTCTAGGCAAACGCTGGGTGCCGCCCCATCCGGGCATCAACCCCAAGTTGATTTCGGGAAGTCCGATGCGGGCGCGGCTCGACGCGGTTCGAAAATCGCAGGCGAGAGCGATTTCGAGACCCCCGCCAAGCGCGAAGCCGTTTATCGCCGCGCAGGTAATGAACGGCGCGCGTTCGAGCATTTGAAAAACCCTTTGGCCGACGTGGCTGAAGTGGCGAGCGCCGTGCGAGTCGAGCAACGGAAACTGTCCGGTTATGTCCGCCCCGGTAGAGAAAACTTTTGTACCGTTCGCCGTAAGTATGAGTGCGCGTATGGCTTCGTTTTCGTAATAATGTTCAAGCAAAACTTTGAGATTGCCGACAAGACTTGGGCCGAACGTGTTGTACTTGTCTCCGTTTTTGTCTATGACGAGCGTTACGACGCCTTCGGCTTCGTCCATTTCAACGGAAAAAAACTTCTCCAACTCGAGTTCGTACATTCGATCCTCCGCAATGACGGAGCGTATGGTAACACAAGGGCGAAAAATAGTGTGTTAGCGGAGAATCGAAAAGTAGCATTAACAATAACTTTGTTGATAAGTGGAAAACTCAAATGAATTTAAAGCAACAAGGGCGGATTCCCTTGCGTGGAACCCGCCCTATAATCTCAATTTCAAATTTGGGCCGCTACTTCTTCTTTGCGGGAGCTTTCGCCGCGGGTTTCGCCGCGGGCTTGGCAGCAGCTTTCTTCGCGGGAGCCGCTTTCTTCGCCGGAGCAGCCTTGGCGACTACTTTCTTCGCAGCGGGCTTTGCAGCCGCTTTCACCGCGGGCTTAGCCGCGGGCTTGGCAGCAGCTTTCTTCGCGGGAGCCGCTTTCTTCGCAGGAGCGGCCTTGGCGACCACTTTCTTCGCAGCGGGCTTTGCAGCCGCTTTCGCCGCGGGCTTAGCCGCAGTTTTCGCGGCGGGCTTTGCAGCGGTTGCGGCTTTCTTGGGAGCAGCCTTTACGGTCGTCTTCGCGGCGGCCGTCTTCTTGGCCGGAGCTGCCTTGGCGGCAGGCTTCGCGGCCGGCTTTGCGGCAGCCTTCTTCGGGGCGGCAGCCTTGGGAGCTGCAGCTGACTTAGCAGGCGACTTTGGCATTTAAACCATCTCCTCAAAAAACAGTAAAAAGGTAATAACAGATTAACGATGCGCGCGAAATTTGTCAAGAAAAAAAACGCGAAATCGGCATCGCTACTGGAAATTCTTAATGCGCGCGCGCGTCGCGATTTTCGCGCGATTTCAGCGCGCGCTTATAAACCCGCATGAATACTGGAAAAAAACAGTGCCTCGAAAATCGATTGCGATAAATCATCCAATTATTTCGCGCGAAGTTTTTCGAAAAAATTTTTTAATAGCTTACCGCATTCGTCCGCATTTACCCCTTCGACGACAACATAATCGCGAAACGCCGGATGATTCGCGAGCGAAAACTTTCCATATAGTCCTCCGAATTTTTCGTCGCGAATCCCGAACACTATTGTTTTAATTCTCGCGATAAGCAGCGCGCCGAGACACATAAGACATGGTTCTATCGTAACCACGCATGTCGCGCCATCAAGATGATCGAGCCTGAAATCGCCCGCAATCTTTTCCGCTTTTCTTAACGCGAGTATTTCGGCGTGCGCGCTGGCGTCGCAAAGCTCGCGCGTGCGGTTTCCTGCGCTCGACAACGGACGCCCGTCCGGGCCGACGATTGCGCAACCGACCGGCACTTCTCCGCGCTCGCCGGCCGCGCGCGCTTCGCCGAGGGCGAGTTGCATCTCAGAATTCCAATCGTTCATGTCAAAGTCAAGTGTATCATTCGAAATCGCGCATGGAACCCGAGTTGTTCGCTTCCTATCAAGGAAAAGAGAGGATGGAATATATTGCGCCGGTGATATAATCCGCGGCGAGGGTGAAACGTTCATGAGCACTGCGGAGACGGGCAGCGGCGCCAAACAATCCAGCGGACCGGGAGCGTCGGCGCGCATTTATCAGCGCGTCATTCCGGTGCTGAACAAGGTGTTTCTGCCGGCGTTCAAAATTTGGGTTGCGGGCGAGCATATCGCGGACGCGATTCGCGAAACCGAGAAGCTGACCGCAAGGCATTCGCGCGGCGAGTCCATCATAAACTATCTTGGCGAGCATTACACTCAAGAATGGAAAGTCGAAAAAACGGTTTCCGAATATTTGCGCGCAACTGGCGAAATCGCAAAGGCGGGCGTAAAAGCGACGGTAAGCATCAAACCGAGTCAAATGGGTTTCGACCTTGCAAATCGCGGAGCTGAAACCGCGCGTGAAAATATGACGCGCATCGTTGCGGAAGCCGAAAGACTCGGAATTTTCGTTTGGATCGATATGGAGCACACCGGATATACGGACTTTACGCTTGAAATATATCGCGAATGGCTGAAGGAGTACGGCAACGCGGGAATCGTCGTACAGGCGAATCTGAAGCGCACGATGGCGGACTTGAAGGCGCTGGTTGCGCTCGACCGGGGCGATTACGTTCATCCGGCGAAAATCAGAATCTGCAAGGGCATTTATAAAGAGCCGGAAGCCGTGGCATTCACGAAAAAGCCGGACATCAACGAAAATTTCGGAGCGCTGATTCACGAATTGATTTTCGAATCGCCAGAGGACGTGTGGGTGGCGGTGGCATCGCACGACGACGTTTATGTAAATCAGGGAATTAGGGAAAACGACGAACGGCCGCATGCGTTTTTCCAGGTGCAGATGTTGCGCGGCGTAAGACCGGAATTTCAAAAGGAGCTGATTTCGCGGGGGATAAACTTGGCGATTTACACTCCATACGGAGAAGACAGCTTGCCGTACAGCTTCAGGCGCGCGACGGAGGCGAACAATTTGACGGCTACGGTGATAAAGAGCTTGCTGTCGGGAATATACAAGCGTGCGTACGGAAAGTAAAAGTTACGTTTCTCCCCTCACCGTGGGTACCGAGCCGTGTCCGCTTTGCGACTGGCGGTCCATGTTAATGGCTTCTTGAACGGTATTCGTGAACTTTTTGTCGAAGCCGAAAATGGCGGCGATTATGTAGCCTTGCTTGTTGAAAACGTAGCAGGCGGGAATACCTCGCTTGCCGAGTTCGTAAGCTTCTTTCGTGTCCCTTGCCATCGGATCGTGGAGAATTTCGAAACCGAGTTCGTCCTTTATCGCGCGCTTCAGCGGGTCTTCGGCCCGAGCGTCCAGCGCGATTGTAATAAGCTGTACGTCTTTGACTTTTCTTTCGAGAAGTATCGAGTGATAGATTGATATGTACGGCAGCGCAAAGTCGCAAACCGGGCAATGTGCGCTCCAGAAAAACACGACAACATAGTTGTTCTTCACTACGTCCGATAGTTGGATTCGGGTTTTTCCGTCGAGCGATTTAAGGTTGAAGTCGTACTCCTCGAAATCGGGCGAGAATTCTTTTTGTTCGATTTCGGTTTGAGCGGATTGCGCAGGTTCGCTTTCGGCAAACGAAATTCCCGCAAGCGAAAACATAGCGATTAACGAGCATAAACAAAATGCCGCTATCCCTTTCGCCGCGTATGAAATTGAAATGAAACGTATCACGGACAAATTATAGACTATTCGCCGCCGGCATTGTTCGCACCGGAGTCTTTGTCGTTCGCCCCGAACAACATTTCCAATTGGGCGGCGCGAAGCTCCGCATAATCTTCGTCAGATACGCCGGGATCCGGCGCCTCGCTGGGGTCGAAGACAATCTGCCACTTCGATTCCATCGTCTCTTCGACCGAAGCTTCGATAGCGCGAATGTGTCTGCCCTCTTTTGCGAAACTTCGAAGGTAAAGAGAGTCCGCCGGAAACGCCAAGTATAAAATTCCGGGCTTGAGAATTACCGGAATAACGCCCGATTCCTCGCGGACAAGGCAATAGGTCGTGAGGTAGTTATCCTCGAGCCTTTTTAGAACATCGCTCCACTTGGCTTCGGGAAACTCCTCGATACCGCCGGGCAATTTCCGCTTCAGCACCGGCCTTTTCGCCGCCGCTTTTTTGGAACCGGAAGAAGTTCGCGGCTCGACATCCGCGGTTGAAATCTCCGCATCGTAAAACGTGGGCGGAAAATCCTGCGGGACATTCTCTATGCCGCCCCATTCAGGGGACGCGGCCTCCGATTCGGAATATTCTTGCTGAGAGGATTCGAAACCGGCGGATGGCTCGTCAATTACTCCTGCGTTATCAACCGTTTTTTTTTCCGGTTTTTCCGCGGCGGGCGGAGTTTGAGGTTCTTCGCCGCCTTCGGCGAAGGGGTTGGTTCGAGTTTGTTTGAAGCGATTTATAAAGCTTTTCGGATTGAACGCATCGCCTTTCGAATCGGAGCTTTGCTCCGCCGGTGCGTCTTCGGTTTCAGGCGCGGTTTCGGATGCACCGCCGGTCGCCGCTGGTTCGGCGATAGAATCGGAAGATTTTTTCGCGATTTCGGGCGGCTCTGAAGCGGGGGCGATTTCGGCATCAAAATCCGAATCGTCCTCCACGTCCAAGCGATGCGAGCCGGTAGCGAAAACTCCGGCGAGTTTGAACAGCGTCAGTTCGATGAGATTGACCGGATGATTGGAGCGAGACAGCAAAACAAGCGACTCCCACACGCTTTCGATGGCGCGAAGAAGTTTGCTTCGAGGTGTTTCTTCAAGCATCAGAAGCAGTTCGTCATCTTCGCCCGTTCGAAGATAGCCGTCGCGAAGCTTGCCGTAAAGCAGCTTTAGGAAATGCTCCGGGTCGCGACCTTCGGTAATGAAGTCGTGAAAACTTTGAAGGAGTTTTTCCAAATTTCCGGAAAGCAGACTGCGCACGAGGTCTGTAATGGCTGCGGGATGCGTAAGGCCGAAAAGCTCCCTCACGAGCGAAGGCGTAATCTCGTCTTCGCCCGCGATTATGAGTTGGTCGAGCAAACTAATTGCATCTCTAGCGCTTCCTTCCGAAAGCTCCGCGAGCAAAATCGCGGCGTCGTCGCGAATTTTGTGGTTTTCCATCTCCGCAAGGCTGGATAAGTGGCCGGCGAGCTTCCTGAACGGAATCCGGTGGAACTCGAACCGAAGGCAGCGGGAGAGAATTGTAATCGGCAATTTGTGCGGCTCGGTCGTAGCGAGAACGAAAATGGCGTGCGCGGGAGGTTCTTCCAAAGTCTTAAGCAGCGCGTTGAAACCGTGAGTCGAAATCATATGGACTTCGTCGATGATATAAACCTTGTATTTGAGCTCCTGCGGAACGAATTGAACGCCGCGCCGCAATTCTTCGATGTGTTCGACGCCTCTGTTGCTTGCCGCGTCCATTTCGATTACGTCGGGCGACCTGCCCTCGGCTATGGACGTGCAAACATGGCATTTCCCGCAGGGTTCGCCGGCTTTCGATTCGGAGCAATTCAGGGCCTTGGCGAAAATCCTGGCGATGCTGGTTTTCCCCGTGCCGCGAGGCCCGCTGAAAAGATATGCGTGGGCGATTCTGCCGCGAACGAGCGCTCCGCGAAGCACGCGAATGACGTGTTCCTGGCCTATTACTTCGGAGAAGGTTTGGCTGCGATACTTCCTGTAAAGCGTTTTATAGCCCACGCCGCGATTATAAACCAGTATCGGAACTGCCGCAAGAACGGTCTTTCCATGCCGGAATTCTTCGCAGGAGGAGCCTGTCAGTAGATTGAGGAAGAAAATAATCGAGCAATTCATACCATTTGAGGGTATATTAATGTGTCCCAGCCGGTTTTCAGTGCCTGCGGAGGAGTAGTAATGCAATTATTTATATTTCTTGCCTTATTTCTGCGGAAAAGCGCTTTTGCATACACGATTTCGATTTTCGCCGCTCTGGCGCTTGCTTTTGCCCTGATTTCTTGCGGCACGAACGGAACCGGTCAGTTCGGTACGGCGGGGCAAAATCCGCAAGGCGCCGAATATTCGGGCGAATACGGCTTGCCGAAAAGCGCCGAAAAGCTTTCGGCAAACTTGGAAATGTGGGCGGACCAAGGAACCGCAAAAACCGCAACCGTTTTCGGCAGGAGAATTTCGGTCGCGCAGCTTGACAAGCATTACGGCCTTTTGGCGGGCGAGACGGCGGCGCTGTCCGTTGTGAAGGAAGGCGACGGCGTAAGAATAACTTCACCTTCGCCGCTTCCGGACGTGTACATTTACGTCGGTTACGATCCCGCCGTCATTTCGCCGGCGGGCGTGGAATTCGGCGGGGCGTTCAGACAGGGCGGCGAATATATTTCGCTTGCAGTCGATTCGGTTCCCGGTCACGTCGGCATCGGTCTTGCGTCTTTCACCCGCAATCAACCGGCCGAAGCGGGTACGATTTATGTCAGGTTCGAAGACTCGCCGTTCAGGAAATCGAGTAATCGCGAACCCTCCGCTGACAGGGACGACGACATCGGAATAATGATTGCCGATATGTTCGTTTTGCCGGGTATGGCGGGCGAAAATCAAATGCAGTGGCAGGTGATTATTCAGGGGGATTTGGACGGAAACGGCGAAGTGGGAATTCCCGACATTACTCCGATTGCACTGAACTATTTGAATCTTTTCGGGGACGGCATAAACGACGAAGTAGATTGGTATCTCAACCTTGCAAGCGACCGCGACGACGAAATCGGAATCGCAGACATTACGCCGATCGCTCAAAACTATATGTCGAGCGGCCCGGCGGGGTATGACGTTTTCAAAGTTTGGTCCGGCGACGGCACGTTCGAATATATCGAAAACGAGCTGAATCCCGGACAACCGACGGTTTCCGCCGATATGGGCGAGACTTCGGAAATGGCGCCGGTCAATTTCGCTATTACCGACTCGTCGACGTCGGGGCCATCGTCGCTTCGGCGCCCGTCGATGATCAACAGCGAAGGCGACGGTTGGGCGATGGGCGATTTTCATTACGTAATCGATCCCAGACTTCCGGGCGAAGATAATCCGCCTGACGAACCGCGGAAAATGCGATTCAACGTACATGTCCGATACGATTCGCCGTTCAGGATTCAGGCGGGCGAAGAAGTCGAGTTGTTTGCCGGAGTCATCGGCGCGGACAGCGTTAGCTCGTACCGCATCGACTGGGGAGACCGCACGCGCGAAACAATCGACACGGGCGAGCGCGAAATTTCCGCCACGCATACGTTCGATTCGAACGGCAGATATTTCCCGATGGTTTCGGTAACCGGAATCGTGAACGGCAGCGAAGTCGTCATTCATCAGAGGGCGCTGCCCGTCGTTGTCGCACCGCTTATTCCGCCGGCTCCGACGGGGCTTTCGATTTCTCCGTCCGGCGGCGGCGAAGTAACGATGAATTGGGAACCGTCGCCCGTTCCCGAAGCGACATACAACCTTTACGCTTGCATAAGGCGCAGCGAAACGCGCCCGATGCTAATCGCGGAGGGTCTGTCGGCGACTACATTCGATTGGGACGGCATCGCTTCGCTTGCCGAAGGAATGAAGGCGTTTATCAAGGCAACGGTCGTTGTCGATGGTGCCGAAAGTCCGTTCTCGGCCGAAGTGCAGTGGCCACCTGTTGACGTCCCGCCGCCATTCCTGAGGATAATGCCGACGACGACGGATACATCTATCGATTTGGAGTGGTCGAGTGTGCCCGATACGGAGAAATACAACGTTCTAGGATATGCGCTGTTCGCGACGACCGACCTCGGCGGCGGAAACGTGGTTCGGATCACTCCAGATCCGGGACTTCCGGAAAACGTGACTTCGTTCAATTACACGCCCGATGCAAGCGAGAAACTGCTGTATTTCTTCGCACGCACGATTGCCGACAGCGGCATCAGCTCGCGTTCGAACGAGGAAGTTTGGATTCATGGCTCGATGCTCGACACGATTCCGACCGCGGAAATCGCGGTGTTCCCAGTTGCCGGGCCGCCGCCGCTAACCGTGAACTTCGAGGCGCCCGACTGTATAGATCCGGACGGGTTTATCACGGGTTATTTCTGGCGGTTCTTCCAAGGCGGACCGTTCAAGGACTACACGTCCACATACGGCGCCGCGCAATATACATACACGAATTCCGGGCTTTACACCGCGACGCTTTTGGTTGTTGACAACGAGGGCAACAAGTTTTTCAAGAACGCACTTATTTCGGCGACGGAGCTGCCGGTCGCAGTGGCAAATGCCGATGTTACTTCCGGAATGTTTCCGCTTTCCGTCTCGTTCGACGGCTCGGCAAGTTACGACCCCGACGGCACGATAAAGGCATGGGATTGGGACTTCGACGGAAACGGCAAACCGGATTTCAGAAGTTACGAAAGCGGTATCGCAAACTTCGTGTACAACGCGCCGGGAGCCTACAACGCGACGCTAACCGTTCATGACAATCTTGGCGCGAAATCCGTGGACAAAATAAGGATAACGGTCGCGGACGCTCTCGGAAATTTGCCGCCGACCGCCGAATTTATCGCGTCCGCCACCGAAGGTCGCGCGCCGCTCGAAATAACGTTCGACGCGAGCGGCAGCTTCGACGGCGACGGCGTGATAGTGAATTATGCTTGGGATTTCGACGGCGACGGCACTACGGACTTCGAATCGGCTTTGCCGTCCGCGAATCGCTTGTTCGATATTCCCGGAGTCTTTTTCGCCACGTTGACCGTAACGGACGACGGCGGGCTTTCCGACGAAGCGGTATTGCGAATCGTGGTCGGCGTTCAAATTCTTCTTGCGCCGCCCGTTAACGTTTCGGCGTCGCAGGGCGAGTTTCCGGACAAAATATCGCTTAGCTGGAGTCATCCGGATATCGGCACGACGCCGGACGGATATAAAATAATTCGAGCGGACACGCCGGTGGGACCTTACGTGCAAAAGGCAATACTCGGCCTCGAAACTCAATTCGAGGATACGGACGTTATTCCGGGCGTAACATACTGGTACAGAATCGAGAGCCTCAAGCAAGGATTGCCCGACAGCAATCCCTCGATTCCGGTCAGCGGATTCGCGTCTTTGCTTTGACGAATAGGAAAAGCGGGCGTCCGGCATACGGGCGCCCGATTTTTTTTGCGATAAAATAGCGGGCGGAGGACGGAATGCCATTTTCTGTTTCTACGAATACGGTGTTGCCCGGCTGGGCGGAAGAAATCGCCGGTCATTATTTTAGCCGCACCCAATCGACGTTTATTCTTTACGGCAACGTGCGCGACTACGTTCGCGTAAAAAGCCGGAACCGCGGCGGCTTCTCGTCTTCGGCAGGCGCCGATTATATGCCGCTTGGAGACTATCTTGCCAAAGTGCTCTTCGGCACTCGCAAATTCGTTATCAAATACGACCTTTCGCACGGGCTTACGCTGGCAGACCAGTCCGGAAGCGAGCAGTTCGACAGAATACTTAGGGCGATTGCGGCGGTTACGGGCACGAATTTCCTCGGCAATATGCCGGGCGACCCGCATGGAGTTTTAAGGTTTTTGTCTCGTTTCATTCGAGCGGCTAAAGCGAATACCGACCCGGACGCAAGGCGCATCGCGGTTATTTTCGACTATGCCGAAATGATATTTCCGCGCGCGGAAATTACGAACCTGTCCCAAGCGGACAGAGCGGCCGAAATCGCGCTCGAAAGGTTGGCGTCAAGCCCGGAAGTGGTGGACGACGATATAACGCTGGTGCTCATCGCCGAAGATATCGCGGCGGTAAGTTCAAGGATTGTCGAAAGTCAGTACACGGCGGAAATAAAGATACCTATTCCGGAGGAGATGGCGCGCCGCGAATATATCGAGTGGTATGCCGCGCAAGGAACGGCGAATTCGAAAGAGCTAATCGAAGATATAAGCGCCTTATCATCCGCCAGCGCAGGGCTGAACCTTACGCAAATCAGACACGTGCTTGCCGAAATGGACGGTGGCGTTCCCCATAAATCGGACTCGCCGCACGCAACGGGATGGCGCGGACATTTGCTCGAAAGAAAGCGGAAAATTATCGAAAGGGATTGCACCGGCATGCTTGAATTCGCAGGCGGCTCGCGACAAAAGCTCGACCTCGTGGCCGTTCACGATTTGGCGGTGGCGGAACTGAAGTCGGACGCTGCCTTGCTGCAGGCCGGCGAGGCGCGCGCCGTGCCGTCGGGTTATTTGATATGCGGGCCGAGCGGATGCGGAAAGTCGTTTTTAATCAGGTGTTTCGCGGGCGAGGCGGGCGTGCCTTGCGTCGAACTAAGAAATTTTCGCGATAAATGGGTAGGCGCGACCGAAGCGAATCTGGAAAGGCTGTTAACCGTGCTTTCCGCGCTTGCGCCGGTAATCGTAATTGTTGACGAGGCAGACGCAGCACTGGGCGACCGCGGTTCGAGCGACGGCGACAGCGGACTTTCGGGGAGGGTGTTTTCGCGGCTTATCAGCTTTATGGGCGATCCGCAAAATCGGGGCAAAGTGGTTTGGGTTCTTATCACGAACCGGCCGGACAAACTCTCGATAGACCTGAAGCGTCAAGGGCGCGCGGAAAAACACATTCCGCTGTTTCCGCCCGAAACGCAGGAGCATTACGAGGAGTTGTTCGCCGCCTTCACGCGCAAACACAATTTCAAGTTCGATTTCAGTAAGCTTTCGCAGGCGGTCGACGCGAGCAAATTAACGATAGGCGGAAGCGACCTTGAAAGCGTGATGTTTCGGGCGTATTCGCGAGCCCGAGCTTCCAAAAGCGACGTTATTTCCGCCGCCCATCTAAAAAGCGCGATAGACGACTTTACGAGCCCGGAGTATCCGGAGGAAGTCGAGTATCAGACATTGCTGGGTGTTGCGGAATCGACGAGCAAGTCGCTCGTTCCGGAAAAGTGGCGAATCGGCCCCGCGGAACTCGCGGCGAAAATCGCGCGTCTCAGAAGCGTTTTGCCGCGCGGCTAGCCGCTGAAAATATCGCTTCGATATAACGGTTTGCTTACTCGCCTAGTCCGACGGCGGCGCGAAACCGAAGAAAACTCCGACCCAGAAGTTGTCTTCGTTCGAAGTGCTGTCGCGAATGTCGCTGTCTAGCAGGGTTGAGAAACCCGCAGCAGGCTTGATGTACCAGCGGTTCATCGAAAACTTGCGCGAAACTTCCAGCGACAAGTCGTTAAATGCAAAATCGTCGGTGTTGTAGTAAAGGTCGTTGTATCCGTCCGTGGCTAGTCCGAGGTTAAGCGCCCAGTCGAGACCGGTGATGTCGTTATTGCCGAAAAGCGTGCCGCCAGCGCCGAGGCTGATGTATGCGCCTTCCGCCGCGTCGACGTCGAAAAATACCGTTATCGAAGGATCGAATGGAAGCGAAACGAATTTGGCGCCCGCGAAAATTTCGGTCGTGTCCGCGCCGGCAATCGACGGAAATGTATAGTGCGTCGCGCCGACGTTGAAATGAACCATGTCCGTTTGGGGACTTATGGAAAGCGTGTAGTTTACGCGAGAGAACTCGCCGGCAGCGTTGTTTTTGTCAGACAGGTCCATGTTGCCCCAAACGTCGAACGTGAACATGCCGTTCGTCAGCCAAAAGTTCGGCTGGAACACGAAACCGTCCGTCCAGTTCACGCCGCGCCAATTGTCTTGGCTCATGAAAGCGCCCTCGAAACCGAAGCGCATTCCGCCTTCGTCCTGTGCGGACGCGGCACCGGCGAAACCCGAAAATAGCAAAATCGCGAACAGCAAACCAAGCGTACATCTACCCCTCATGAAAAACCTCCGAAAAGAAATCGGCTTTATATTAGCACTTTTATACGTATTAGGGCGATTTTTAAAGTAGCCAGAGCTTTATTCGATGCCGAACTCAATTTTATTATCCTGTTTAGATTGACTAATCGCGGGCGCACACATAAACTTCAGCCGTGCCAGCGCATAAGGTGAGTCCAATAAAAATCGCCGTCCTATTCAGCGGCGGCGGAAGCACGCTTGAAAACTTTATACGCCGAATCGAAGACGGAACGCTCGACGCGAGCATCGAGGTTGCCGTTTCGACAAGAAAAGGCGTGCGCGGCATAGAAATTGCGGAAGCCACGGGGATTCCGGTTCGAATAGTGAGCCGTAAGGAAAATCCGGACATCGTCAAGTTCAGCGCGCTGATCGACGATGCGCTCGGCGAATTCGAAGTCGATTTGATTTGCTTCGCAGGTTTTATGAGCAAGTATTTGGCGTGCGAAAAATACAAGGGCAAAATGATCAACATTCATCCCGCTTTATTGCCGATGTTCGGCGGTCAAGGGTTTTACGGCCATCGAGTGCATGAAGCGGTTATCGAGCGCGGCGTACAGATTACGGGTTGCACCGTGCATTTCGCCGACGACGAATATGACCACGGCCCGATAATCGCGCAGCGGGCGGTCGCTGTGCTCGATGACGACACGCCGGAGACGCTCGCGGCAAGGGTGCAGGCGGAAGAACGGCAGCTTTATCCGCAAGCCGTTCAGTGGTTTGCGGAAGGGCGCGTGAAGCTGGAAAACGGCAAAGTATATGTAAAAGGCCGTTCACGAGCGGAAATTTTCGGCACAAGCCGGGAATGATATATTCGATTTTCGCTATGGAAGGTATGAAAGAAGTCATGAAAAAACCAAGCATCGCCGTATTCACTTATGCCGTTTTGACCGCATTTGTGGCGGCCGTTTCATTAACAGCGCCGCTGCTCGCACATCAGCCCGCGCAGGACGGCGCGGCAAGCGAGATTAAACACGCCGTGTCGGGAACGATCGGAACTGCGGGAGTGGAATTATCGGCGGAAGAAATGGAACTTGCGGAAAATGGATTTCAGCAGCCGCATCTTTATCCCGGACCTCCGATGTTTCCGGGCGAAGAGCGCTTCATCCGAAATATCCGCCAGATAACTTTCGGCGGCGAAAACGCCGAAGCTTATTGGTCTCCGGACGGCAAGAAGCTTTCGTTTCAAAGCAAACGCGAAGGCGACTATGCGGACCGGATTTACATTATGGACGTGATGACGGGCGGAGTGCGTAAAATCGATACGGGAACCGGAGTTTGCACCTGTTCGTTTTTTCTTGGCGATAATCGCAGGATAGTTTTCGCGAGCACGCACGCGGACATGCATTCGCCGCCGCCGCCGCCGGATTATTCGAAAGGCTACGTATGGCCGATACATCCGGAATACGAGCTGTATATCGCCGATTCAGAGACCGGGGAAATCCTTGAACGGCTTACCGACAGCCCCGGATATGACGCGGAAATCGAAGGCGTGGATTGGTCTCACGGCGACCGGATTGTATTCACTTCGATGCGCGACGGCGACCTCGACCTTTACGCGATGGATGTTTCCACCAAAGAAGTTACTAGGCTAACGCAAGAGCTGGGATACGACGGCGGCAGTTTCCCAGGATACGACGGGTCGCTTATCGTTTGGAGAAGGCAGCCAGTCAAATCGGAAGAAGAAAAAGCGGATTATTTAGACCTTCTCTCTCGTGGACTTGTAAGGCCCGGCAACTTGGACCTTTGGATAATGAACCGCGACGGCACAGGAAAGCGGCAGCTAACTTTCGACGGCGGAGCTTCATTCGGCCCGAATCTTTATCCCGACAACAGCTATTTGATTTATTCAAGCAACCGGCACAACCCTCGCGGGCGGAACTTTGATTTGTTCGTAATTCCATCCGAAGGCGGCGAGCCGGAGCAGGTAACGTTTTTCGACGATTTCGACGGCTTTCCGATGTTCAGTCCCGACGGCAAACACCTAGTGTTCGCGAGCAATCGCAACAGCCTCATAGTGGGCGAAACGAATTTGTTCGTAGCCGAATGGGTGTACGGCCGGTAATCGAACCGCAATATGTCTCGATTATTGCGCCCGGGTCAGGACAGCTTGCGCCTTACAAGAATTACTTTGCCCAGTAAGTTTATCTCTTCCGGATGAGTGAAAGTAATTGGCGGATAGCGTGAATTGCACGGCTGGAGGACTATGACCGCGTCTTCCCGGTAATACTTCTTCAGCGTAATTTCGACGTTTCTGTAGCCCACGGCCGCGATATCGCCGTTTCTTACTTCGGTGCCCGGACTTACAATAACTATGTCGTCTTCGAAAATTCCTGCGTCGATCATCGAGTCGCCTTTTACGCGTAGCGCGAAAGCACGGGGATCGTAGCCAAGCTCGTCTTCGCTGAGTACGATTTGCTCGATGCTGTCGTATTCCTGAACGACGTTCGCATCGTCGAAAAATCCGGCCGGAATTTTGTCGAAAACCGGCGTCGGCCTGCGCTTCACTCTGCCGATAATGCGTTCGCTTTCATCCCTCGCGGGAAATCGCCGGCGCTTCATCTTCGAAACGGCGGGCGCCAATTCCTCCGCGGTTCTGTAAAACCGGGGTTTAGATTCTTCTTTGGGTACGATAGCGAATTCCTCGCTGAGAAGTCCGCTCGTGATTACAAGTTCCTCGTAAGAGGCCGGCAAAATTTCGGACAGCCTTTTCATTATTTTGGGACTGGGCCTTCTTTCGCCGTTTTCGATTCGCGAAAGATAGCTGTTGTTGATTCCGGCCTCATCGGCCAATTCATGCTGGGCAAGCCCCGCGCTTAGCCGCAAGTTTCTGATCAATCTTCCGATTTTAAGAAACGGTCTGTCGGACATTCATTTTCGACCTCCTTTCGGCCTTGATTCGGACGAATACCTTCAAAAGCCGTTTATGTCCGGCTATTGCCTTGGTCTCTCCCGAATTCAATTTTACCACAAAACTAAAGAAAATACATTTTTTGTCAATTAATTTGGCTGATGCAGCTTTGCGCAAACTAACCGGATTTCTGGATTGAACCGTGGTTTATGTATTCGAAAAGTTTTTTGCGGCGCGAGGCCGCAAATGGAATCGCAATGGTCGCGGCGATTAAAACGAACGTCATGGCGAGTCCGCCTTCGAGGCCGAAACTTCCGCCGCCGATAATGCCGCCGTCTTTAAGTTCGAACGGAATCAAGCGGGAAAAGGGCGAAAACCTATATCCCGAAACCGGCAGATCGAAAATGACGTATGAGTAGTTCCAAGCGAAATGCGCGCCGACAGCCGTATAAAAGCTGCCCGAAAAGTAAACCATTAGACCGAACATTAATCCGGCGATGCCGATGTTAACAATCGAAAGCGGCGTGATTGCGGGATTGTTGATATGAGCGTAACCGAAATATGCCGCTTGAAAGCAAAGCAAAATAACGAATGCTGAGTTGCGCGCCGTGCAAAAAAAGCCGGGCGGGCGCCCGCGAAATTTTCTCGAAGCAAATTCGATAATCGCGGTTGCCGCGCCGAAAGGCACGACAAGAAAAATCCCCCGCATCAATATTTCCTCGTGCACAGCGGCGGTTATCAGCAGCAAGGCGAGCCAGCCCCAATCGAGGTTGAGAACCGGCGATTGCAAGTATGAAGCCGAATCGATGCTGGGCCTTGCATCCCCGCACGCCCACGCCAACATAAGCGCAATCGCAGGCGATACTAGACCGAACAAAACACCGAAAAAAAAATGCTTAAATGCGGGCAATACTCCGGGATTTAAAACCCCGCGTATCCATTTAAAAAACAGCAGGCATCCGATGACGAAAACCGCAATGGAAACCGCGATTTCTTTTTGACTCGAGTAAAAATACTGCTGCAGTTCATAAGGCATCAGATATCCATCCTGACGCCGTCTTCGATTTCGATTACGCCGGTGCTTAACTCGATGCGCATAGTTTTTCCGCTCGCCTCGAATTGAGGGTCGCTCATGCTTACGTTAAATGCGGTTATAACCGCGGAATCTTCGCTCCACGATAGTCGTTTTGCGGTGAACTTTTGGCCGCGTTCCGGAATTTCCCCGGACACTTCGCCGTCCACCGTGGCGAGCTTGCCTTGAATCCTATATAGGCTGTCGGTTGCGGTGAACACGAGAGATTCGCCGGATTCGAGGGCGAACACCGCTTCTATTTCTTTTACACCGACCGTCGCATCTTCGCCGATAATCCGGTCGGTTTTGAATCTTAACTTAAGGCTGCCGTCCGCTTCGCTCAAGACTATTTCCGCTTTTTCGACGACGAAGTCCGGCGGATTTTCCGGGTCGAATTTTTCTTCTTCGAAGCTTTTTTTAAGTTGAGCCTGTGCCGTCAACTCGCCTTCGTCGAAATCGGGCGCGTTTCTTTGGCTAACCAGCCACGCGGCAACAAGGAACGCTATGACGGCGGCGCTCCAAAGAAAGCCGTATATTCCGCTTGCCCTTCTGCGGCCCGATTTATGCGGCATTTTTTCCTCCGGGCCTTTTCACGCCGCTACTTCGTGAAGCTGACCTTGGGGACTTCGCGCTCTTCGGCGATTTCGATTTCGAAATATTCCTCCGGTCCGAATCCCGCGATGCCCGCGACAATGCTGGCGGGAAACTGCATGCGGCCCGTTTCGTACACCATAACGACGTCGTTGTAGTGCTGACGGGCATAGGCGATTTTGGATTCGATTCCCGAAAGCTCTTCCTGAAGCATCAGGAAATTTTGGTTGGCTTTCAAATCGGGATAGGCTTCGCTTACGGCGAACAGGCTTTTTAGCGTCGATGAAAGGAAATTTTCCGCTTTCGCCTGGTCCGCCACGCCCTGCGCGCCCATCGCCATCGTTCGAGCCTGCGTCACTTTTTCGAACGCCTCCCGCTCGTGCGCGGCGTAGCCTTTGACCGTTTCCACGAGGTTCGGGATGAGGTCGTAGCGCTTTTTAAGCTGGACGTCGATTTGCGCCCAGCTTGCTTTAACGTCCTGACGCTTGCGGACGAGGCCGTTGTAAATCCCGATGAACATCAGGATAAACAGCACCAGTACTACGACGACGATTATCAGCGCGTATCCCATGGACATGCTCCTTGCGATGGCTCGCGCAGGGATTATAGCATTGATGCGATTGGGAATTTAAGCTTGTATTAACGAAGCAATCGGTTTAAAGGGCGAATATGCCCTTATTCGAACGCAATGCCGGTTGCGAAGCCCAGCTCCTGGTCGAGCTTAATCGCCGCGCTCGTCAAAGGAACTACCTTGTTGTCTTCTAGACTGAGTCTCCATCTGTACACGAGCTGTTCGCTCGACTTGGGGGGAGTGACCGTCCAAAGATAATATTTCTCGCCTTCGCGAATGAACGGCTCGCTTTCGACCACGCCGTATCCGTGCGTCGCCAATCTCTCGAAATATGCCTGATATTCCTTTATGCGGTTTTGCGGCTCGGAATAGTCCGTAACACTGATGTCCTGCAAAACGCCTATCATGTAATTGGTTGCGAACGCCGCGCCTGCGATGAGCGCGATTACGATCAGAAACAAGACGATTAGGATTACGTTGAGCAAAGACTCCATAATCGTGGCGAATGAGGATTTTCTTTTGAAGTGCGTTTTGCGGCGCCCCCTCGTCTTGGAGCCGCCTAATTGCGCATTATTGGTTTCGCCGTCCATATATCGCCTATGACCGCTTTCTTTTAAGCGCAGCGGTCTGTTTCTTTGAAAGCTCGCTCAGAAATTCCGAATCGCTTCCGGATAGCCGCCTGCCGTCCGCGGGAATGCGCCTAGCGCTTTCCGGAAGTCTATGCGTCCCGGCCCGAAGAATTTCGGATGCCGTTCGTTCGGAATGCGAAGAGCTCCTGCGCCGGCCGGAACCATATTTTACTCCAAATCTTCGAAATAAAATGAAAAGTCCCGCAAGCGAAACGGCCATCAAGAAAAATCCGAAATACTTGGCGATGACCGATTCCATCAGCCGTCAACCGGAAATGCGTTTCCCTTGCGCTCGCTGATTATGGTCGAATAACCGCCGGCTTCTAGTTCGGAGTTCACCTGTACGGCTTTTTCGAAAGTGTCGTAAATGCCCTCGATGAAAAACTTTTCCCCGATAACAACTATCTGCGGCTTGAAGGATTCGGGAAACCTGCCGGTATCGACAAGCTCGAAAGCTTTTTCAACGCTCGAAACGCCTACGACTTGAACGACGT
>JAANMV010002346.1_pt1 | contig 18527 bp, 18 predicted proteins | sample 7279661 | NCBI WGS metagenome assembly JAANMV01 (sample SAMN14094540, study PRJNA606508) | bioreactor metagenome | isolation source: A lab-scale SPAN reactor treating ammonium-rich wastewater day 121 | place: Ireland: Galway | collected 2017-05-16 | reverse complement strand
GCTCGTCCACCACCAGCAGCGCCGTGATCTTGAACTGCTCCATCAGGTGCACCGCCTCGGCAGCCAGCGCGGCGGGGCCGATGGTCTTGCAGCCCGTGGTCATGACCGCGCGCATCGGCGTGCGGTGGATGTCGACCGCGCGGTCCACCGCCCGGCGCAGGTCTCCGTCGGTGAACACGCCGAGCAGGCGGCCGGCCGGGTCCACCACGGCGGTCATGCCGAGGCTCTTGCGCGTCATCTCCAGCAGCCCCTCGGACAGCGGCGCATCGGGACCGATGCGGGGCACCGCCGTGCCGGAGTTCATGACATCGGCGACCCGCAGCAGCAGCCGCCGGCCGAGCGTGCCCCCGGGGTGCGCCAGCGCGAAGTCCTCGCGGGTGAAGCCGCGGCTCTCGAGAAGCGCCACCGCCAGGGCATCGCCCATGGCCAGGGTCGCGGTGGTGCTGGCCGTGGGGGCCAGGTTCAGGGGGCAGGCTTCCTCGGCGACGCCGACGTCGAGCACCACGGTGGCCGCCTGCCCCAGCGTGGAGCGGGGCGCGCCCGTGAGCGTGACCAGCGGCACGCCGAGCCGCTTGAGCAGCGGCAGGATGGTGATGATTTCCCCGGTTTCGCCGGAGTTGGACACCGCCACCACCAGGTCCGACCGGGTGATCATGCCGAGATCCCCGTGGCTGGCTTCGCCCGGGTGCACGAAGAATGCCGGGGTGCCGGTGCTCGCCAGCGTGGCGGCGATCTTGCCGCCGATGTGGCCGGACTTGCCCATGCCGGTGACGACCACCCGGCCGTCGCAGGCGAGCATCAGCTCGCATGCGCGGACGAAGGACTCGTCGATGCGTCCGGCCAGCCCGGAAACCGCCCTGGCCTCGATCTCCAGCACCCGGCGGGCCAGGCTGCGGACATCCACGGCGGATCGGGGCTGGGTCATGGGCGGGCTGGTCCAGAAACGGAGGCCAGGCAATTGTACGGGAACCATCCGCCGCGCGGAGCCGCCAGCGCGCCCTCGCTCGCCGCGAACGGCCCCTATAATGTGCGCCCTACCCGCCAAGGCGCCGTGTTGCCGATGAACCCAGCAGAAATCCAGGCCCTGATCGAGGCACAGCTGCCCGGTTGCACGGCCAGCGTGCAAAGCCCGGACAACATCCATTACGAGGCCGTGATCGTCTGTCCGGCATTCGCCGGCAAGCGCGCGCTGCAGCGGCACCAGATGGTGTACGCCGCCCTCGGGCCGCGCATGGGCGGCGACATCCACGCGCTGTCCATCCAGACGCTGACGCCCGAGGAGCAGGCCGGCCGCAAGGGCTGAGCGCGGCCGCCACGGGAATGGACAAGCTCGCGATCACCGGCGGCCGGCGCCTGGAAGGCGAAACCCGCATTTCCGGCGCGAAGAACGCCGCGCTGCCGATTCTCGCGGCTTCGCTGCTCACCGACGAGCAGGTAACCATCGGCAACATTCCGCACCTGCGCGACATCACCACCACCATCGAACTGCTCGGCCGCATGGGGGTGGCGGTGACCCTGCACGAGGGCCAGCGCATCGAGGTCGACCCGGCCGGCATCCGCGAGTACCACGCGCCCTATGACCTGGTGAAGACCATGCGGGCGTCGATCCTGGTGCTCGGGCCGCTGGTGGGCCGCTTCGGTGCCGCCGATGTCTCGCTGCCCGGCGGTTGCGCCATCGGCGCGCGGCCGGTGGATATCCACGTCGCGGGGCTGCGCGCCCTCGGCGCCAGGGTGGACATCGAGGATGGCTACATCCGCGCGCGGGCCGGCCGTTTGCGTGGCGCCCACCTGGTGCTCGACAAGGTCACCGTCACCGGCACCGAGAACCTCATGATGGCGGCGGTACTCGCCGAGGGGGAGACCGTGCTGGAGAACGCCGCCCGCGAGCCCGAGATCGAGGACCTCGCCGGGTTCCTCAACCGCATGGGCGCGAGGATCAGCGGTGCCGGCAGCAACCGCATCGTCATCCAGGGCGTGCGCCGCCTGCACGGGGCGGAATACGAGGTGCTTCCCGACCGCATCGAGACCGGCACCTTCCTCGTCGCCGGCGCCATCACCGGAGGCCACGTCCGCCTGCGCAACACCTGCCCGGGGCACCTGGAAGCGGTGCTGGCCAAGCTGCGCGACGCCGGAGCCCGGGTCGCCACCGGGCCGGACTGGATCGAACTGTGGATGCCCGGGCGGGCGACCGCGGTCGATATCAGCACCAGCCCCCACCCGGGTTTCCCCACGGACATGCAGGCCCAGTTCGCGGCCCTGAACTGCGTCGCCAGCGGTGTCGCCACCATCAGCGAGAACGTCTTCGAGAACCGGTTCATGCACATGCCGGAACTGCAGCGCATGGGTGCCAACATCCGCCTGCAGGGGCATACAGCCGTGATCCAGGGGGTCGAGCGCCTGACCGCGGCACCGGTGATGGCCACCGACCTGCGCGCCTCCGCCGGCCTGGTCCTGGCCGGCCTGGTGGCCGAGGGCGAGACGGTGGTGGACCGGATCTACCACATCGACCGCGGCTACGAGTGCATCGAGGAAAAGCTCAACCAGCTGGGCGCTGCCATCCGCCGCCGGGGCTGATCGCCGGCCATGCGTCGCCATAGGCAACGCGAATTTGCCATGTGTATAATTTGCCGGTTTAAACGCGCCCGCCGTCACCCCGCCGAGATCGATTCCGCTCCCGGATCCGGGCCCACGGCCGCATGACGACCACAAGAGCCGGGACCAGAGCCTGGGAGGATTAGCTCGATGAGCGATGAGGCCGACCTCAGCCGACGCCATTTCCTGACCGTAGCGACCAGCGTCGTCGGCGGTGTGGGCGTGGTGCTCACCGCCGTGCCCTTCGTGGCGTCCTTCCGCCCCAGCGCACGTGCGCAGGCCATGGGTGGCCCGGTGGAAGTGGATATCAGCAAGCTGGAGGACGGCGCCATGGTGCGCGTCGTCTGGCGTGGCCGGCCCGTCTGGATCCTGCGCCGCACGGCGGACATGATCAGCCGCGTCGAGGCCGAACCGGCCTCGTTGCTCAAGGATCCGGGCTCCGAGGAATCCGAGCAGCCCGCTTACGCGCAGAATCCCCTGCGTGCCATCAAGCCGGACATCCTCGTCGTGGTCGGTGTCTGCACCCATCTAGGCTGCGCGCCGATCGAACGCTTCGACGTGGCGCCACCGGACCTCGGCCCGGACTGGAAGGGCGGGTTCTACTGCCCCTGCCACGGCTCGCGCTTCGACATGGCCGGGCGGGTCATGGTCGGCTCCCCGGCGCCCACCAACCTGCCGATTCCGCCCTACCGCTTCGTCGGAGACAACATGATCATCATCGGTGACGACACGGGAGCCAAGGCATGAGTGCCGCGCAATCCGGGGCAGCCGGACAGGGCCGCTGCGCACGGCTCATCGATTGGGTGGACGAGCGCTTCCCGCTCACCGCGATGATCAAGGAGCACGCCACCGAGTACTACGCGGCGAAGAACTTCAACGCCTGGTACGTGTTCGGCGTCCTCGCCATCGTCGTGCTGGTGATCCAGCTGGTTACCGGCATCTTCCTCACCATGAACTACAAGCCGTCCGCCACCGAGGCCTTCGCCTCGGTGGAGTACATCATGCGTGACGTGCAGTGGGGCTGGCTGATCCGCTACATGCATTCGACCGGCGCCTCGGCCTTCTTCATCGTGGTCTACCTGCACATGTTCCGGGCGCTGCTCTACGGGTCCTACAAGAACCCGCGCGAGCTGCTGTGGCTCATCGGCATGGTGATCTACCTGGCGCTGATGGCCGAGGCCTTCATGGGTTACCTGCTGCCATGGGGGCAGATGTCCTACTGGGGCGCCCAGGTGATCGTCTCGCTGTTCGGCGCCATCCCCGGCGTCGGCGCCGACCTGGTGGAGTGGATCCGCGGTGACTACTTCATCTCCGACATCACCCTGAACCGCTTCTTCGCGCTGCATGTGGCGGCGGTGCCGCTGGCCCTGGTGCTGCTGGTGGTGATGCACATCCTGGCGCTGCACGAGACCGGCTCGCTGAATCCCGACGGCATCGAGATCAAGGAGCGCAAGGATGCCCGGGGCATTCCGCTGGACGGCGTGGCCTTCCACCCGTACTACACGGCCAAGGATCTGGTCGCCATCGTCATCTTCTTCGCGCTGTTCGCCGCGGTGGTGTTCTTCGCGCCGGAGATGGGCGGCTACTTCCTCGAGCACGCCAACTTCGAGCCGGCCAACATGCTGAAGACGCCGGAGCACATCGCCCCGGTCTGGTACTTCACCCCCTTCTACGCGATCCTGCGTTCGGTGCCGAGCAAGGGCTGGGGCGCCTTCCTGATGATGATGGCCATCGTGCTGCTGTTCTTCCTGCCCTGGCTCGATCGCTGCCGGGTGAAGTCCATCCGCTACCGCGGCTGGACCTACAGGCTGGCGCTCGGGGTGTTCGTGGTGAGTTTCGTGGCGCTGGGCTACCTCGGCCTGCAGCCCGCCACCGAACTGGTGTACGTCTATGCCGCGCGCTTCTTCGCCGCGCTGTATTTCCTTTTCTTCCTGCTGATGCCCCTCTACACCCGCGCCGAGAAGACCCGGCCGGTGCCGGAGCGGGTCGTCTATGAAGCCAGCCACTAGGATGCGGCCGCCCATGGTGAGGATCACGGTCATGATGAGGTCGATTGCCTGCTGCCGTCACCTGCTGCAGGCAGCCATGCTGGCGATGATGGCGCTGGCCGCGTCGGCGGCATCGGCGTCGGAAGGCCCCAAGACGGAGCATGTCGCGGTCGATGTCGACAACGTGGCGTCGCTGCAGCGTGGGGCGCGCAACTTCGTCAACTACTGCATGGGCTGCCACTCCGCCCAGTACGTGCGCTACAACCGCCTGGGCCAGGACCTGCAGATCTCCGAGGACCAGCTGGTCAGGAACCTGATGTTCGCGGCGCAGAAGCCGCAGGAAACCATGACCATCGCCATGCGCCCCGACGACGCCAAGCGCTGGTTTGGCATCGAGCCGCCGGATCTCTCGCTGATCGCGCGCAACAAGGGGGCGAATTACCTGTACGGCTTCCTGCGCGGGTTCTACCTCGACCCGTCGCGGCCGACGGGGGTCAACAACCTGATGCTGCCCAACGCCGCCATGCCCCACGTCCTCTGGGAGTTGCAGGGCACCCAGGAAGCGGTGTTCGAGGAAGCGGGCAAGGGCGACGCGGCGCAGAAGGTCTTCAAGGAGTTCCGCCAGGTCAGCCCTGGCCGGATGTCGCCGGCGGAGTTCGACCGCTTCGTGCGTGACACCGTCAACTTCCTCGCCTACATAGGCGAGCCCATGCAGCTGGAGCGGCAGCGCCTCGGCGTCTGGGTGCTGGCCTTCCTGCTCCTCTTCGGCATCCTGGCCTACCTGCTCAAGCAGGAGATCTGGAAAGACGTCAAGTAACCGCATGCCCGAACCGGTTGCATGGATAACGCGAACGCACTGCGACAGGGTGACAGCGCTGCCGTCGGGGGGGACCAGCCCGGACTCATGACGCTCTACTCCAGCCCCACCTGCTTCCACAGCCATCGCACCCGCATGGTGCTGGCCGAGAAGAACATTGCCATCGATGTCGTCGACGTGGAGGGTGGGAACCTGCCCGAGGACCTGCTCGACCTCAATCCCTACCACAGCGTGCCGACGCTCGTGGATCGCGATCTGGTGCTGTACGACTCCCGCGTCATCATCGAGTATCTCGACGAACGCTTCCCGCACCCGCCGCTGATGCCCGTCGACCCGGTGACCCGCGCGCAGTTCCGCCTGGCGCTGTTCCGCATCGAGCGTGACTGGTACGCGCTGGCCGATGAGCTGCAGAAGGCGGCGGACCGCAAGCAGGCAACGCGCATCCGCAGGCAGCTCGAGGAGAGCATTGTCGGCAGCTCCGAGGTGTTCGGCGCCAAGCGCTATTTCCTCAGCGACGAGTTCTCGCTGGTCGATTGCACCATCGCGCCGATCCTCTGGCGCCTGCCGGCCTTCGGCATCGAGCTCAAGGGCAGCGTACAGCCCATCCGCCGCTACATGGACCTGGTGTTCGCGCGTCGCTCCTTCCAGGACAGCCTGTCCGACGCCGAGCAGGAGATGCGCCAGTAGGCGGCCCGCGCATGCCGCCGCCCGGCTCCATTCCCCAGCGGCCCTACCTGCTCCGGGCCATGCACGCCTGGATCACCGACAACGGCCAGACCCCGCACATGGTGGTCGATGCCACCGTGGAGGGTGTCGAGGTGCCGGGCCAGTATGTGCGCGATGGCAGGATCGTCCTCAACGTCAGCCACAATGCCGTGGCCAACCTCGACATCGGCAACGAGATGCTGAGGTTCGAGGCCCGCTTCTCCGGCACGCCCTACGCCATCTTCGTGCCGCTGCGCGCCGTGCTCGGCATCTATGCCCACGAGACCGGCCGCGGCATGATCTTCTCCGAGGAGGAGGGCCCGGCCGCGCCGGAGGAGCCGCCGCCCGGCGCCGCCGGGGGCGCGCCGTCCGGCGAGGCGCGCAAGGCCAGGCTCAAGCTGGTCAAGTAGTCGCGGCGCGCGGCCGTCAGGGGTAGAGCGCGCCGTCGATGCCGTCGCAGAGGCAGTGGATCGCCAGCAGGTGGACCTCCTGGATGCGGGCGGTGCGTTCGGCGGGCGCCCTGACCTCGATATCCCCCGGGCGCAGCATCGCGGCCATGCGTCCGCCATTGCGGCCGGTCAGCGCCACCACCCGCATGCCCTTCCGGTGCGCCGCCTCGATGGCCGCGACGACATTGGGCGAACCGCCGGATGTGGAGATGGCGAGCAGGCAGTCGCCGGGCTGCCCCAGCGCCAGCACCTGCTTGGAGAACACCTGCTCGTAGGCGTAGTCGTTGGCGATGGAAGTCAGCGTCGAGGAATCGGTGGTCAGCGCGATTGCCGCGAGACCGGGACGCTCGCGCTCGAAGCGGTTGAGCAGCTCGGCCGAGAAGTGCTGGGCATCGGCTGCCGAGCCGCCGTTGCCGCAGGCGAGGATCTTGCCGCCGCTCCGCAGGGTTTCCACCATGGTGCCGATGGCGCGGGACAGCGGTTCCGCGAGCGTGGCCATCGCCGCCTGCTTGACGGCGATGCTCTCGTTGAACTGGCGGCGGATAGCGTCCTGTGTGTCCATGGGCGACATGATAGCTTCTGCGGCAGCCGTGCGGCGGACCTACCAGGCGTCCCCGGAATCGAAGGCATCGCGGATCCAGTCGCAGGCGGGTCCGGCCAGGTCCCCGGACAGGGCCAGCACGTCGAACCGCAGGGGATGTTCGGCAAACGCGGGCCGTGCCTGCAGGAACCGGCTCGCTGCCTGCAGCAGGCGCCGGCGCTTGGTCGCCGTGATGGTGACCGCGGGGTCCACCCAGGCGTTGCTGCGCCGGTAGCGCACTTCGATGACGACGAGCGAGTCGCCGTCGAGCATCACGAGGTCGAGCTCACCGGCCCGGCAGCGGAAATTCCGCGCCACGGGACGCAGGCCGCGGTCGCGGAGGTAGCGCAATGCGGCTTCTTCCGCCCGGGCCCCAGTGGCCGCCGTGCCCTCAGCCGGCCGCCGGTCCCGGGTCACCACGGCTCATTCCGGATTCGGCCCGCCGGCAGGCACAGGGGTGGACGCTTCCCCGGCGGGCACCACCTGGCCATCGCGGAAGGCAGCCCAGGACATGCGGCGGTGGATGCGGCGGCTGGCATCCTGCGAGAGGATGCCCGAGAGGCCGGCGACGGGCATCAGCGCCGGGCTGTTGCCGGCCATCATGGCCCGCGCCAGCGTGTAGCTGTCGTAACCCATGGCGTAGAAGCGCAGCTGGCCGATGGCGCCCGGCGGCCAGCGGGCGTCGAGTGCCGAACGCAGTGCGCTGGCGTGCGGGTCGCTGCCGATGACCGCGGGGGCGTCGGTGAACAGGATGCCTTCGCGGTCCACGCCCCCCGCGTCGCCGGGCTGGTAGATGGCCGATGTCGCATAGATGGGCAGGTCACCCGCATAGAGGAAGCGCAGCTGGGGCCAGAGCAGACGCCCCGATACCGGGCTGGCGGCGAGGAATATACAGTCGAGGTCATCGCGGCGGCGCGGTTCGAATGCGAGGGAAATACCGAGATTGGCCTCCAGCTGCCGATGCCGCGCCCGGCTCTCGTCCAGCAGCAGCAGGCGCTGGAGCTGTGCCGTGTAGTCGCGCGCCGCCGGGTCATACAGGCGGTAGGCGACCACGGTGCCGCCGCGTTCCTCCAGCGCCGCGGTGAAGGCACCGAGCAGGCGTCGTCCCCACTCGCTGTCGGGTGCCAGCGCCAGCGCCCGCAGCTGGCCCTGCGTGGCGGCGCGCTCGGCGACCGACCGTGCCTCGTCCTCGGGGGCAAGGGCGAACTGGTAGGGGCTGCCGGCGGGGGTCGCGATATCCAGGTAATTCAGCGCCAGCCAGGGCAGCGGCCCGGCGATGCGGGCCACCTCGGCGGCCGATTCCTTGAGCAGCGGACCGACGACGATACCCACGCCCGCGTCGAGCGCAGCCTGATAGCTTGCCGCCGGGCCAGGGGCGGTCTCGTCGAGGATCAGGACCTCGGGCCGCGTGCCGTCGGCGGAGTCGGCGAGGTAGGCGGCGAGGAAGCCGTCGCGGATGGCTTCGCCCGCGGCGCGCTGCGCACCGGAGAGCGGCAGCATCAGCGCCAGCTTGCGTGGCTGCGCGGCGGCTGGCGTGACCGCTGCGGGTGCCGCAGTGGCTGGCGGCTTGCCGGGACGCACAGGACCGGTGAGCGGCGGGACCGGTGCCGCGGGTTGCGTCGGCTGTTGTAGCGGCCCGCAGGCCGTGCCCACAATGGCAGAAACGCAGGCGGGCAACGCGCTGCGCAGCCACGCAGTGCGGAGCCGGAGCCGCCACGGGGCGGAGTGCGGGCACGGGGCTGCGGCTTCTCGCATCGACAACGTCATCGCAACACCAAGGTCAGTAACCGTGAACGATCCCGGAGTGCTCTACGTGGTCGCGACCCCCATCGGGAACCTCGATGATATCAGCATGCGTGCCGTGGCCGTCCTCGGCCGGGTGGCGCTGGTGGCCGCCGAGGATACCCGCCATACGGGGCAGCTCCTCGCGCACCTCGGGCTGCAGGTGCGCCAGCTGGCCCTGCATGAGCACAACGAGGCCGCGCGGGTCGACGAGGTGCTGGCGCATCTCGCTGCCGGGGAGTCGGTCGCGCTGGTGAGCGATGCGGGTACCCCGCTCATCAGTGATCCGGGGTTCCGGTTGGTGGCGGCGGCACGGGAGCGGGGTTGCACCGTGACGCCCATTCCCGGCGCCTGTGCCGCCATCGCCGCGCTGTCGGCATCCGGATTGCCCACCAACCGCTTCCGCTTCGAGGGCTTCCTGCCCGCACGTGCCGGTGCACGCTGTGCCCGGCTGGCCGATCTGCAGGCCTGCCCCGATACGCTGGTGTTCTACGAGGCGGTGCACCGGGTGGGGGAGATGCTCGCCGATCTCGCTCTGGCTTTTGGTGACGAGCGCCAGGCCTGTGTGGCCCGCGAGCTGACCAAGCTGCACGAGACGTTCTACTGGGGGGGTCTGGGTGAGATCCGCGCCCGGCTGGCCGCGGACCCGGGGGGCGGGCGGGGTGAGTTCACCATCGTGGTGGCCGGTGCACCGGCGGCGACGGCGGACGATGCGGAACTGCGGCGTATCGTGCGCCTGCTGATGGAAGAGCTGCCGGCGGCACAGGCCGCGCGTCTGGCCGCGCGCATCACGGGTGGCTCGCGTCGGGAGGCCTATGCGCTGGCGCTGGGTGAGCCCCCGCGGGCGGAGTCCTGATTGCCGCCGAATGACCAATGACCTATGGTGGCCGCTGGAGCCGGCCAGGCGATCGCTCGGGGGCAACCCCGGGAGGAAAGTCCGGGCTCCGGCGGGCAGGGTGCCAGGTAACGCCTGGGGGGCGCGAGCCCACGGAAAGTGCCACAGAAAATATACCGCCTCGGGCTTCACGGCCTGCGGTAAGGGTGAAAAGGTGCGGTAAGAGCGCACCGCGCGGGTGGTAACACGCCGCGGCACGGAAAACCCCACCTGGAGCAAGACCAAATAGGGAAGCAGCCGGGTCCGGCAACGGGCCGGGCACCGTCGCCCCGCGGGCTTCCGGGTAGGTCGCTCGAGGCTGCTGGTGACAGCGGTCCCAGAGGGATGGTCGCCCACGACAGAACCCGGCTTATCGGCCGGCTCCTTTTCTTTCGGTAAGCCCGAAAAGCCCGACCTGGCACCTATCTGATCCTTTGCGCGGAATCGGCGCGACTGGATGGGCGAGCGCGGGCGATCGCTTGCGCCTGCACGGCAACGCTGGTGCTCAGGCGCAACACAGCAATTTGCCATAAGCCTCTGATTTCCTATTTGTCTCGATGACGTGTCGCAGGGCTGGCTTGCGGCGTCACGCCTAAGTCGCTGTCCTCAAAGAATTTAGTCGCAGTTTTCTGTTGACGCTCCGCGGTTGCAAACCTATAGTGGCCGAAGGTGGTACAGAGTGGGAGGAAATGGGCTTCAGTGCCCAGTCCGCCGTGTTTCGTGGGGCAACCAAAATCACCCTGGATGCGAAAGGGCGGCTGGCATTCCCGGCCCGCTACCGCGAGCGGCTGGCCACGCGCTGCGAGGGGCGCCTGGTCTGCACGGTGGATCCCGACTACTGCCTGCTCATCTATCCGCTCCCGGACTGGGAGGAGATCGAGCGCAAGCTGATGCGACTGCCGTCGTTGAACCAGAAGGCGCGGAGACTGCAGCGCCTGATGGTCGGTTACGCATCGGAACTGGACCTCGACAGCCACGGGCGAATCCTCGTTCCCCGCGAGCTGCGTGAATTCGCGTCCCTGGACCGGCAGGCGATCCTGTTCGGCCAGGGGAACAAGTTCGAGTTGTGGGACGAGGCGCGCTGGAACGAGCGGCGGGACAAGTGGCTGGCAAGCGGTGCCGACGACGGCATGGACCTGCCGGCAGAGCTGGGTCAGCTCTCCCTCTGAAGCAGCCAGCCTCCTCGCCGAACGGGGCCGCGTCGGGCGTCGCGGGTCGTGCTGGGGGTTGGAGGTGCAAGGCCATGTTCCGGTTCTCCTCGACGAGGTGCTCCACGGCCTTGCCGTCCAGCCGGATGGCGCCTACGTGGATGCGACCTTCGGTCGGGGCGGGCATAGCCGGGTGATCCTCGGGGCGCTGGGACCGCGCGGCCGCCTGGTCGCGCTGGACCGGGATCCCGATGCGGTACGGGTGGGCCGGGAGCTGGCACAGGCGGACTCCCGGTTCGCGATAGAACAACAAGGCTTCGGTCAATTGCGGCGGGTCGTGGAAGCACAAGGTCTGGCAAGCGGGGTGGACGGAATCCTGTTCGACCTGGGCGTGTCGTCGCCCCAGGTCGACACGCCGGCGCGTGGTTTCAGCTTCCAGCATGAAGGCCCGCTGGACATGCGCATGGATCCGGCATCCGGCCCGAGCGCGGCCGACTGGCTCAATGCCGCCGAGGAGCGCGAGATCGCCAGCGTGCTGCGCCGGCTGGGAGAGGAGCCCGCAGCCGGGCGCATCGCCCGCGCCATCTGCGAGCGGCGCCTGCAGCAGCCGCTGCGCACCACCAGCGATCTCGCCGCGCTGGTGCTGTCGGTGATGCCGCGGCGGGGGCCGCGCCATCCGGCGACGCGGGTGTTCCAGGCCATCCGCATCTACATCAACCGCGAACTCGAGGAGCTCGAGGCCGGCCTGGCGCAGGCGCTGGACCTGCTGCGCATGGGCGGGCGCCTGTGCGTCATCAGCTTCCACTCGCTCGAGGACCGCATCGCCAAGCGCTTCCTGCGCGACCATTCACGTGTCAGCCCGGCGCTGGCCAGCCTGCCCGTGGTGCCTGCCTCGGCGCGGCCGCGCCTGCAGCTCGTCGGCGGCGCCATCCACGCGGGTGACGCCGAGCTGGCGGCCAATCCGCGGGCGCGCAGCGCGGTGTTGCGCGTGGCGGAGAAGCTGGCATGAACACGGCGCTGCGCAATCGCTGCCTGTTTGCGGCCCTGGTGGCCGCGGTGCTGGCCTCCGCCGTCGCGGTGGTCTACGCCAAACACGAAAACCGCAAGCTGTTTGCCGAGCTGCAGGTGCTCACGCAGCAGCGCGACCAGCTCGAGGTGGACTGGAGCCGCCTGCAGGTCGAGCAGAGCACCTGGTCCACGCACGCCAGGGTGGAGCAGCTCGGCCGCGGCGAGATGCACATGCGCAGCCCCGGCCCGGACGAGATCCGGTCGCTGCCATGAGTACGCGCGGAGAAGAGGGGCGGTCGCCCCAGCAGAGCTTCCGGATCCGCTGGGCCGTTGCCTGCGCGATGCTGGTGCTGATGGCCCTGGTGCTGGTCGGGCGCGCGGTGCACCTGCAGGTCTTCAACAAGGGCTTCCTCATCAGCCAGGCCGAGGCGCGCCACCTGAGGACCGCCAAGATCTCGGCCAACCGCGGCGTCATCACCGACCGCAACGGCCAGCCACTCGCCGCCTCCATGCCGGTGGACAGCCTCTGGGTGAGCCCGCAGGAACTGGCACGTGCCCCGGAGTTCATCCCCCGGCTCGCCAAGGCGCTGGGCATCGAACCCGGCGGCTTTGCGCGGCAGATCACGCGCAATGTCGACAAGGACTTCATGTACCTGCAGCGGCACATGAACCCGGCCGATGCGCAGGCCATCCTCGACAAGGGCATTCCCGGCGTGCACGTGCTGCGCGAGTACCGCCGCTATTACCCGGCCGGCGAGGTGGCCGGGCACCTGGTGGGCTTCACCAACGTCGACGACGATGGCCAGGAGGGCATGGAGCTGGAATTCGACGGCTGGCTGCGCGGCCATCCGGGCAAGAAGCTGGTGCTCCGCGACCGGCTGGGCCGCGTGGTGGAGGACGTCGAGCGGCTGGAGCCGCCCCGTCCCGGGCGGGAGGTGGCCGCCTCCATCGATCTTCGCATCCAGTACCTGGCCTACCGGGAGCTCAAGGCAGCGGTGCAGGAGAACCGGGCGCTGTCGGGTTCCGCCGTGGTGCTCGATGCGGAAACCGGCGAGGTGCTGGCCATGGTCAACCAGCCTTCCTACAACCCCAACGACCGCTCGCAGTACGCGCCGGGCCGCTTCCGCAACCGCGCCATCACCGACCTGTTCGAGCCGGGTTCGAGCTTCAAGCCGCTGATCATCGCCGCGGCGCTGGAGAGCGGGCAGTGGCAGCGTGACAGCCGCGTGGACACCTCGCCGGGCATGCTGCAGGTGGCCAACAAGGTCATCGAGGACGAGCACAACCTCGGCGTCATCGACCTGGCCACGGTGCTGGCCCGCTCCAGCAACGTCGGCGTCACCAAGGTGGCGCTGTCGCTGCCCTCCGAGCAGCTGTGGAGCGTGCTCAACCGCTTCGGCATCGGGCGGCCGACGTCCAGCGGCTTTCCCGGCGAATCCGCGGGGCTGCTGAGCCCGTACGAGAACTGGCGGCCGATCGCCAAGGCCACCATGGCCTACGGCTATGGCCTGTCGGTGACGCCATTGCAGCTGGCGCAGAGCTACGCAGTGTTCGCGGCCGATGGCGTGATGCGCCCGGTGTCGCTGGTCCGCGTGGATCACCCGCCAATCGGCCGCAAGGTGCTGTCGACGGACAATGCGCGTGCCATGGTGGAGCTGCTCGAGCACGTGGTGGCTCCGGACGGTACCGGCCTGCGCGCCGCGGTCGCCGGATATCGCGTCGCCGGCAAGACGGGCACGGCCCGGAAGTTCGAGGTCGGTGGCTATTCCTCCGAGCGCTACACCGCCGTCTTCGCCGGTGTCGCGCCGGTGAGCCGGCCGCGGCTGGCGGTGGTCGTCGTGGTGGACGAGCCGCGGGCTGGCGAGTACTACGGCGGCGCGGTGGCCGCGCCCGTGTTCTCGAAGATCGTCGCGGGCGCCATGCGCATCCTGGCCATCGCCCCCGACAAGCCCGTGGCGCCGGCGGGCAGGCAACCGGCGACGGCGGTCACGGCCGCGAACAACCCATGATGGCCGCAGCGGAAACCGACATGGAGCTGAGCCAGCTGTTTCCGGGCCTCGTCCCCGCGCCACCGTCGCTGGATGTGCCCGACATCGCCACCCACAGCGCCGAGGTGGTGCCAGGCGGGCTGTTCCTGGCCTGCGCCGGCAGCCGCGACCACGGCCTGCGCTTCCTCGGCGATGCGCTGGACCATGGCGCCGGCGCCGTGGCCTGGGAGCCGCAGCCGGCTCTCCCGCCTCCGGGCCTGCCGGCAGGCGTGGTGGGCCTGCCGGTTCCCGGCCTGCGCCGCGAACTCGGCGGCATCGCCAACCGCTTCTTCGCCAGGCCATCGGCCGGCATCTCGGTCACCGGCATCACCGGCACCAATGGCAAGACCACCGTGGCCTGGCTGCTGGCGCAGGCACTCGGCCATCTCGGCCACCGCGCCGGTTACATGGGTACGCTCGGCTATGGCAGCGTCACCGCGCTGCGGCCGGAACCGCTGACCACGCCGGGTTGCGTGACCGTGCACCGGCACCTGCGCGAGCTGGCCGACGCCGGCCTGGACGACGTGGCCATGGAGGTGTCGTCCCATGCCCTCGACCAGGGGCGCGTGGATGGCGTGGCCTTCCGCATCACCGCCTTCACCAACCTCAGCCGCGATCACCTCGACTATCACGGCGACCTCGCGAGCTATGGCCGCGCCAAGCAGCGGCTGTTCCTCGAGAGCGGTGCCGCCACCGCCGTCATCAACCTCGGCGATGCGTTCGGCCGCGAGCTGGCCGGCCGCTTGCCGGCGGGCATGCGGCTGGTTGGCGTTGCCGCCACGCCGGGCCAGGGTGCGGCCGTGGAGATCTCACCGCTGGCCGGTGGCCGGCCAGGCCGGCGCCTGCGACTGGAGGTGGAGGGCAGCGGCGTGGAGTTCGACTCCCTGCTGCTGGGCACCTTCAACCTGGAGAACCTGGCGCTGGCCGCCGGCATCCTCCACGCGCAGGGCTTCGCGCCGGCGGCGATTGCCACCGCGCTCGCCACCTGCCAGGCGCCGCCCGGACGCATGCAGGTGCTGTCCTCCGGCGCCGGGCCGCGCGTGGTGGTGGATTTCGCCCATACGCCGGATGCCCTGCGGCGCGTGCTGGAAGCGCTGCGCGAGGAGGCTCCGGCCCGCCTGTGGTGCGTGTTCGGCTGCGGTGGCGATCGTGACGCCGGCAAGCGCCCGCTGATGGGTGCGGTGGCGCGCGAGCTGGCCGACCGCCTGGTCGTCACCGACGACAATCCGCGCAGCGAGGATCCGGATGCCATCGTCGCGGCCATCCTCGAGGGCGCCGGCAGCGGCCCGCAGGTCGAGGTCATCCGTGATCGTGCCGCCGCGATCCGTCATGCGGTGGGCATGGCCGCCCGCGACGACGTGGTGCTGATCGCCGGCAAGGGCCACGAGGCGGTGCAGATCGTCGGTCACGAGGCCCGTGCCTTCTCCGACCAGGCGGTGGCGGGCGCGGCGCTCGCCGGACGCACATGAGCATGGGTCGCCTGTCCATGGTAGCGGAGGCGGTGGGCGGCACGCTCTTCGGCGCCGACGCCGAATTCGCCGCGGTGAGCACCGATACCCGCAGCCTGCAGCCCGGCGAGCTGTTCTTCGCGCTGCGCGGCGCCAGCAACGATGGCGGCGCCTTCGTCGCCGAGGCGGCCCGGCTCGGTGCGGCCGGCGCCGTGGTGACCGCGCGCCAGCCGGGCGCCTTGCCGCAGGTGGAGGTGGCCGACACCCGTCTCGCCCTGGGCGAACTGGCCCGCGCCTGGCGCGCGCGCTTCGACATCCCGCTGATCGGCATCACCGGCTCCAACGGCAAGACCACGGTCAAGGAGATGACGGCGGCGATCATGCGCGTCGCCCTCGGCGGCAGCGTGGATCCGCTGCTGGTGACCTGGGGCAACCTCAACAACGAGATCGGCCTGCCGCGCACGCTGCTGTACCTGAACGAGAGCCACCGCGCGGCGGTGATCGAGATGGGCGCCGCGAGGCGCGGCGACATCGCCTACCTGGCGCGCATCGCCTGCCCCACCGTGGCGGTGGTGACCAATGCCGCGCGCGCCCACCTGCAGGGCTTCGGCAGCGTCGACGACGTGGCTGCCACGAAGGGCGAGATCTACGATTCCCTGCCGCAGACCGGCACCGCGGTGGTCAACCGCGACGACCGCTTCTTCCACGCCTGGTGGGAACGCAGCGCGGGCCGCCAGCGCCTGAGTTTCGGCCTGCACCCGGATGCCGATTTCCGCGCCACCGACATCGTCGTCTCCGGAACCATCGGTTTCACGCTGCACGGGGCCGGCACCGCCTTGCCGGTGCGCCTGGCCATGGCCGGAGCGCACAACGTGCTCAATGCGCTGGCCGCCGCCGCCGCCGCCCACGCCGCCGGGGCGCAGCCGGCTGCCATCGCGGCCGGCCTGGCCGCGGTGCGCAATGTCGCCGGCCGCCTGCGCCGGGTACCGGCCCAGCTGCGGCTGGCGCTCTACGACGACAGCTACAACGCCAATCCCGGCTCGGTGCGCGCCGCGATCGCCTTTCTCGGCAGCCAGGCCGGCGAGCGCTGGCTGGTGCTGGGCGACATGGCCGAGCTCGGGCCCGACAGCCTGAAGATGCACCGCGAGATGGGCGAATGCGCACGCCTGGCCGGCATCTCCCGGCTCTATTGCGCCGGCGTCAACAGCGCGGCAGCAGCCGAGGCCTTCGGCAGCAACGCACGCCACTACGTGGAGGTGCCGGCCCTCGCCGCAGCGTTGGCGGCGGAGGTACATCCCGGCATCACCGTGCTCGTCAAGGGTTCCCGCTCCATGGGCATGGAACGGGTGGTGCAGGCGCTGGCCGCGGACAGCGGCCCGGCAGGGCACTGAGGCCGGCGATGCTGTACCTCGCTGCGGAATTCCTCACGCGCTTCGTCTCGGGCTTCAACCTGTTCACGTACATCACCATGCGGGCGATCATGAGCGCGCTGACGGCGCTGATCCTCTCGCTGGTGCTCGGGCCGGGCCTGATCCGCCGCCTCACGGAAAAGAAGATCGGCCAGACGGTGCGCAACGACGGCCCGGGCAGCCACCTGCCCAAGGCCGGTACGCCGACCATGGGCGGTACGCTGATCCTGCTGGCGATCGCCGCGGGCACGCTGCTCTGGGCCGACCTGCGCAGCCATTACGTCTGGGTGGTGCTCGGCGTGACGCTGGCCTACGGCCTGATCGGTTTCGTGGACGACTACCGCAAGCTGACCCGCCGCGACCCGAAGGGCCTCTCGGCCCGCGCCAAGTTCACCGGCCAGCTGCTGGTGGCCCTGGCGGCGGCGGGTTACCTGTACGCGCTGGCGGACCGGCCCCAGGAGACGGCGCTGCTGGTCCCGTACCTGAAGAACCTGGCCATCCCGCTGGGCGGCTTCTACATCGCCTTCGTGACGCTGGTGATCGTCGGCACCAGCAATGCGGTGAACCTCACCGACGGGCTCGACGGCCTGGCCACCATGCCGGCGGTGCTGGTGGCTGGAGCGCTCGGCGTCTTTGCCTATGCCGCGGGCAATGTCATCTATTCCCGCTACCTCGGCATTCCCTACGTGGCCGGCGCGGGCGAGATGCTGGTGTTCTGCTCGGCGCTGGCGGGTGCCGGCCTCGGCTTCCTCTGGTTCAACGCCTATCCGGCCCAGGTGTTCATGGGAGACGTCGGCGCGCTCGCGCTCGGTGGCGCGCTCGGCGCCGTGGCGGTGGTGGTGCGCCAGGAGCTGGTGCTGGTGATCATGGGCGGCATCTTCGTCGCCGAGACCGTCTCGGTGATGATCCAGGTGGCGTCGTTCAAGCTGACCGGCAAGCGCGTGTTCCGCATGGCGCCGCTGCACCACCACTTCGAGCTCAAGGGCTGGGCCGAGCCCAAGGTCATCGTGCGCTTCTGGATCATCACCGTGATCCTGGTTCTGGTCGGGCTCTCGAGCCTGAAGATCCGATGATGGCCGCGCGCAGCAACGGCATCGTGGAACCGGGCGCCGCCACATCCCGCGAGGTGCTGGTGCTCGGCATGGGCATCACCGGCGCGTCCTGCGCGCGACACCTGGCGGCGCGCGGCCTCACGGCCTGGTTCGCCGACACGCGGTCCGGACCGCCCGGGCTGGCGGCAATCCGCGCGGCGATGCCGGAAGCCGGGCTGCTGGCGGGCGCGGTGCCGGCCACGGTACCCGAGGGAGTCGGCAGGCTGGTGGTCTCGCCAGGCGTCGACCTCGACCTGCCGGTGCTGCTCGACGCCCGCCGCCGCGGCCTGCCGGTGCTGAGCGACCTCGACCTGTTCGCCGCCGACTGCCGGGCGCCGATGCTCGGCATCACCGGTTCCAACGGCAAGAGCACGGTGACGACGATGGTCGGCGCGCTGCTCACGGCTGGCGGCTGGCCGGTGGCCGTCGCAAACTCGGTGGGCGCGTGGACGACAACGGCAGGCCCCTCGATGGAGTCGATGATCGCGCGCGCGCTTGCGCCGAGCGCGCCCTGCCCTGACTCGCGTGCCAGCGTGCCGACCACTACGACCTGCTGCTCGTCATGCACCTGCGAGAGTGTCTCGATCAGGTCGGCCAGCGTCCCGCGCA
>JAANMV010002344.1_pt1 | contig 18530 bp, 15 predicted proteins | sample 7279661 | NCBI WGS metagenome assembly JAANMV01 (sample SAMN14094540, study PRJNA606508) | bioreactor metagenome | isolation source: A lab-scale SPAN reactor treating ammonium-rich wastewater day 121 | place: Ireland: Galway | collected 2017-05-16 | reverse complement strand
CTGATCGACGTTGAGGACGAACGACTGCAGATCACTGATCTTGTACTGAACGGTCAACGGCACCTCGATGATGTTTTCATCCTCGGTGAGCATCTGCCCCTGTTTGCTGTAGGAGCGCTCGCGCGTGACGTTTTCCTGGAATTTGCGGTCGATTGGCGGGAAGTAGAGATTCAGACCCGGCCCGACGGTTTCATGGTACTTGCCGAAACGCAGCACCACCGCCTGCTCCTGTTCGTCGACGATATAGATGGCATTGAACAGCCATACCGCCAGCAGGACCACGAGCGAAACCCAGACCAGGCCGAAGCCGCCGCGACGACTGCCACCGCCGCTTCCGCCACCACTGCCGCGCTTCTTGCCACCGAACATGCCGTTGAGGCTGTCCTGCAGCTTGCGGAAGGCCTCGTCGAGATCGGGCGGTCCCTTCTGATCGCCGCCGCGACGACCACCGCCACCGCCGCCCCAGGGATCCTGGTTGTTCGAGTTGCCACCCGGCTCATTCCAAGCCATAGCGCTCTCCATTCAGATAAAGCTAAAGACGCGCCCTGTGGCGCACCCACCAATGCTACCGAAAGCCTGTAACAAGCGGCCAGATCGCCGCCCGGGCTTTATTGCAAAGTGTGTTGCTCCAGAAACTCGGCCGGCTGCTGCCCTTCGCGACTGAGCAGCCGATGCAGCTCCACCCGCGGCAGACGCACCTCAAGGAGACTACCGCCCTCCTCGTCGTGGCTCTCGCGCTGCACGGCGCCAAGCTCGAACAGCTGAGCACGCATGCGGCCGAGGCGCTGCGGCAGTCGGAGCGTGCCGACGAACAGATCGTTGCCGAGCAGTTCGGCGATTGCCTGGCGCAGCAGGTCCAGCCCCAACCCATCACGCGCCGATACCCAGACGCGCCCTGGCTTGCCATCGGCATCGCGCTGAATCTGCGGTTCGATGCCTTCCATGAGATCGACCTTGTTGTAGACCTCCAGGACAGGCAGCTCGTCCGCACCGATCTCCGCCAGCACGGCCAAGACCTGTTCGATCTGCTGATCGCGCTCGGGCTCATGGGCGTCGATCACGTGCAGCAGCAGATCGGCATTGCTGGATTCTTCCAGCGTCGCGCGAAACGACTCGACCAGCTTGTGCGGCAGGTGACGAATGAAACCCACAGTATCCGCCAGGACCACCGGTCCGATATCCGGCAGCTCCAGGCGCCGCAAAGTCGGATCGAGCGTGGCGAACAACTGGTTGGCCGCGTAGACGTCGGCTTCCGTGAGCGTGTTGAACAACGTGGACTTGCCGGCGTTGGTGTAACCGACCAGCGAGACTGAAGGGATGTCGGCACGCTTGCGCCCGCGACGCGCCTGCTCGCGCTGCCCGCGGACCTTTTCCAGCCGCTGCTTGATCTGACGAATACGCACCCGCAGCAGACGCCGGTCGGTTTCGAGCTGGGTCTCGCCCGGACCGCGCAGGCCGATACCACCTTTCTGCCGCTCAAGGTGAGTCCAGCCGCGCACCAGACGCGTGCTCATGTGCTCGAGCTGCGCCAGCTCGACCTGCAGCTTGCCTTCGTGGGTACGCGCACGCTGGGCGAAGATATCGAGAATCAAACCGGTGCGATCGAGTACCCGGCACTCCAGGACGCGCTCGAGGTTGCGCTCCTGACTGGGAGTTAGCGTGTGATTGAAGATCACCAGTTCAACCTCGCCCTCATGGACGAGATCGCGCAGCTCTTCGACTTTGCCGGTGCCGATCAGAAACTTCGCCGACGGCTGATGTCGGCTCACCGTGACGAACCCGACCTGCTCGGCACCAGCCGAGCGGGCCAGTTCCTGAAACTCCTGAGGGTCCTCGCGCGCCGCGGGGTCCTGGCCTTCCAGATGAACCAGAATGGCCCGTTCCCCGCCACCGGGACGTTCGAAGAACAAAGACGCCTACCTTAGTCGTTGCCCGACTCGGATTGCTCGGCGTCACCTGCGGTCGGCAGGCGAACCGGACGACCCGGCACGACCGTCGAGATCGCATGCTTGTAGACCATCTGGCTGACAGTGTTCTTGAGAAGAATGACGAACTGGTCGAAGGATTCGATCTGGCCCTGCAGCTTGATGCCGTTGACCAGATAGATGGAAACCGGAACGCGTTCCTTACGCAGTGTGTTGAGGTAAGGGTCTTGTAGCGAATGCCCTTTTGACATGTGCCGCACTCCTTAGAGGATCTTTATTCAATAATTTCTGGGTAAACCGACGATCCACTTGTCTGAGAATAGACGGTCAATTTGCAGTGTCAGCTCAATATGGAGAGCGATTGCAGGTATTTCAATGCTCGCGGCAGATTGTCGCGGGACAGACTGTCCAACCAGTCAACTTCCCCCCAGCCACGCAGCCAGGTGAACTGTCGTTTGGCCAGCTGCCGGGTTGCAATGATGCCGCGCTGAATCATCTCTTCCCTGGACAGGTTTCCATCCAGGTAGTCCCACACCTGCCGATAGCCCACCGCCCGGATCGACGGCATCCCGGAGTGCAAGTCGCCACGACAACGCAGGGCTTCGACCTCTTCGATAAAGCCCTGTTCAACCATGTGAAGAAAGCGTTGCTCGATGCGCTGATGCAGAACCGACCGCTGTGCCGGAGCGATGGACAAGTGCGCGACAGTATAAGGCAAGACGCCCGAGCCAGGCGCGCCCGCGGCAGCTTTTTGCGACCATTGTCGGGCGCGATGTTCGCTCATGGTCAATCCGCTGACGCGATAGACCTCCAGCGCACGCACCAGCCGTTGCGGATCGTTGGGATGGATGCGCGCCGCCGACTGCGGATCGATCTCGGCAAGCATGCGATGCAGCGCCGGTAATCCCTCCTGCGCGGCCAGCGTCTCCAATTCCGCACGCACCTGCGCATCGGCCGACGGCATGTCGGCAAGACCATCGCGCAGCGCCTTGAAATACAACATGGTGCCGCCGACCAGCAGCGGAATGCGGCCCGCCGCCGTGATTTCGGCCATCGCCGCCAACGCGTCGGCGCTGAATTCCGCCGCCGAATAGCTCTGCGCGGGGTCGAGAATATCCACCAGACGATGCGGATAAGCGGCCAGCACCTCACGGGAAGGCTTGGCGGTACCGATATCCATGCCGCGATAGACCAGCGCCGAGTCGACACTGATCAGCTCGCAGGGCAGCACGCGCGCCAGCTCCAGTGCAAGATCGGTCTTGCCGGAGGCGGTGGGACCCATCAGAAAGATGGCGGGAGGCAGGCGGGACATCGGTGGGCTCGCGGCGAGGGGCGGCATAGTTTCAAGCTGCCAGCCAGAAGCTGCAAGCTGCGCGATCGGTTCGCCGTCGCCGCGTGCGCCTTGGGCTAGCGCCCGCGCAGGAACAGCCGGTCCAGCTCGTCCATGCCCAGTTGCGTCCAGGTCGGGCGGCCGTGGTTGCACTGGCCACTGCGCTCGGTCTGCTCCATGTCGCGCAGCAGCGCATTCATCTCCGGCAGCGTCAGGCGACGATTGGCACGCACCGCACCGTGGCAGGCCATCGTCGCCAGCAGCTCGTTCAGATGCGCCTGAATGCGATCGCTGGTGCCGTATTCGAGCAGATCGGCCAGCACATCGGTCACCAGCCGAGTCGCCTCGGCCTGCTTGAGCAGCGCAGGCGTCTGGCGAATCGCCAGGGTCTCGGGCCCCAGGCGCTGCAACTCGAAGCCAAGCTTCTGGAACCACTGCGCGTGTTCCTCGGCGCAATCGGCCTCCCGCTGACTCACCGCGATGGACTCGGGCACCAGCAGCGGCTGGCCACGCAGGCCTTCGCTGGCCATCGCGGTTTTCAGGCGCTCGTAGGTGATGCGTTCATGGGCGGCATGCATATCCACCAGCACCATGCCCTGGGCATTCTCCGCAAGGATGTAGATGCCCTTGAGCTGCGCCAGCGCATAGCCCAGCGGCGGCACATCGTCCTGACTGGCAGGCAACGGCGCGGGGCCGGCTTCCGGTAGCGGGGCGAAGAATTCCCGATAAGCGCCCTGCGCCTCGGCGACATGGCCGCCGGAGGCTGGACGCTGCATCTGATAGCCAGCCCCGGCACCGCGCCACGCTGGCGCTTCGCCCGGCGCGCGTTCAGGCACGCTGGTCGACAGGCTCATCTCGTTCTGCCCCGCGAACTCGCCCGCGGCCACACCGCTGAGCGGGCTCACCGATGTCACGCTCGCCGGCGCCGCCAACTGGTCTTCGGGACGCACATCGCCCAGCGCACGGTGCAGCGTGCCATAGAGGAAGTCATGCACCATGCGACTGTCGCGAAAGCGCACCTCGTGCTTGGTCGGGTGCACATTGACGTCCACCACCGCCGGATCGACGTCGAGGAACAGCACGAACGTCGGGTGCCGGCCGTTGAACAGTACATCGCGATAGGCCTGGCGCACCGCATGGGCGACCAGCTTGTCACGCACCATGCGTCCGTTGACGTAGAAGTACTGCAGGTCGGCCTGGCTGCGCGAGAAGGTCGGCAGGCCGACCCAGCCCCACAGGCGCAGCCCGTTGCGCTCGACTTCGATCGGCAGCGCCTGCTCGAGAAACGCCGGTCCGCAGACGGCCGCCACTCGCCGCGCCCGCGCCGCATCGTCGCTCGCCTGATGCAACGCCAGCACGCCCTTGCCGTTGTGCCGCAAGTGAAAGGCGACATCAAAACGCGCCAGCGCCAGACGCTTGATGACTTCCTGCAGATGGTCAAACTCGGTCTTCTCGGTACGCAGGAACTTGCGCCGCGCCGGCGTATTGAAGAATAGGTCGCGTACCTCCACCGAGGTGCCGACCGGATGCGCCGCCGGCTGCACCCGTGCCTCCATCTCGCGGCCTTCGGTTTCCACCTGCCAGGCCTCAGCGGCTTCGACCGTGCGCGAGGTCAGCGTCAGGCGCGAGACAGAGCTGATCGATGCCAGCGCCTCGCCACGAAAACCGAGGCTCATCACCCGCTCGAGGTCTTCCAGGCCACGGATCTTGCTGGTCGCATGGCGCGCCAGAGCCAACGGCAAATCGTCCGCCGGAATGCCACAGCCGTCGTCGCGCACGCGCAGCAGCTTGACCCCGCCCTGCTCGACATCCACCTCGATGCGCGTTGCGCCGGAATCCAGGCTGTTCTCCAGCAACTCCTTGATCACTGAGGCTGGCCGCTCGACCACTTCCCCGGCGGCAATCTGGTTCGCCAGCCGCGGACTGAGCAGCTGGATGCGCCGCAACTCGTTCATGGCTGGGAGGCCAGCGTGGTGGCCGGGATGCTGAGCGTCTGGCCGACCTTGATAGTGTCGTTGCGCAGCTGATTGGCGCTACGCAGCGAGGTCAGGCTGACCTGATAGCGCTCGGCGAGCAGGGCCAGGCTCTCGCCGGAACGCACCACATGCTCGCGCGGCCCGATGGCGAGTTTGCCGGCATCTCGCAGCCAGGCGACATAAGTGCCCGGCGGCGGATTTTCGTGGAAGAACTGCCGCACGCCGCTGTGGATCGAGCGCGCCAGCGACTGCTGATGGCTGGCCGTCTGCAGCTTGCGCGCCTCGGATGGGTTGGATATGAAGCCGGTCTCGACCAGGATCGAGGGGATGTCCGGCGACTTCAGCACCATGAAGCCGGCCTGCTCGACGCGGCGCTTGTGCAGCGGAGTGATGCGGCCCATGTTGCTCAGCACCTTCTGCCCGACGTTGAGGCTGGAGGACAGCGAGGCGGTCATCGACAGGTCCAGCAGCACGCCGGCAAGCATCTGATCCTTGTCGTCGAGACTGACGTTGCCGGCACCACCGATCAGGTCCGAACGGTTCTCGCTGTCGGCCAGCCAGCGTGCCGTCTCGGAGGTGGCGCCGCGGTCGGAAAGGGCGAATACCGAAGCGCCGTACGCCGACGAGCGCGGCGCGGCGTCGGCATGCACCGACACGAACAGGTCGGCACCCTTCTGGCGAGCGATTTCGGTGCGCTTGCGCAGCGGAATGAAGTAGTCGCCGGTACGCACCAGCTCGGCACGGAAGCCCTTCTCGGCATTGATCTGCCGTTGCAGCTCCTTGGCGATCTGCAGCACCACGGTCTTCTCGTAGATCTTGCCCGGGCCGATGGCGCCTGGGTCCTCGCCGCCGTGACCGGCATCGATGGCAATGACCACGTCACGCTTGCCACCCGGCGACACCGGCAGCTTGACCGCGGGCAGCGTCGGCGACACCGGCGGCACCGGTTTGGCGGGCGCACTGTTGGCCGGCACCTGAGCGACCGGCGCGGCGGCGCCCTGGTCGAACAGGTCGACCACCAGGCGATGCCCGTACTGCTGATTCGGCGCCAGGCTGAAGCTTTTCGGCGCGACGGGCGCCTTGAGGTCGATCACCACGCGCAGCGTGTTCGCGTCGTGCTGTCCGGCGCGCAGGGCGGCGACCGGCGTGTTCTGCAGCGCCAGCTGGTCGAGCTGCGCCTTGAGCGTGGCGCCGGTGACATCGATGACGATGCGATGCGGCGCCTCGAGCGTGAAGACGTTGTGCCTCACCGGGCCCGACAGGTCGAACACCAGCCGCGTATTGTCCGGTGCCCGCCACAGACGCACGCTTTGCACGTCGGTGGCGGCGAAAACCTGCACGGCAGCCAGCAGGACCGCCAAACCGCTAACCAGCGCGCGTATGCGCATACCCAACCTCATGCGTTTCATTGATTTCCGGCGGTCAGGACGACGCACCAGGCGTCACCGCGTTCGCCCCGCGGCGACAGGCGCAGCGTACGGCCGGCCCCATGCGGCGTAATGGTAATGTCAAGGTCGGCCTTTGGCAAAACGCCGGCCCCGCGTTCCGGCCACTCGACCAGACACAGCGCGTTCCCCTCGAAATAGTCGCGAATGCCGAGAAACTCCAGCTCCTCGGGGTCGACCAAGCGGTACAGATCGAAGTGGAACACCCGCACGGCGCCGATCTCGTAAGGTTCGACCAGGGTGAAAGTCGGGCTCTTGACCTTGCCCTCGTGGCCGAAGCCGCGGATCAGCCCGCGCGACAGCGTGGTCTTGCCGGCGCCGAGATCGCCGTGCAGATAGATCACTCCGCGTCCGCCCGTCGCCTGCGCGATCCGCGCGCCCAGGGCGAGCATGGCCACCTCGTCTTCGGCGTACAGCGTCACTTCAGGCATGGCGACTGCTCCTCGAGCAACTGACGGATCACGGGAATCAGATCGGCGGCGGTCAGGCCCCGTCCGTGCTCACCGAGGCGCTCGCCGGCCGCGGCGTGTAGCCAGGCGCCCAGGCAGGCCGCGTCGAAGGGCGCGAGGTCCTGCGCCAGCAGCGCGCCGATCAGCCCGGCCAGCACATCACCGAGGCCGGCACTGGCCATCGCCGGATGACCGCGGTCGCACAGCGCCAGCCGCCCGTCCGGCGCGGCGATCAGCGTACCAGCGCCCTTGAGCAGCGCCACGCAGGCATAACGCCGGGCCAGTTCGCGCGCTGCCGCCGGACGATCGGCCTGTACCTCGGCGACCGTACATTGCAGCAACCGCGCCGCCTCGCCCGGATGCGGCGTGATCACGCAGCCGGTCGGCAGTTGGACGCCACCGGCCGCCAGCAGGTTCAGCGCATCGGCGTCCCACAGCTGCGGCAGCCCACACTGCGCCGCCAGCGACAGCAGACTGCGCCCCCACGGCGCCTGACCAAGCCCGGGGCCGACCACCAAGACATCGGCGCGCTCGACCAGCGTCGTCAGGCTATAGGTCGACTCGACCCCGCTGCACATGATCTCCGGGCGACGCACCAGCGAAGCGGTGACATGCTCCGGCCGGGTCGCCAGGCTCACCATGCCGGCGCCGCCACGCAACGCCGCCTCGGCGCTGAGCAAGGCCGCGCCGCCGGTGCCCAGATCGCCGCCGATCACCAGCACCTGACCGAAGCTGCCCTTGTGCGCGGTCGGCGCACGCGGCGCGAGCCGCGCCAGCGAGCCGTGATCGAGGCACACGGCCTCGCTCGCCACCTGCGCGACGATGCCCGGATCGGCCTGCAGATCGTCGAACACCAGCGTGCCGACGCGATCGGGGCCCTCGGCAGTGAACAAGCCGAGCTTGAGGCCGATGAAAGTAACACTCAGATCGGCACGCACCGCCTGCCCGAGCACCTGCCCGGTATCGGCGCAGAGTCCGCTGGGCAGATCGATGGCCAGCACCGGCAGGCCGCTGGCGTTGATCGTCGCGATCGCTCCGGCATAGGGCTCACGCACGGCGCCGGAAATCCCCGTCCCGAGCAGCGCATCCACCAACACGCCCTGCAACGCCGCCGCGGCATGCCAGGGTTCGATACTCACGCCGCACGCCTGCGCTTCGGCCAGCGCCTGCGCGGCATCGCCCTGCAAGGCCTGGACATCCCCCACCGCCAGCACCCGCACCTGCCAGCCGGCGCGCTGCGCCAATGCCGCGACGAGATAGCCGTCACCGGCATTGTTGCCACGCCCGGCCAGCACGGTGACCGCCCCGGCATCGGGCCAGCGTCGACGCAGGGCGCGCCAGGCGGCATGGGCGGCACGCTGCATCAGCTCGAAACCGGGGGTGCCGGCGGCGATCAGGCGCGCATCGAGTTCGCGCACCTGGGCAGCGGTGTATAGGGCGACGGGCAGGGAATCGGTCATCGGTGCTGGGATCATCGCGGCGGAATGTCTGGCAGAATTATACGCACCCGCCCGCCACGCCGCCGTATTCTCCGATGCCCAGCCCCGCTCTCGACGCCGCCGCCCTCGCCCAATCCATCAAGGAGTGGGGCCGCGAACTCGGCTTCCAGCAGGTCGGCATCACCGGCGTCGACCTCGGCGAGCATGAAGCGCACCTGGATGCTTGGCTGGCGGCCGGCTATCAGGGCGAGATGGATTACATGGCCGCGCACGGCAGCAAGCGTTCGCGGCCGGACGAGCTGGTACCGGGCACGCTGCGGGTGATTTCGCTGCGCATGGATTACCTGCCCGGCGACACCCGCATGACCCAGCAGCTGGCCAACCCGGAGAAGGCCTATGTCTCGCGCTATGCACTGGGCCGCGATTACCACAAGCTGATCCGCAAGCGCATCCAGCAGCTGGCCGAACGCATCCAGCAGGTGGTCGGCCCGCTGGGTTTTCGCGCCTTCGTCGACAGCGCGCCGGTGCTGGAAAAGGCCGCCGGACAACAGGCCGGACTCGGCTGGATCGGCAAGAACACCCTGCTGCTCAACCGCAAGGCCGGCAGCTGGTTCTTCCTCGGCGAGCTGTTCGTCGACATCGCCCTGCCGGTCGACGAGCCGGTGACGCGCGACCACTGCGGCAGCTGCCACGCCTGCCTGGACGTTTGCCCGACCGAGGCGTTCGTCGGCGAGCGACTGCTGGATGCGCGGCGCTGCATCTCCTACCTGACCATCGAGCTGAAAGGGCCGATCCCGGTCGAGCTGCGCGACAAGATCGGCAACCGCGTGTTCGGCTGCGACGACTGCCAGATCGTCTGTCCGTGGAACCGCTTCGCGCGGCCGACCGAGCAGCATGATTTCCAGCCGCGCCACAGCCTGGACAACGCCGACCTGGCGGTACTGTTCCGCTGGAGCGAAGAGGAATTCCTCAGCCGTACCGAAGGCTCACCGCTGCGCCGCGCCGGTTACGAGCGCTGGTTGCGCAACCTGGCGGTGGGCCTGGGCAATGCGCCGTCGAGCATTCCGGTGCTGGAGGCGCTCGAGGCGCGGCGTGACGATCCTTCCGAGCTGGTGCGCGAGCATGTCGAGTGGGCGCTGGCGCAACATGCTCAGCGTCAGGCGGCTGAGCGCTAGCGCCCGACCACCGCTAGACGAGCGGCGCCGGCTGCGCGGCGCTCAGCGCGCGCAGCGCCTCGGCATCCAGTGTTTCCTGCTGCAACAACTGGCGGGCACAGCGTTCGAGCAGTTCGCGCCGCGCCTCGAGCAGCGTCAGGCTGCGCTGGAAGGCGGACTGCACCAGCTCCTGCACCTCCTCATCGATCGCCGTTGCGGTGCTTTCCGCGTAATCGTGCTGCGGCTTCAAGCCGAGCAGCGCCTCGCTGCCGAGAAACGAATTGGGCTCGCGCTCCAGCGCCAGGTGGCCGAGGCGCCTGGACATGCCGTAGCGCGTGACCATCGCGCGGGCGATGTCGGCGACGCGCGCCAGATCGTCCGCCGCGCCAGTGGACAGATGACCGAATACCAGCCACTCGGCGGCGCGCCCGCCGAGCAGCACGGCCATCTTGTTTTCCAGCTCCTCGCGGGTCATCAGGAAGCGATCCTCGGTGGGTCGCTGGATGGTGTAGCCCAGCGCGCCCATGCCGCGCGGGATGATCGACACCTTGTGCACCGGATCGACGCCCGGCAGCGCCATCGCCACCAGCGCGTGGCCCATCTCGTGGTAGGCGACGATCTCGCGCTCGCGCGGGTTGAGCAGGCGGTTGCGCTTCTCCAGGCCGGCGACGATGCGCTCGATGGCGGCGTTGAAATCCTCCATGCCCACCGCGTCGGCATTGCGCCGGGTCGCCAGCAGCGTCGCTTCATTGACCAGGTTGGCCAGATCGGCGCCGGTGAAGCCCGGGGTCAGCGCGGCGATGGCCTGCGGATCGACATCGGCGCCCAGCTTCGATTTCTTCAGGTGCACGTGAAGGATCTGCACCCGGCCGATCTTGTCCGGCCGGTCCACCAGCACCTGACGGTCGAAACGGCCGGCGCGCAGCAGCGCCGGGTCGAGGATTTCCGGGCGGTTGGTGGCCGCCAGCAGCACCAGCCCGCTGGAAGTGTCGAAGCCGTCCATCTCCACCAGCAGCTGGTTGAGCGTCTGCTCCTTCTCGTCGTGCCCGCCGGACAGCGGCCCGGCACCACGGGCACGGCCGAGGGCGTCCAGCTCGTCGATGAAGATGATCGCCGGCGCCTGCGCGCGCGCCTGCTCGAACAGGTCGCGCACCCGCGCGGCACCGACGCCGACGAACAGCTCGACGAACTCCGAACCGGAAATGGAGAAGAACGGCACCCGCGCCTCACCAGCTACGGCGCGCGCCAGCAGCGTCTTGCCGGTACCCGGCGGGCCGACCAGCAGCACGCCCTTGGGCATGCGGCCGCCGAGACGGCCGTAGCTCTGCGGATCGCGCAGGAAATCGATGATCTCCTTCAGTTCGTCCTTGGCCTCGTCGACGCCGGCGACATCGGCGAAGCTCACCTTCATGTCGGTCTCGACGTAGACCCGCGCCTTGCTCTTGCCGATCTGCATCATGCCGCCACCGCCCATGCCGCTGCCGATGCGCCGCAGCAGGAACAGCCAGATACCGAAGAACAGCGCCGCCGGGACGATCCACGACAGCAGGTCGCGCATCAGCGTGCTTTCCACCTTGCCGGTGTAGCGCACCGGAAACTGCTGCAGATGCTCGGCCAGCTGCGGCTCGACGCGATTGGCGATGAATCGGCGCTGACCGCCCGGCAGCGGCTGCTTGAGCGTGCCCTCGATGCGCCGCTCGGTAATCGCCAGCGACTCGACGCGACCATCCTTGAGATGCTGCTCGAATTCGCTGTAGGGGATGGTGGCGATCTCCTGCTGCGCCGACAGCAAGTACTGGATACCGATGAAGGCCAGGATGGCGATCAACCAGTAGCTCATGTGGAACTGGGCCTGCTCTTTCACTCCTGCTCTCCTTGCGCCAAGGGCGTTCGGCCGGATTATGCCTGTCGCGCCATCAACCGGCCTGGACCTGGATCAGTTACACCTCAGAGACCGCCACGCACGCCCAGGCCGACACCCAGCTCGGTCGCCACCGCGAATGGCAGCAGCAGCGTGTCCAGCACCGCGCTGGCGGGCAGGTCGAGCGCCGCATGCCGTGGCGCCTCGGCGCCGAAGCGCTCCAGCGGGCAACAGCCTCCATGAAGGCTGTACCAATCCAGGCGGGTGCCGGAATAGATGATCGGCGCGCCGGGCTTGGCGGCATCCAGCGTACGCACGGTCGCACAGCCCCCAAGCAGCGTCAGGGTGAGCAAGGACAGCAGCGCTCGACCGAGCATCTCAGTCATCACTGACGATGTGGTGCTCGCCCCAGCGCGGCAGCATGTCCTGCGGGATGTTGAGCAGATTGAGGATGCGCGCGACGACGAAATCCACCAGATCGTCGATCGTCTGCGGCTGATGATAGAAGCCTGGCGAGGCCGGCAGGATCACCGCGCCCAGGTTCGACAGCTTGAGCATGTTCTCCAGATGGATGCTCGAATACGGCGCCTCACGCGGCACCAGAATCAGCTGGCGGCGCTCCTTGAGGGTGACGTCGGCGGCGCGCTCGATCAGGTTGTTGCAGGCGCCGGTGGCGATTGCCGACAGCGTGCCGGTGGAACAAGGCACGACCACCATGGCGGTCGGCGCGCCCGAGCCGGAAGCCGGTGGGGCCATCCAGTCTTCCTTGGCGAACACGCGAATCTGCCCGGCAGCAGCGCCGGTGTATTCCGAGAGGAACGCCTGTATCGCCTGCGGCTTGGCCGGCAGCACCACATCGGTTTCGGTGGCCATCACCAGCTGCGCGGCCTTGGAGATCAGGAAGTGCACCTCGCGGTCTTCCTGCACCAGGCAGTCGAGCAGGCGCAGGCCGTATTGCGCGCCGGAGGCGCCGGTCATGGCCAGGGTGATGCGTTCCGGTCCGTTCATTCAATCTGCTCCGATCCACGTGGAAATGCCTGCGGCGATTTCCACCCTACCCACGATCCTCGTAGGGTGGAAAGCCGCGAAGCGTTTTCCACCTTGAGCAATCAGCTCAACGCCGCGGCCAGCTTGCCGTGCAAGCCGCCGAAGCCGCCGTTGCTCATGACCACCACCTGCGTACCCGGCGTGGCGTCAGCTTTCACCTTGGCGATGATCGCCTCCAGTGAATCGCAGACGGTGGTCGATACCGGCGAACCGGCGACCGTGGCGGCCAGGTCCCAGCCGAGATTGGCCGGCGCATACCAGATCGCCTGATCGGCCAAAGCCACCGACTCGGCCAGCCCCTCGCGATGCGCGCCGAGCTTCATCGAGTTCGAGCGCGGCTCGATGATGGCGATGATCGGCGTCGTGCCGACCTGCTTGCGCAGGCCGTCGAGGGTGGTGGCGATGGCGGTCGGGTGATGGGCAAAGTCGTCGTAGATGGTCACGCCGTTGACTTCGGCGACCTTCTCCATGCGCCGCTTGACGCTCTTGAAGGTGGAAAGCCCGGCAATCGCCAGCTCCGGCACCACGCCGACATGCCGCGCCGCCGCCAGCGTGGCCAGCGCATTGTTGACGTTGTGCCGGCCGGTCAGCTGCCAGTCCACCACGCCCTGCACGGCGCCGTCGAAGCTCACCTCGAAGCGCGAACCGTCCTCGCTGAGCAGATTCGCCTGCCATTGGCCACCCTCGCCGGTGGTCTGCACCGGCGTCCAGCAGCCCATGCCGATCACGCGCTTGAGCGCCGTTTCCGACTCGGGATGGATGATCAGCCCCTCGCCCGGCACGGTACGCACCAGGTGATGGAACTGCCGCTCGATGGCGGCGAGATCCGGGAAGATATCTGCGTGGTCGAATTCCAGATTGTTCAGGATCGCGGTGCGCGGGCGGTAATGAACGAACTTGCTGCGCTTGTCGAAGAAGGCGCTGTCGTACTCGTCGGCCTCGACCACGAAGAACGGCGTGTCGCCCAGCCGCGCGGAGATGCCGAAGTTCTGCGGCACCCCGCCGATCAGAAAGCCCGGGCTCATGCCGGCATGCTCCAGCACCCAGGCCAGCATGCTGCTGGTGGTGGTCTTGCCATGGGTGCCGGCGGCGGCCAGTACCCAGCGACCCTGCAGCACGTGATCGGCCAGCCACTGCGGGCCGGAGACGTAGGGCAGGCCCTTGTTCAGCACGTATTCGACCGCCGGGTTGCCGCGTGACAGCGCGTTACCCACCACCACCAGGTCGGGCGCGGGTTGCAGATGCGCCGGCTCGTAACCCTGCATCAGCTCGATGCCCTGGGCTTCGAGCTGCGTGCTCATCGGCGGATAGACGTTGGCATCGGAGCCAGTGACGCGATGGCCAAGCTCCTTGGCCAGCACCGCGAGCGAACCCATGAAGGTGCCGCAGATGCCGAGAATATGGATGTGCATTGAAGACCTCTGCAATGCCTGCGCGACGCCCGTCGGGGGCGGCCGGCAGGGGCCGGAAACTGCGCGGCAGATTAGCACAGCGCCGCGCCGCATCGGCCGCTCGGCGCGGGCGCCGCACCCGAATGTCGGCTCGGTCGCAGACTGCCTGAAGCTGATCTACGCTGAAGCGACCGCCGTTTTCACGACCCTTACAAGAACCGGAGACTCACCATGCGTTACGCCCATCCCGGCACCGAGGGTGCCCTGGTCACGTTCAAACCCCGCTACGGCAACTACATCAACGGTCAGTTCGTCGAGCCGGTCGGCGGTCAGTACTTCACCAACCTGTCGCCGGTCAACGGCCAGCCCATCGCCGAATTCCCGCGCTCCGACGCCGCCGATATCGAAAAGGCGCTGGACGCCGCGCATGCCGCCGCCGACGCCTGGGGCAAGACCAGCGTGCAGGCGCGCGCACTGATCCTGCTGAAGATCGCCGACCGCATCGAAGCCAATCTGGAAAAGCTCGCCATCACCGAAACCTGGGACAACGGCAAGGCGGTGCGCGAGACACTGAACGCCGATATCCCGCTGGCGGCCGATCACTTCCGCTACTTCGCCGGCTGCATCCGCGCCCAGGAGGGCACCGCCGCCGAGATCGACGAGCACACCGCGGCCTACCACTTCCACGAACCGCTGGGCGTGGTCGGGCAGATCATTCCGTGGAACTTCCCGATCCTGATGGCCGCCTGGAAGCTCGCCCCGGCGCTGGCCGCCGGCAACTGCGTGGTGTTGAAGCCCGCCGAGCAGACGCCGCTGGGCATCACCGTGCTGCTCGAATGCATCGGCGACCTGCTGCCGCCGGGCGTGCTCAACATCGTGCAGGGCTTCGGCCGCGAGGCCGGCGAGGCGCTGGCCTCGAGCAAGCGCATCGCCAAGATCGCCTTCACCGGCTCCACGCCGGTCGGCTCGCACATCATGAAGCGCGCCGCCGAGAGCATCATCCCGAGCACCGTGGAGCTGGGCGGCAAAAGCCCGAACATCTACTTCGAGGACATCATGCAGGCCGAGCCGACCTTCATCGAGAAGGCCGCCGAAGGGCTGGTGCTGGGCTTTTTCAACCAGGGCGAAGTCTGCACCTGCCCGTCACGCGCGCTGGTGCAGGAATCGATCTACGCGCCGTTCATGGAAGCAGTGATGAAGAAGGTCGCGCAGATCAAGCGCGGCGACCCGCTGGACACCGAGACCATGGTCGGCGCGCAGGCCAGCCAGCAGCAGTTCGACAAGATCATGTCGTACCTCAAGATCGCCCGCGAGGAAGGCGCCGAGGTACTCACTGGTGGCGACGTGGAACACCTGGAAGGCTCGCTGGCGACCGGCTATTACATCCAGCCGACGCTGCTCAAGGGCAACAACAAGATGCGCGTGTTCCAGGAGGAAATCTTCGGCCCGGTGATCGGCGTCACCACCTTCAAGGATGAAGCCGAGGCTCTGGCGATGGCCAACGACACCGAGTTCGGCCTCGGCGCCGGCGTCTGGACGCGCGACATCAACCGCGCCTACCGCATGGGCCGCGGGATCAAGGCGGGCCGGGTGTGGACCAACTGCTACCACCTCTACCCTGCACACGCGGCGTTCGGCGGCTACAAGAAGTCCGGCGTCGGCCGCGAGACGCACAAGATGATCCTCGACCACTACCAGCAGACCAAGAACCTGCTGGTGAGCTACGACATCAATCCGCTGGGCTTCTTCTGATGGGCTGAAGGCGGCGGGCAACGCGCCCGCCGCCGAACAAGACGCCTGCGAGCGCCGCTGTGGTGCCGCGAAGCTCGATAAAGGTGCGTTTCTGCCAGACTTGGCTGACAAAACACCGCAACCGCCAGGTTTGCGGCGCGGGGCATGACGCTTGCTAGGGAGAGTTGCCAACCACCTGCGAGGAACGATCATGGCTCTCGAACACAGCAGTTCAACGCCCCCGCAACACACCGTCGATTTCGAAACCGTCGGCAGCAGCTATTTCCAGGAACGCGAACTGAAAAAAGGCGCCGCCGGCTGGGTGCTGCTGGTCGGTCTCGGCGTCGCCTACGTGATTTCCGGCGACTACGCCGGCTGGAACTTCGGCCTCGCCCAGGGCGGCTGGGGCGGCCTGTTCGTCGCCACGCTGCTGATGGCGACGATGTACCTGTGCATGTGCTTCTCGCTGGCCGAGCTGTCCTCGATGGTGCCCACCGCGGGCGGCGGCTACGGCTTCGCGCGTACCGCGTTCGGCCCGCTGGGCGGCTTTCTCACCGGCACGGCGATCCTCATCGAATACGCCATCGCGCCGGCGGCCATCGCCGTGTTCATAGGTGCCTACTGCGAATCGCTGTTCGGCATCGGCGGCTGGATGGTGTACCTGGCCTTCTACATCATCTTCATCGGCATCCACATCTTCGGCGTCGGCGAGGCGCTGAAGCTGATGTTCATCATCACTGCCATCGCCGCGCTGGCGCTAGCGGTGTTCATCCTGGCGATGGTGCCGCACTTCTCCGTCGACAAGCTGCTGGACATCGCGCCGACCACCGCAGCCGGCGCCAGCAATTTCCTGCCCTACGGCTACGTCGGCATCTGGGCGGCAATTCCGTACGCCATCTGGTTCTTCCTCGCTGTCGAGGGCGTGCCGCTAGCCGCCGAGGAGACCAAGAACCCGCAGCGCGACATGCCGCGCGGGCTGATCGGCGCCATGCTGATCCTCGCCGCGTTCGCCGGGTTGATCCTCTTGGTCGGCCCCGGTGGCGCCGGCTCCAGCACCCTGGTGGAATCCGGCAACCCGCTGGTGGAGGCGCTGACCAGCGCCTACGGCTCGTCGACCTGGATGAGCGGCTTCGTCAACCTGGTCGGTCTGGCCGGGCTGATTGCCAGCTTCTTCTCGATCATCTTCGCCTACTCGCGGCAGATCTTCGCGCTGTCGCGGGCCGGCTACCTGCCGCGCAACCTGTCGCTGACCAACAGCAAGAAGGTCCCGGTGCTGGCACTGGTGATCCCGGGCATCATCGGTTTCGCCCTGTCGCTGACCGGTCAGGGCGATCTGCTGATTCTCGTCGCGGTGTTCGGCGCGACCATCTCCTACGTGCTGATGATGGCCTCGCACATCACCCTGCGCCTGCGCCGGCCGGACCTGCATCGCCCATACCGCACGCCCGGCGGCATCTTTACCTCGGGCGTGGCGCTGATTCTGGCGTGCGTCGCGGTGGTGGCGGGCTTTCTGGTCGACCCGCGCGTGGTCATCGGCGCGGTGATCATCTACGGCGTCTTCATTGCCTACTTCGCGCTCTACAGCCGGCATCACCTGGTGGCCGGTACGCCGGAAGAGGAATTCGCCGCGATCGAGAAAGCCGAAGCGTCGTTGCACTGAAGAAGGAGGCCGACAATGACGTACTCGCACAGCGTGGGTGGCACCACCTGGCGCTTCGACGATCTGCGCGAGGTGATGGCCAAGGCCAGCCCGGCGCGCTCCGGCGACCTGCTCGCCGGGGTCGCGGCGGGCAGCGACGCCGCCCCGCTCGGTGCGAGCCGAACGTGGTTCCCGCTAGCGAGCCCGATCGCCGACCAGCGGGCGCAGCGGCATGGAGACGCGCTGCGCCTCGGCGATGAAGCGCGGATCGGCGAGGGCGCCGCGGAACGCCTCCTCCAGCTTCGCCACCACCGCCGGCGGCATGCCCGGCGGGCCGACGATGCCGCGCGACGCCGCGGTGACGATGTCGAAGCCCAGCTCGCGCATCGTCGGCACCTCCGGCGCGTAGGGGCCGCGGGTGACGGCGGCCTGGGCGAGCGCGCGCATCTTGCCCTCGCGCACCAGGGTGATGGCGTCGCCGATGTTCGCCGCCACCACATCGACATGCCCGCCGAGGATCTGCGGGATGATCGCCGCGATGCCGTTGAACGGGATGTGGCCCATCGGCGGGATGCGGGCCGCCGCCTCGAAGGCCAGCATGAAGATGTGGTCGTCCGAGCCGATCCCCGTGGAGGCGCAGCTGATCTGGCCGGGCCGCGCCTTCGCCGCCTCGATCAGGTCGCCGAGCGTGCGGAACGGGCTCTCGGCGCGGACGAAATAGGCGTTCGCGTCCTCGACGACATTGGCGAGGAAGGCGAAGTCGAGCGGCCGGTAGCGCGTCTGCCGCTCCATCGGCATGGCGTTGTGCGCCGGGAAGGTGGTGGCGGCGAGGGTGTGGCCGTCCGGCGCGGCGTTGAACACCGCCTCCAGCCCGACCTGCCCGCCGGCGCCGGGGCGGTTGGAGACGATCGCGCGCATCCCGGGGACGCGCTCGGCGACATAGGGCATGACGAGCCGCGCCATCGCGTCGAGGCTGCCGCCGGCATTGGCGATCACCATGACCTCGACCGGCCGTTCGCCGGGCCACGCGCTCGGCTGCGCGAGGGCGGCGGGAGCGGCGAGCGCGGCGGCACTGGCCGCGCCCGCACCGAACATGACGACCTGGCGGCGGGCGAGCATGGCGACCTCCCTTGCGGCCTTCTC
>JAANMV010002340.1_pt1 | contig 18551 bp, 22 predicted proteins | sample 7279661 | NCBI WGS metagenome assembly JAANMV01 (sample SAMN14094540, study PRJNA606508) | bioreactor metagenome | isolation source: A lab-scale SPAN reactor treating ammonium-rich wastewater day 121 | place: Ireland: Galway | collected 2017-05-16 | reverse complement strand
AGGACCTGTGGGTGGCGCCGCGCTCGTCGGGTCTGTGACGTACCCCGCGGGGCCCACGCGCTTGATCGTGGACTACGACCTCCCGCTCACCACGCTCGAGGGCCTGCCCAGGCCGGGAGTTCTCAAGACCGGCGTCGCAGTTCCGGTCTGGCGCCGCCTGTTCCGGTAGCCGACGCATGGCCCCGCAGACGCCGGACTGGGCCCGATACGAGGCAAAGGTGCTGAGCGACCTCGAGCGACTGGAGAAGACGACCGCGAAGATCCTCGAGGAGCTGGGCGCCGTGCGCGAGCAGATCGCGGCGCTGCAGGTCCGCGCCTCCGTGTGGGGCTTCCTCGCCGGCGCGATGGGCAGCGCATTGACCGGCCTGATCTACCTCCTGCGACGCTGACGCCCCGGTGCCCGCCGCCTTCCTCCGCTCCTGCACCCGGCCCGGCTGCGGGAACCTCGTGCCCCGCGGCCTGTGCGACGAGCACCGGCCGGTGCGCCTCGTGGTGCAGCCGGCGCCGCTGCCGAAGCGCCGGGACGACCGGGCATCGGCGCACGCGCGCGGGTACGGCCGAGCCTGGCGCCGGCTCCGTGGCCTGGTCCTCTCGCGCGAGCCGATGTGCCGGGCTCACGCCGCCCAAGGGAAGCTGGTCGGGGCCACGGACGTCGACCACATCGTTCCGCGAGCTCGCGGCGGGACGGACAAGCTGAGCAACCTGCAGCCGCTCTGCCACGAGTGCCACTCGCGGAAGACGGCGACGCTCGACTCGACGTTCGCGGGCTGGCAGCGCCGGCGCGCGGCTCGGCGCGACACCCCCGGGGGGGGTGGGATCTCTGGGGGGGACCAGGAGACCCCCGCGAGGTGCGTGCCGCGCGCGCGTGCGAGGGTTTTCACCCCCCCCGGGGGGGGTAGGGGTGTGGCGGGGGGCTCCTGATGGGGCGCCGCGGCCCAGCTCCCGACCCGCCGCACCTCAAGGCACTTCGCGCGCCGGCGAGGTCGAAGCGCGACAAGCGCGGCAAGGAGCAGCTCAACGACGCACAGCCGGCGATCGCCGACGTCGCGAAGCCTCCCGAGTACCTGAAGGGGAACGCTCTCTGGTTCTGGCAGCAGCTCGCACCCGAGGCCGCTCGAGTGGGCTTCCTGACGGTGCTCAGCGTCCACTCGTTCGCGGCCGCCTGCGAGGCCTTCAGCACCTGGCGCCAGTACGAAGGCCTGTGCGCCGAGGTGGGGCCGCAGCCCGCCGTGATGATGGGCTATCGCAACGCGGCCGACCGTGCACGGGACGCGCTCGTGAAGGTCGGTGCGCGGTTCGGGCTTGATCCGACGGCGCTCGCGAACGTGAAGGCCTCGCCGCCGAAGGACCCGAGCGACGAGGCCGAAGAGAAGCGCCGCCGGTTCTTCGGAGTGAGCGGTGGCCGGCAAGCGTAGGCCGCCGGCGCGCCGTTCCGTCGAGCCGACGCCCTGGTGGGGTGAGGGGCCGGCGCCGCACGAGCGGTGGCCCGGCGTGACCATCGAGATCGAGGCGCACTGGAGTCGGGTGAACGCGCGGTGGGAGAGCCCAGACGGCCGGTTCTACTTCGACCCGGCGAGGGCGGACAAGGCGTGCGACTTCTTCCCGACGTTCCTGGTCCACCACCGCGGTGAATTCGCGGGACAGCCGTTCGAGCTGCTGCCCTACCAGCGCTTCATCGTGCGGGCCGTGTTCGGCTGGCTGCGCGCAGCCGACGGGCTGCGTCGCTTCCGGAAGACCTTCCTTGCCGTGCCCAAGGGAAACGGCAAGAGCCCGTTCGCGGCTGGCATCAGCCTCTATCTGCTGCTGTGCGACGACGAGCCAGGGGCCGAGGTTTACGCCGCAGCCGCGGACCGGGACCAAGCCGCCATCGTCTTCGACACGGCGAAGGTGATGGTCGAGCACTCGGAAGACCTGGCCGCGATGTGCGAGGTGTGGAAGGGCTCCATCGTGGTGCCGTCGACCGTGTCGACCTACAAGGTGCTCTCGCGAGAGGTGGCGGGGAAGCACGGGCCGAACATTCACGGGCTGTGCTTCGACGAGTTCCACGCTCAGAAGTCCCGGGCCCTGTTCGAGGCCCTCCAGCGCGGCATGGTCAAGCGGCGCCAGCCGCTGCTCGTGATGATCACGACGGCCGGCGACGATGACGAGTCGATCTGCTTCGAGGAGTGGAGCTACGCGCGTCGCGTGCAGACCGGCAACATCGAAGACGAGACGTACCTGCCGGTTCTGTTCGAGATGTCGGCCGAGGAGGACTGGAAGTCGGAGACCGTGTGGGCGCGCGTGAACCCGGGCCTCGGGATCACCGTGAAGGTCGATGCGCTGCGGAGCGAGTGCGCCGCCGCCGTCAACGAGCCGAAGAAGCTCAATGACTACCTGCGCTACCACGGGAACCGCTGGACCAACCAGGCGGTGGCGTGGTTCCCGATCGAGTGGTGGGACGCATGCGGGGCCCTGCCTGTCTACGTCCCCGGCCTGACGGTAGCTGCTGGTCTCGACCTGGCTCAGCGCGTGGACCTCGCCGCGTTCGACGTCGTCATCCGTCACCCGCTCGAGCTCGCGCCCGTGGTCGAGGCCGAGGTCGTCACCGAGGAGGGTGACGCCTTGGTGAAGAACACGCTGCGCCTGGCGTTCGAGATCTCCGTCTTCTCGTTCTTCTGGATCCCCGAAGAGACGATGCGGGACCGAGAGCGCACCGACCGCGTGCCCTATGCGCAGTGGGCCGACGCGGGCTTCGTGACGGTCACGGAGGGCGCGGTCATCGACTTCGACCGCATCCTCGACGACGTTACCCGGAAGGTGATCCGGCGCTTTGGGCTCAAGGGTGCCCGCTGCGGCTTCGACCCCGCGTTCGCCTCCGACCTCGCCCCGCGGCTGCAGAAGGCGGGTCTGCAGATGGTCGAGACACTGCAGAACTACAAGGCGCTCAACACGCCGGCTCAGGCGTTCTACGCCCTGCTCAAAGCCGGGCGCGTGCGGCACGGCTGCGCGCACCTCTCGCACCCCCTGCGCTGGTGCGCCGAGAACGTGGCCGTGAAGACGGACGATGCGGGCCGCATCCGGCCAGTGAAGCCGAAGAACCGGAACAAGCGCATCGACGGAATCGTGGCCGCGCTCATGGGTCTGGATCAGATCCTGCGGGAGCCGGAGCCGCGACGGAGCGTCTACGAGAAACGCGGGCCCTTGGTGTTCGAGGCGTGATGCTGAAGAGAATGGTCGACGTCGTTCGCGGCGCGATGCTTGGGGCTCGGGTCGCCTGGGGCCACCGGTCTCAGAGTGGCCAGAGCGACCTCAAGAACCCGGCCGCGTGGCTTCTCGAGGCCCTTGGGGCGCGGCGGACGGCATCCGGTGTGGACGTGACGCCGGCAACCGCCCTGGCCGCCGTCCCGTTCTTCGCCGCGGTGAGGAACATCTGCGAAGACCTGGGCAGCCTCCCGTTCGTCCTGTACCGGCGCGCCGGCGAACGCGCCCGGGAGCGTGCACGCGATCACCCGCTCTATTCGGTGCTCCACGACGTGCCCAACCCCGAGATGGACTCCCTCCAGTTCGTGGAGACGATGCAGGCCCACGCCACCCTTCGCCCGTGCGCCTATGCGGAGATCGTGCGCTCGCCGGCCGATGGGAGCGTGCAGGAACTGTGGCCCCTGCACCCCGACCGAGTGCGCCCATTCCGGCTGCCTGACGGGTCGCGCGCGTACCGCGTGACGTTGCCGGAGGGGGAGAGATCGGAGACTGGTCAGACGTCCGTCACGCTTTTCGAGGAGCAGGTGTTTCGCCTGCGGTCGCTCTCGATGGACGGCTGGGACGGGCTCTCACTCGTCGAGGTCGGTCGGGAGTCGCTCGGCCTGACGATCGCCCTGGAGCTCTACGGTGCCGAGTTCTTCGGGAACGATGCGACCCCAGGCGGCTTCTTCGAGCACCCCGGCGAGATGGGCGATGAAGCGCAGAAGCGGTTCCTGGCCTCCCTCGAGAAGAAGCACCGCGGCGTCGGCCTCGGCCGGAAGCACAAGGCGATGATCCTCGAGGAGGGCATGAAGTTCGCTGCCGGTGGGCTCCAGAACGACCAGGCGCAGTTCCTCGAGTCGAGGAAGTACCAGGTCGAGGAGGCGGCGAGGCTCGCGCGAATCCCGCTCCACATGATCGGGGCGATGGACCGGGCGACGTTCTCGAACATCGAGCACCAGGGAATCGACTACGTCGTCCACACGATCCGGCCTCGAGCGGTGCGGTGGGAACGGGCTGTCAGCCTGCAGCTGCTGACCAAGGCCGAGCGGCGGGAGTACTACGGTCGCTTCCTCCTCGACGCGCTGATGCGCGGTGACCTGAAGAGCCGCTACGACGCCTACGCCGTTGGCCGCCAGTGGGGGTTCTTGTCGGCGAACGACATCTGCGAGATGGAGGAGAGGAACCCGCTCCCGGCTGGCGGAGACATCTACCTCGAGCCCGAGAACATGCGTCCGGCGGGGAAGTGGGCGCCGAAGGGCGGCGACCAGAGCCGCGTCGCTCGGGCTTTCGAGCGCCTGTTCTCGGATGCGTTCGAGCGGTGCGTCCGCAAGGAGGCATCGGCCTTCGACCGCGCAGCCAAGAGGACGATGGCGGAGTTCGAGCCGTGGGCCCGGGCCTTCTTCGACTCGCACGCTGCAGACGTCCGCGCTGCCCTCGAGCCAGTGGTCGACGGCCTCGCGCGGCTGACCCATGCCGAGATCGAGGACGTCGGCGACTACGCCGACCTGCTCGCCAAGCGGTACACGAGAGCAGCCCTCGACGACCTCGCGGAGTACGTGCGGGGCGGCGCTGAAGACCCCTCGGCGGCCATCCGGCGGTGGGCTGGAGATCGAAGGGGGCAGGCGATGGTCATCGGCCAGCGCGAATGCGAGCGGGCGCTGCGGTTGTTCTCAATCGGGGCGGCCAGGGCCGCGTAGGGAGGGGATCGTGGACTTCGAACGTCGGTTCGTCACGGTGGACGCGTTGCGCCTGGAGCGCCGGGCGGAAGGTGGCGGCGCGACGCTCGTCGGGTACGCCGCCCTCTTCGGATCTCTGTCCGTCAACTTGGGCGGCTTCCGCGAGCAGATCGAGCCGGGAGCGTTCAAGGAGTCCATCTCGGAGGACGACATCCGGTCCCTGTTCAACCACGACGAGGACCACGTGCTTGGCAGACTGGCGAACAAGACGCTCCGTCTCGCGGAGGACGCCAAGGGCCTCCGTTTCGAGAACGACCTGCCCGACACCCAGACCGCCCGCGACCTGGCCACGCTGATCGAGCGAGGCGACGTCTCGCAGATGTCGTTCGCATTCAGGGTCAAGCCGAATGGTGACCGCTGGGACGAAGACCCCGAGCTGGGGCTCGTGCGTACTCTGACGGCCGTGCGGCTCCGCGACGTGGGGCCCGTCACGTTCCCGGCTTACCCCGACACGGGCGTCGCGGTGCGCTCGCTGGACGCCTGGCGTCAGACGCAGCCTGCCGTCGACCGTCGCCGCCGCCTCCGCCTGGCCGAGCTGGACTAGGGGCGAAAGAAAAGTGTTGACGAAGGAACTGTAGGCCCCCATTCTCCACGCATCGGCCACGTGGCCCCGGGTATGCCGACGCTGCCCGGCCGGTCACGTCACGAGCTGGCCCGTTCCGCCGACGCGGGGCGCGAGGCTCCTGGATGCCCAGAGGTCTTTTTCTGGGGCATCGAGGACTCGCGCCCCTTTCGCTTTTCCTGGCGCTCCTCCCGATGCCCCGCAGGAGGAGTCGATGCCCACCCCGGTGGAACGGCGACAGGAACGGGGCCAGCTCGTCACGCAGATGCGTGCGATCCAGGCCAAGGCGGACGGCGAGAAGCGGGCGATGACGCCCGAGGAGGCCCAGGAGTTCGACCGGATCGACGCCGCGCAGGAGGCGATTCGGGCCGAGCTCGCGGCCGACGAGCAGCGTCGGTCGCGGCTCGCGGCGATCGGCAACGAGCCCACGCCCGGTCCGAGCGTGCGGCCCTCTCCGGCGCCGGAGCCGCGTGGCGAGTCGCGCCTCGCTGCGCAGCTGGAGGCCCTCGGGCTCTCCCCGTCCTACCGGGCGGCGCTGCTGCGGCGCGGCGACGAGGTCGCGAGCGACGCCTACGACCAGACGTTCCGGTCGTTCATGGCGAACGGGGACCTGCGCGCGGCCCAGACGGCGATCGAGAGCCGGACCACGCTGCAGGTCGACGTCTTCACCAAGGGCGGCGCGCTGCAGGCGCCGACCCTCTGGGTGGCCCAGCTCATCAAGGGCGTCGACGACCTCACGTTCGCGCGGCAGTACGCGACCCGGATCCCGGTCCTGGGTGCGGCGTCGCTCGGCGCCGTGACGCTCGATGGCGACGTCGACGACTTCGACTGGACCTCGGAGATCAAGGCCGTCACCGAGGACACCGGCCTGAAGTTCGGCAAGCGCGAGCTGAAGACCAACCCCCTCACCAAGGAGGTCAAGGTCAGCAACGACCTGCTCCGCAAGGTGCCGGCGGCCGAGGGCCTCGTGCGCGATCGCCTGGCCTACAAGTACGGCATCACCTGGGAGAAGGCCGTCCTCACGGGCACCGGCGTCCGCGGGCCGCTCGGCGTCTTCACCGCCTCGCCCGACGGCATTCCGACGTCGCGCGACGTGTCGACCGGGAACACCACGACCTCCATCGGCGCCGACGGCCTGATCGAGACGAAGCACTCGATCAAGAGCGCCTACTGGGCGGGCCTGCGCTGGGCGTTCCACCGCGACGCCGTCAAGCAGATCCGCAAGCTGAAGGACGGCAACGGCCAGTACCTCTGGGCGCCCGGCCTGTCGGGCGGCATCCCGGACCGCATCCTCGAGCACCCCTACGACGTGAGCGAGCACGTGCCGAACACGTTCACGTCGGGGCTCTACGTCGGGATCCTGGCGTACTGGCCCGACTACTGGATCGCCGACTCGGTCGACCTGTCGATCCAGGTCGTCGACCAGCTCTACGCCCGGACCCGCCAGACCGGGTTCATCGGCCACGGCGAAGGCGACGGCCAGCCCGTCCGGTCCGAGGGCTTCGCGCGCGTGAAGCTGGCCTGAGGCCGAGGAGGAAGCATGAAGCACCTGAGCGAACACGTCGTCACCAAGCGGATCCGGCCCGATGGCTCCGGCTACACCGTGGCGGCGGGTCAGACGGACGTCACGAGCGACCCGGTCGACACGGCCGGCGCCGAGGGCGTCCGCTTCATCATCGGCTTCGGCGCGATCGTGGCGGGCGCGGCCTGCTCGATCAAGGCCCGTCAGGGCGCCGCGGCCAACATGAGCGACGGGCAGGACCTCGCGGGCACGGCCCAGAGCGTCGGCGACGACAAGGACAACCAGGTCTTCGTCGTCGACATCTACCGGCCGCAGGAACGCTACGTCGACCTGAAGACGCTGCGGGCCACCCAGAACGTCACCATCGACTTCCTGATGGTCGAGCTGTACGGCCTGCGGAAGGTGCCCGTCACGCAGGACGCTTCGGTGGCCGGGCTCGAGCTCCACGCGTCGCCCGACGAGGGCACGGCGTAGGCCATGACCGACTACGCCTGCAAGGTCCACATGAAGCAGGGCGGCGACGAGCTCGTGATCGAGTCGGGCGGAAAGATCACGGCTGCCGGCGTCCAGGCCTCGGCCATCACCAACGCGACGGCGGCCTCCGGCGGGGACTCCCCGACGGAGGCCGAGCACAACGCCGTCGTCACCAAGCTGAACTCCGTCCTCGCGGCGCTGCGCGGGGTCGGGATCATCGCGCCGTAGCGCGGGGAGGCCCGCCATGCCCGACGTCGTCGTGCGCATGAAGACGATCTACGCCGGCCCGCGGGGCACTGCTCGGGCCGGCGACCGGATCACCGTTCCGTCCGACGAGGCCTCGCAGCTCGTGGCCGCAGGGTACGCCGAGGTGGCCACGGCCCCGAGCGACTTCGAGACCCGCGAGGCCGCCCCGGCGTCGGCGCCTCTCCAGGAGCCGTCGACGACCAAGCCGAGCCGCGCGAAGAAGAAGCCCGAGCCGGCCAAGGACGGCGAATGAACCTTCGCCTCGTGACGCCGCCGCCGTTGGAGCCCGCCTCCCTCGAGGAGGCGAAGCTCCACCTGCGCGTGGATCACGCGGCCGACGACGAGCTCATCAAGCTGCTCGTCACGGCGGCCCGGCAGCGCGTCGAGGCCTTCACGTCTCGAGCTCTGTGCACGCAGACCTGGACGCTGCACCTGGCGGAGTTCCCGGCAGACGTCATCGAGGTGCCGCTGCCCCCGCTCCAGTCCGTCACGCACATCAAGTACGTCGACCCGGCAGGAACGCTCCAGACCTGGTCGGCGGACGAGTACTTCGTCGAGATCCCCTCAGGACCCACTGCGGAGCGAGCGCGGATCTACCCGCGATTCGACTGCAGCTATCCGGACACGCGCGCCCAGCAGGACGCCGTGGAGGTGCAGTTCGTCTGCGGGTACGGCAACGCCGAGGCGGTGCCCGCAGCCCTTCGCGTCGCGCTCCTGCTGCGCCTTGGGGACCTGTACGCCAGGCGCGAGTCCGGTGTGACCGGGCCCTTCACGGAGACGAAGGCCGAACAGATGCTCATGTGGCCCTTCCGCTCGCTGAGGGCCGCGTAGATGCAGGCCGGAGGGCTGGACCGCCGCGTCGAGGTCCTCGTGCGCGAGGAACTGCGCGACCCGCTGTCGGGGGAGCCCCGGGAGGTGTGGGCGCGGCTGGCCGAGGTGTGGGCCGAGGTGCTTCCCGGGCCCGGCTCCGAACGGTACGGCGACCAGCAGCGCGTGGCGACGAACGCGACGCGGTTCCGAATCAGGTACCGGGACGACGTCACGCCGCTCAACCGGCTGCGTTACCGGGGCCGCGAGTACGACATCCACGGCGTGCAGGAGATCGGGCGACGCGAGGGCCTCGAGGTCCTCGCCGAAGCGCGAGCGGAGTAGGCAGCGATGCGAGTCCTCATCACGGCGGGGCCTCACCAGGGCCAGGTGCTGGACATGGGCACGGCGCAGGCGGCCGCCGCGCTGCGCGATGGGTGGGCGGTCGTCCCGCTGCCCGAGGGTGAGCCGATGGTGGCTCACCACGACCAGGTGATCCCGGTTCCGCCGGCCGAGGCGGCCAAGACCAGCCTCATGGCCCTGGGTGCCGACGGCGTCGCTGAGGTCCTCTCCGGCGCGGCGCGGAGCCTCGAGGCGATCGCCGATCTCGCAGGGCTCGAAGTTCCGGAGGTCGATCGGACTCTCGAAGACGCGGTCGAAGCCGAGCGTGAGCTGGCCACGGAGCGCGACGGAACGCCGGTGCCGACGAAGCGGAGGAAGCGCGGCTGATGGCGGCGCAGCCCTTCAAGTGGCACGGCGTCGACGCCTTCCGGCGTGGCCTCCGGTCGATCCCTCCGGCGCTCCGTCGAGAGAAGCTCGGCGCGGCCATGCTCGAGGCCGTCGCGCCCATGGCCGCCGCGATGGCTGCCGGGGCGGCGCGATCGAAGGGAGTGGGCCGCGGCTGGGGGAGCGGCCGCCACATGGCCGACGGGATTGGTGCACGGCTCGCCGATCCCGACCGCCGCTCGTCCTGGGGTGTCCGCGTCGAAGTGGGGCCCCACAGCCCCAGGCCGCCCTACGAGTTCTTCTACGACCACTTCCTGGAGTTCGGCACGTCGAAGATGCCGGCCCAGCCGTTCGTGCGCCCGGCCTGGGACGGCCACAAGGACCAGGCGATGCAGCGGATCGCCGAGTTCGTGCAGGGCATCTACGACCGGGCCATGCGGAGGGCCGCGTGAGCGTCGCCGTAGTCGAGCACGCGCTCCGCGCCGCGCTGCTCGGCAGCCCCGCGATCGTCGCCCTCGTGGGCGATCGCATCGGCCCCGAGCCGCTGCCGCAGAAGCCCGCCCTGCCGGCGATCACCTACCGGCTGGTGAGCGGTGTCCGCTGGACCGGGAGGGGCAAGCCTCTGGGGTTGGCGCGCCCCCGCATCCAGATCGACTCCTGGGCCGCCGACTACAACCAGGTGAAAGCGCTCGCCGCAGCCGTGCAAGGCGCGCTGTGCCCGGAGGACGGGCTCTCGGGGACGTTCGCCGGCGTGGAGGTCGACGTCATCACGCCTGCGGGGGAGCGGGACCTCTACGAACCCGACACGGGTCTTCGCCGTGTGTCGGCCGATTTCTTCGTTTCGCACAAGGAGAGCTGAGCCATGGGCCTCACCGCCAAGGTCATTTCGATCGTCAACGCCGCACACGACGCCGCCCTCGACCTCGAGACGGTCCGCAGCGACTACTCGAACCGGCACGTCCACGAGTTCGCCGCGGGCACCGGCAACCAGCAGGTCGACCGGAAGTTCACGGACCGCCGCACGCTGGCCGCCAGCGCGAACGAGGACCTGGACCTGGCCGGCTCGCTCGTCGACGCCTTCGGTGCCGTGGTTTCGTTCGCCAAGGTCCGCGCCCTGCGCATCAAGGCGGCGCCGGAGAACACCAACAACGTCGTCGTGAAGCCCGGCGCGGCCAACGGCTTCCTGGGCCCCTTCGGCGCGGCGACGCACACGCTGACGCTCCCGCCTGGCGGGGAGGTGCTCCTCGTGGCGCCGGTCGCCGGGTGGACGGTGACGCCGGCGACCGGCGACCTGCTCAACGTCGCCAACAGCGGCGCCGGCACCAGCGTCACCTACGAAATCGAGGTCCTCGGGGCCTCGGCCTAACCCCGGAACGGAGGAGGTAGCACCATGCCGAAGGTCGTCAACGCCCACGACACCCTGCTGAAGCGGGGCAACGGGGCGACCCCCGAGGTCTTCGAGACCGTCGCGAAGGTCATCTCCGACATCTCCGGGCCCGGCATCACCAGGGGCACCCACCAGATCCGAGGTCGCGGCGAGAAGTGGGCGCGCAAGCTGCCCGGCAAGCCCGACGCAGGCCAGCTCTCGTTCACGATCGCCTTCATGCCGCAGAGCCCGACGCACGCGGCGCTGCTGGCGGATGCCCACTCGGAGGAGATCCGGAACTGGCAGATCGCGTTCCCCGATCCCGAGGCCACCGTGTGGCAGGTGGCTGGCTTCGTCTCGAGCTTCGAGCTCAACGAACCGGAGGACGGCACGCTCACGGCGGCCGTCACGATCGAGCTCGACGGCGAGCCCAACTTCGACGCCTGATGAAGCGCAAGGTCCGCCGCAGCAAGCGCCCGGCCGAGGCCCCGAATCGCTTCAGGGGCGAGTTCGGGGTCACGGTCGGGGGCAAGACCTACACCTTCCGGTTCGGCATCAACACGCTCGTGGCGCTCGAGCAGCGCCTCGGCTGCGCGACGATTTACGAGCTGATGGCGCGGCTGCAGCCGTCGCGCCTGAGCTTCCGCGACCTCCGCGTGCTGCTGCAGGCCGGGCTGGCGAAGCATCACCCCAGCGTCGAGGAGGACTTCGTCGGGGAGCTGATCGACGAGCTGGGGGGCATCGACGGGGCGCTCGAGCGCGTGCTCCAGGCCCTGCAGGCCAGCTTCCCGGACGTGGACCCGGGGGAGATCGACGCCGACCCAAACGCCGCTCGCGCGGCTGGGAGTGGGGCCGCCTCCTAAAGGAGGCGCTCTGCGCCGGGATGACCGCCGCGGAGTTCTGGGACTCCACGCCGCGCGAACTCGCCACCTTCCTGGCGGCTGCCACCCAGCGCCTGCAGGAGGACTTCCGCCTCGCACGCTACGCCGCCTGGGTCCAGGTGTCGTACGCGAAGCGCAGCCGCCTGCCGCCTCTCGCGAGCGTCCTCGAGATGCCGGCGGGGCGCCGGCGAGGGCGGGCTTCGTGGCGTGACCAACTCGCCCAGGTCAGCGCCATCCACACCCTGCTGACCGGCAGGGTCGTACCCGATTCCGTGCGTCGCGTCCTGGATTCCAAGGAATGAGCAGCGACAAGGAACTCGTCGGCATCCACGGCGCCATCGACCTCGACGGCAGTCCGGCGGTCGACGCCCTCGAGAAGGTCGAGGAGCGCGTTCTCAAGGTCACCCGGGCGACCGAACGCGCGTTCCTCAACTGGCAGAAGCGCGTCGACAACGCCCTCTCCGTGCTCAAGGGGCACGGTGCGACAGAGAGCCTGGCCGTGCTTGAGCAGGCCGTTGCGAAGGCGGGCGGCGCGGCCGCCCTCAACGCCCAGCAGATCGAGGCGCTCGGGAAGAAGATCGAGAAGCTGGCCACCCAGGGTGGTCAGGTGCCGGCGTCGCTCGCCGCCGTCGTGGACCGCATGAAGCAGATGCGGGAAGAGGCCGCCCGCACCGAGGCTGCCTCGCGGAACCTCGAGGGGTTCCGGGGGCGCGTGAAGGCGCTCACCGACGAGATCCTGGGCCGGGCCGCCGGCCAGCGCGTCGCTGAGCTGGCCAAGGCGATCCAGAACGCCGGCGGCGTGGGTGCCCTCGCGGGCCCGCAGCTCGAGCGCGTGCGCAAGGAGGTCAGCGCGCTCGCAGCCGAGGGCGCGAAGCTCCCGGCGTCGCTCCAGGGGCTCGTCGAGCAGAAGTCGAAGGTCCTCGAGGTCGGCGAGGCGATCGCCGGCGGCGCCGGCCTCAAGGGCGCCCTGCTCGGCGCGGTGCCGGCCGCCGCCGCCGTCGTCGCCGTGGCAGGGGTCCTCTCCGGCACGCTCCTGGCTGTGGCCTCCGCGTCGGTCGCATCGACCAGGGCCTTCATGGAGACCTCGGCGTCGCTGACGGACCTGTCGAACGAGACGGACATCGCAACCGAGGATCTGCAGCGGCTCAAGTTCATCGCCGAGGCCGCGAACATCAGCGGCGAGGAGCTGGCGAAGGGCGTCGCGAAGATGGAGCGCGAGCTCATCAAGAGCCCGCAGTCCTTCGATGCGCTCGGACTCTCTGTCGACAGGCTCCTGAAGATGAAGCCGGAGGAGCGGTTCCTCGAGATCGTCGCGGCGCTGGGACGCATTCCGGACTCGGCCAAGCGGAGCGCCGCGGCGCAGGAGATCTTCGGGCAGGCCGCCTCGGGGGTCCTCCGCCTGGTCAAGGAGGACGTCGGTTCGCTCAGTGCGGCCTACGAGCGACTCGGAATCCAGATCGACGAGAAGGCCGTCGCCGCCGGTGATCGCCTCGACGAGAGCTTGCGGCTGCTGACGCTGACCTGGGAACGGTTCGCCCTGAAGATCGGCGAGTTCGCCGCCCAGAGCGGCCTCGTGAACATGATGGATCGGGCGACGGAAGCGATCGGCCGCCTGAACCGTGCCCTGTCGGACAAGGGGACCCTGGCGAACATTCGAGAGCTCGCCCGCGCGATGACGCGCGGAATCGACCCCTCGGGCGCCCTTCAGGCCGGCGCCGATTGGGTCGCTGCTTGGGCGCGTACGCCTGCCACGCCTTCCACGTTGACGATCCAGCGCCCGGCGGGCGGCGCTGGCGGGGCCCAGAACGGGGTCCGGAACACGGCAGACGACGCGGCCGGGCAGGCCGCTGAGGCCGAGCGCCTGGCCCGCGAGCGGGCCGCCGCGAAAGAGCGAGAGGAACTCCACAAGCGCGAGGCCGAGTCGATCAAGAAGCTGGCCGAGGCGTACCGCGGTGCCGACCTCGCGCAGCAGGTCGAGCGGATCAGGAAAGCCTGGGCCAGTCTGCCGCCAGACGTGCAGGCGAGCGATCGGGCGCTCAAGGCCGTGGGCGAGGACCTGGAGCAGCTCAAGGCCAAGCTGGGCGGGCTCCCCGAGGATCTCGAGCGCCTGCGCCAGGCGGCGGCCGACGTCGGCGTGATGAAGCTGTCGCTTGGGCCGCTGTCCGGAGCGGAGCTCAGTCCCTTCAACGCAGGCCCCATGGCCGCCGAAGGCTTCGACAAGCAGCTCGAGGACCTCCTGGCGATCGATAGCCAGCGGGCCGCCGAGGCCGAACGCTACCTCGACTCGACCCAGATGACCGTCGAGCGCTTGCGCAGCCAGGGCCACAGCACCGAGGCGATCCGCGCTGCGCTGCAGAAGATGAAGGTCGACCAGGCTGTGATCGACAAGGTCACGGGCGAAACCGTGCAGAAGACGGCCACCTGGGCCCAGACCCTTCAGAACATCGCGAATCAGCTGTCCGCGATGGGCACCGCCGGCGGCCTGCTGGGAAAGGTCCTGGGCGGCGCCGCCGGAATCGGCTCGATGCTCGAGGAAGGCGGTGCGCTCTCGGGTCTCTTCGGGAAGAACGGCAAGGGCCTCGGCGGCCTGTTCTCCGGTGGCTTCTCGAGTATCGCGAAGAACTGGAGCGGCGCCCTCGCGGCCGGCATGGCGGCCTTCGACATCGGGAAGACGATCGTCGGCCTCTTCAAGAAGACGGAGGCGCAGAAGGCGGCGGCCGACGTCGGCCGCGACATGGGGGTCAAGATCTCCAAGGCGCTGGCCGAGAAGATCGGCGAGGACAGCAAGCGCCTCGGCGACAGGGTCGCCGCCTCACTCAAGAACCTGAAGGGGATCATCGACGAGGCCGGCGGCATCGCGGGCTTCGGCTTCGACAGGGCGACGTCGAAGGCGCGCGACCTGTTCTCGATGATCCAGACCGGGAAGCTCTCCGTGAAGGAGGCGGGGGAGAGCTTCAACGCCGTGTTCGGCGACCTGGCCGAGCACCTCGAGAAGACGAAGGGCCTCGCGTCCGACCAGTTCCTCGAGCTGATGAAGCTCGACGCGCAGTACGGGACCCAGAGCCAGGCGGTCAAGGACTACCTCGGCCGCCGCGTCGACGCGCTGCAGGGGAACCTCGACACCCTGCTGCAGGGCGGGATCTCGACGCAGGCCGGCGCGACAGCGATCGGCGCGTCGCTGGCAGCCGCGTTCAACCAGGCGATCCAGTCGGGCGCATCCGGGTTCGACGCGATCAAGGACCTGATGCCCCAGATCGAGGCCTTCGAGGCGCAGCTCGCCGAGATGGGCCTCTCCGGCGGTGCAGCGTTCGAGCAGCTCCGCGGTATGGCCGCACTCGCCGGCGACGAGGTCGCGGGTCCGCTCATCGAGAAGTTCCGCGCAGCGGCCGGTGCCATGACCGAGCTCCACAACATGGGGCTGCTCAACCAGGAGACGTTCGCGGGCTTCGCCGCCGAGGCTGGTGCCGCCTACGAGAAGCTGCGCGAGGAAGGGAAGGCGGGGTCGGATGCGATGCGCCTGCTGCAGCCCGACCTGCAGCGCATCTGGGAGCTCAAGAAGAAGAACAACTTCGAGGTCGACGAGGCGACGGCGAAGTTGCTGGCGGAGGCGGAGGCTGCGGGCATCGTCGGCGAGGCCCACATGTCAGCCGAGGAGCGCACCGCGACCGCGATGGACAAGGTCGCGAGCATCCTCGAGAAGATCGCGGAGAAGTGGGGGATCGTCACCCAGGGCGTCAACGACTACGCCGACGCCGTCGATGGTCTTCCGACCCCGGGAGTGCCGGGTGGTGGGCCGGGCGGGGGCTATGGCGGTGGGTGGTCGCCGCCGCCGGCCCCCGACTACCCCGGCTTCGCGAGCGGCGGCGCCGCCGACTTCGGGCGCGAGAGCGTCGCGTTGCTCCACGGCCGGGAGGCCGTGATCCCTGCCGACCGCTCGAGCGGCATCGCGCGCGACGTGGCCGCGCAGATCACGGCCTTGATGGACACGGGCCTCGGGCGCGAGATCCGCGGCCTTCGTGACGACATGCGGGCGCAGCAGCAACTCCTGCCGCGCGCGATCCGCGACGCGATTCTCTTGGGCGGAGCCTGAGGAGGGGCAGTGGGCTGGCAGAGCATGAACCACGTCGTCGAGGGCCTCAGCCGACGGCAGATCTTCCGGGGCCACAAGAACTCGGCGACAGCGGAAGGCGCCGGTACCTATCACTCGCTGTGGCGGGTGGCGGGCCAGCCGAACGCTGGTGCCCTCCCGGCCGTGGCCAGCGCCGGCGGAGAGATCGTCTCGCGGGCGACCCTCGGCGCGATCCCGTTCGTCGCGCCCACCAGCGGGCGAAAGCTGAAGCTGGTGCGGTTGCTCGTCCAGGGCGGGACCGTGGGGGCCTTCACCCTGGTCGACCGCGTCTGGCAGTGCTCCGGTTTGGTCCTCAACACGCTGGCCGAGCAGCCCGTCACCGCGCCTCCGGCCCTGACGCGGCACGCCGACGGCAAGGGCCTCGAGCTCTGGGGCGAGGTCTACACCGCCGGCGGCGCGACCGGGGCCACGTACTCGGTCAAGTACACCAACCAAGACGGCGTCGCGGCGCGCGTCGCCACCTACGTGCAGCCGGCGAACGCGCTGAGCGTTGGCCAGATGGTCCGCTTCGACCTGCAGGGGGACGACTACGGCGTCCGTGCTGTCGAGTCGCTCACGCTGTCGGCGTCGACGGGCACCGCCGGGGACTTCGGCCTCACGCTCTTGCGGCCGATCATCACGATCGGGGCGCCGGTGGCGAACCTGCCGGTTGCCGAGGGGCTCTTCGCGCTGAACCTGCCCGACGTCGAAGACCAGGCCTGCCTCGCCTGGCAGGTGCTCTGCTCGACGACGAACACCGGCCTCCTGCACTTCTGGGTCGCCCTGGGCGAGAACTGATGTCCTGGGCTGCTCAGAGCGACCTCCTCGCGGCGAGTCGTCGCCTCCAGCGGCGGCGCCTGCACAAGGCTTCCGCCTCCGCCGAGGGTGCCGGCACCTACCACTCTCTGTGGCGAGTCGCCGGCGACCCCGGCGCCGGAACCGTGCCCGCCGCGGGCGGCGCTGGCGGGGAGATCCCGATCCGGACGACTCTCGGTGGGCTCGCGCTCCTCAACCCCAGCGGCGACCGCGTGCAGCGCGTCCTGCGTTGGCGGGGGCACAAGACCTCGACCGGAGTGCTGGTCATCTACGACCGGCTGTGGGCGTGCAGCGGGTTCAGCCTCAACGCGACGACCCCGCAGGCTGTCGTCGGCGCGCCGGCCCTCACGCGCCCCGATGCCCTCGGCGCCGGAGCTGAGCTCTGGGGCGAGGTCTACAGCGCCGGCGGCGCCGGAGCGGCGACGCTCACGGCCTCTTACACCGCTTCGGACGGCACGCCTGGGCGCGTCGCGACCTACGTGCAGCCGGCGAACGCCCTGAGCGTCGGCCAGATGGTCCGCTTCGAGCTCCAGGGTGCGGACTGGGGTCTCCGGTCCGTCGAGTCGCTCACGCTCGACGTCGGGACCGGGACCGCCGGGGACTTCGGGCTCACGATCCTGCGGCCGCTCGCCGCGATCCCGTTCCCCGTGGCGAACAGCCCGGGGGGCTTCGGATCGCTTGACCTCGAGCTGGCCGACCTGCCCTCTGGTGCCTGCCTCGCCCTGCAGATGCTCTGCACCGCGACCAACACCGGCCTGGTAGTGAGCGAGATCGAGGCCGGGGACGCCTGATGCCGCTGACCGTCGGCCAGGTCGCCCAGGGGTACAACGACGCGGGCCTCGACGCCTGGATGGATGGGACCGCGCTGGCTGCCCTGGGGGAATGGGACCAGGCCGGCGACGGCGAGGAACAGGCCTTCCCTGCGAAGAGCCTGCTCGAGCGCTTCTACTTCGAAGACGTCGAGACCGTGCGGCACCAGGTCGAGGTCGAGCTGCACGGAGCCGGGGCTGGCTGGACGGACCTGACTCCTGACCTCCGGCTCGAAGCCAGCGGGCTGGGTGCGGGCTACGGCATCCGCGGCGCCGGCCCACTCGACCGAGTCGCCGAGACCGGAACGCTCCGCTTCAACGTCGACAACTCGGCGCGGAACTCGGCCAAGACCCTCGGCTACTACTCCCCGGAGAACACGTTGCGGCGCCCTGGGTGGGGCTTCAACATCGGCGTGCGCTACTCGGTGACCTGGGACGGGACCACCAACACCCGGCACCTGGGCCAGCTCTCCGACATGCGCGTCAACTCCGACCCGTACGGCCCGCGCGACGTCGCGTGCGTCTCGAGCGACTGGTTCGAGGTGGCCGCGAAGTGGCGCATCACCGGCGTCCCCACCTTGACCCACGTGCGGGCCGACGAAGCGTTGGCGGCGCTGATCGCGGCCGCGCCGAAGCGGCCCCGCAAGGTCATCGCCGGCCAAGGGTCGGAGGTCTACGACTACACCTTCGACACCGCCCGCGGCGAGAGCGCCCTGCGGGAGGGCCAGCGGCTGGTCCAGTCTGAGTTCGGGATGCTGTTCATGCGTGGGTCGACCGACGGCGGCGGAGTGCTCGTCTTCGAGCCCAGAGGGGTCCGCCGCACGGCCGTTGCCGAGTTCGAACTCTCCGACTACGTCGACTTCGATGTGGACCAGGGCCTTGGGAGCGTGCGCAACAGGATCAAGGTCGGCGTCTTCCCCCGCCAGATCGACGCGTCGCCCGTGGTCCTGTTCACGCTCCAGTCGACGCCGACGCTGGCCCCGGGCGAGTCCCTGCAGCTCGAGTGCGTCTACGTCGACCCGGCCCAGAAGGCCGCGCGCGTTGGCGGCACCAGCATGCAGCCGCCGGTCGCCACGACCGACTACGCGGCCAACTCCCTGCCGGACGGGAGCGGCGTCGACCGGACCGCGAACCTCTCGGTCGCCGTCGAGTTCTTCTCGGACCGCGCGAAGGTGACGCTCACCAACACCCACGCCAGCTCAATCTCGGTGACGCACACGCAGCTGCGCGGCCTCGGGCTCTACACGTACGAGCCTGTCATCGTGGAGGCCTTCGA
>JAANMV010002338.1_pt1 | contig 18559 bp, 19 predicted proteins | sample 7279661 | NCBI WGS metagenome assembly JAANMV01 (sample SAMN14094540, study PRJNA606508) | bioreactor metagenome | isolation source: A lab-scale SPAN reactor treating ammonium-rich wastewater day 121 | place: Ireland: Galway | collected 2017-05-16 | reverse complement strand
TCCATGGCGATGCCAAAGGGGATGTAACGGGCCAGGCGCTGGGTCTGTCCACCGCCAGCGACGATGCCGCGCTTCGCCGCCATGGTACCGAAGGTAGCGTTGGGGCTGGCAACGCGCAGGTCGCACCCGAGGGCGAGGGCCAACCCGGCCGCGAGGCAGTGGCCGTTTATGGCGGCGATGACCGGCTTCCAGATGCCTTCAGGGGTGAGACGGCCGCCGCCGCGTTGCTGGCTCCAATCGTTGGAGACATCCTGGGCGCTTTTCACGAGGTCGCGGCCGGAGCAAAAGGCCTTCTCGCCCGCGCCCGTGACGACCGCGACCAGCAGAGCCTCATCGTGCTCGAATTCGTCCCACGTTTCGCCGAGCTGCTGATACATCTCCGGGTCGATGCTGTTCATGGCGGCGGGGCGGTCGAGCGTGATGAGCAAGGTGCGGTCGCGGCGTTCGGTGCGGATGGGCATGGAGCGTAGCCTACCGCCGCGGACGGCAGGACGCACCGTGCCGCGTGCGCGGCGTTGGCGGCACGGGTATTGTGGCGCCACGGGAATCGGGAGGGTTCGCATGGCGGATTTTGAGTACGCGGTTGATGGGCAGATTGGGGTGATGCGGTTCAATCGGCCCGAAAAGATGAACGCGATTACGTATGAGATGCTCGCCGAAATTGAGGATGCCATCCGGCAGGCGGGCACCGACGAGCGGGTGCGGGCGGTTGTGCTCACGGGGGTGGGCCGCGCGTTCAGCGCCGGGACCGACCTGCAGCAGCTCTCGAGCCAGCCTCCTTCGACCGGCCGGGCCGAAAGTTACGCCAACTCATACGCGAGCGCGCGCCCCGCGCCATGGACGTTCGCATCAATCGCCAAGCCGACGGTTGCAGCGGTGAACGGCGCGGCCGTCGGCCTGGGCGTGGAGTTCACGCTGCAGTGCGACTTCCGCATCGCAGCGGAATCGGCGCGGTTCGGGTGGGTGTTCGTACACCGCGGGCTGGTGCCCGATACGGCAGCCGGGACGTGGCTGCTCTCCCGGATTGTCGGGCTGCAGAATGCCGCCTACCTGCTTTACTCGGGGGAAATCATCAGTGCTACCCGGGCACTGGAGATGGGCTATGTGCACGAGATCGTCCCGGACGCGGAGCTGGTGGAGCGTTCGATGCAGTTCGCGCACTCGGTTTCGCGAGGATCGCCACTGGCGACCGGCGAGGTGAAGCGATTGCTCTACCGGAGCCTGGCGCGCGACGCGGTGGACCACGTGAAGGACAGCACGGAGGCGCTTACGCGGATGTTCGCGAGCGAGGACTTCACGGAGGGCGTGCAGGCGTTCCTTGAACACCGCCAGCCCAACTGGAAGGGCCGCTAAGCACGACGAAGGGGAGGGCAAATGCCCTCCCCTCGCTGCTGATTCCCCGGGTGGAGCGCCAGACCTTAGCGGGCGATCTTGGTGTCCTTGTTGTTGCCCCACTCCTGCCACGAGCCGTCGAAGTTCTTCAGGCCGTCGTAGCCGAGCAGGTAGAGAGTGAAGAGTGAGTGGGCGGCGCGAACGCCCGTCTGGCAGTAGGTGATGACCTGGGCGCCGGGTTTGATGCCGGCCTCTTCGAACTGCTTGCGGAGTTCCGCGGCAGGCTTCCAGACCTGCGGTTGGGCCTCGGTGAGCGAGCGCGTCCAGTCCAGGTTCACCGCGTTCGGGACGTGGCCGCCCTTGGCCGCCCGGACATCAGCGCCCGTGTATTCGGCGGGCGAACGCACATCGAGGATGACGACGTTGGGGTCCGGGTTGTCGGATTTCTCGGCAACGTAGTCGAGGGCGCAGATGACCTCGTCGTTGACGGATGCCTTGAAGACAGCCTTCGTGACAGCCGGCGCTTCCGTCGAAAGCGCGAGGCCATCTTTCTGCCATTTTGCGAACCCGCCGTTGAGGACCGAACCCTCGTGTCCGTAGTACCAGAGCACCCACCAGAAGCGGGTGGCGAGCAGGCCGTTGCCATCGTCGTAGGCGACGACGGTCCTGGTGTTGTCGACGCCGATCGCGCCGGCTTTTTCGGCGAAGAGCTCCTCGCGGATGACGTAGAACTTGTCGTCGGGGTCCTTGAGGAAGGCGGGGTCGTACCAGACGGCGCCGGGGATGTGGCCGGCGTCGTAGGACTCCTTCTTCCGCAGGTCGACGATGACCAGGTTCGGGTCGTCGAGGGCTTTTTCGAGCTGGGCGGACTCGACGAGGAGTTGAGGACGGGTGTAGGCGTTCGGGTCGACAGTGGGCGTGGCCTGGACCTGGGGGGTGCTGTCCCCGGCGGTCGCAGTGGTCGCGGTCGTCGCGGTGGCTGCCGGGGCGTCGTCGTCGTCATCGCCGCCGCACGCCACCAGGATGGTGGTGAAGGCGGCGACTACGAGCAGTGCGAGCAGACTGAGTCTCTTCATTGTTGGCTCCTTGGGGGTTTTACGCTTCGTCGGGCGCGAGTTCGGCAGCACGGGCTGCGATGGCGGTCAGGATTTGTTTCTGGTCGATTGGGGCGTTCGCCTTTTCGAGGGTGATGACCCACTCGCCGGGCGCCTTGCCAGCGATCTCGGAAAGGAACCCGAGCTTGGCGCCCTCCCAGGGGACGGTGGAAAGCGCCGGGGCGTGGTCAGTGATGAGCTCCAGCCGGTCTCCTGCGGAGAGCTTCTTGAGCGCTTCCTTCGCCTTCATGGCCGGGTAGGGACACATCTCTCCGCGGACATCGATTTGCATGTGGTGGAACTCCTCCTCCGTTGTCTGATAGCCGCCTCAGGGCAGGCGGCGAATGACCTGAACTCCGATGAACGCGCCGGCAGCGAGCCCGGCGGCGTAAATCCAACCTGCGACGGCTAACGACGGGATGGACGAAAAGAACGCACCGATGGTGCAGCCGACCGCAAGGACGGAGGCGTACCCCATCGCGGCACCGCCGATCAGAAGCTGGGGGTAGCGGGCGGTGTTGCGGGAGAACCGCACCTTGAACTCGCCAGAGAGGACCGATGCGGTGAACGCCCCCAGGACCACACCGGTCATGGTGGTGGTGCGGATGGTGAGCCATTCCGCGCCGGCAGCGGCCGAAGAGCACCCTGCCAGCAGATCAGCGCCTTTGAGCGGCAGGCCGCCGGCGTTGGCGACCCTGGCGGCATTGTCGGCCCAGAGCGCGAGGCCGCCTGTGACACCCAGGGGACTCTGGAGGTTATAGGCGACGATGCTGAGCACGCCGAGTGCGAGCGCGCCCGCGGTATAGGTCCAGCCGCGTCCGCCAAACACCACGTTCCAGGAGTTGCGCAGGTACTCACGGACGGTGAGGGCCGGTGGAGCGGGTTTCGCCTTCGGTTCGGGCAACCGGGGTGAGCGGAATTCCCACCAGAGGATCGCCACATAGGCGACTGCCAACAGCCCGAGCGTCAGAAGGACGGATGCCGTGAGGCCAAGGTCCGTCGGGAGCCAGGTTGCCTCGCGCTTGCTGATGTCGTTGTCGTACCACCAGTTCCAGGACTTGGATGCGCCCCAGAGCCCGAAGAGGATGCCGACCATGGCGACCCAGGAGTTGACGTAGCCTTCGCCCATGCGCCAGAGGGTGCCGGAGACGCAGCCGCCAGCGAGGACCATTCCGATCCCGAACATCACGCCGCCAACGATGGTGGCGAACCCCACGGGCTGGATGTGGGCGCCGGGCGGGAGCACGTTGAACGACGGGTCTGGCACGAAGCGGGCCATGAGCATGCCGAAACCAAGCGTGGTGACCGCGAGCCCGAGGATGATGGCGCGCATGAGGCGGCCATCGCCGGACATGATGAGGTCGCGGAAGGCGCCGGCGAAGCAGAGGCGGCTGCGCTGGACGATGACGCCGAAGGCGATGCCGATCAGCCAGAACGCTCCGAGCTCGAAGTCCTTCTGGCCTGTGAAGACCGCCGCCACGACGATGAACAGCAGCGCCCCCGCGATGGTGAAGGTATTGGCGGGAAGACGCGGCGAAGCCGTGACAGCTGTTGCGCCAGCCTGCATTGACGCCCCCTCAGTGATTGTTGACAAACTCTATCGACAAAGACGAGAAGGTTCAACTGCAGGGAACAAGGTTAAGCGTCGAGTCCCGCAGCAGCGGTATCGACAGCGGCGCGGATATCGGCCTTGAAGCCTTGCTCGCGCAGGATCTTGCCGAGGGAATTGAGCACGAGCAGGACGTTCCCCGGCGTGGAGCTTTCGCCCATGAGCCCGATCCGCCACACCCTGGCGCGGAGGTCGCCGAGCCCGCCGCCAATTTCGATGCTGTTCCGGTCCAGGAGCGCGCCGCGCACCTCGGCGTCGTTCACTCCATCCGGGATGCGCACTGTGGTGAGCACGGGAAGGCGATAGCCGGGGTCGGCGTGGAGGACGAGGCCCATGGCTTCGAGGCCCGCCTGGAGGGCGCGGCCGTTCTGCTCGTGACGGGCCCAGCGGCGCTCTAGACCCTCATCGAGCACGAGGGCGAGAGCTTCGTGAAGCGCGTACACCATGGAGATTGGGGCGGTGTGGTGATAGGCGCGGCGCTCGTCCCAGTAAGCCTCGAGGAGGCTGAGGTCGAGGTACCAGCTGTTGCAGGGGACCTCCCGGGCTTTGACGGCATCCCAGGCGCGCGGCGACATGGTGAGCGGGGCCATGCCAGGGGGCGCGCTCAGGCACTTCTGGGTACCGGAGTAGACGGCGTCGGCGCCCCAGGCATCCACCGTCACGGGGACGCCGCCAAGGGAGGTGACGCAATCGACAAGGAGGAGTGCGCCGGACTCCTTCGCAAGCTTGGCGAACGGCTCCACGGGAGTCTGAGCCCCCGTGGACGTCTCGGCATGGACGATGCCCAGGAGCTTCACGTTGCCGGCAGCCCGGACCGCGGCCTCCACACCCGCGAGGTCCGTCGGCGAGCCCCAGGCGGTCTGCACCCGGGTGACCTGGCCGCCGGCCCGTTCGGCCATGACCGCGATGCGTTCGCCGAAATAGCCACAGATGCCGACGACGACCCTGTCGCCGGGCTCGACCAGGTTCATCACTGCCGCTTCCATGCCGCTGGTGCCGGTTCCGGGCGTGGCCAGGGTTATGCGGTTGGTGGTGCCCATCACATCGCGAAGCATGTCGTTGCAGTCGTCCATGATGCGGAGGAACTCGGGGTCCAGGTGGCCGAGGATGGGCGCGGTCATGGCCTTAAGGACGCGGGGATGGGCGCCGCTGGGACCGGGGCCCATGAGGATGCGAGTCGGGGGGTTGAAGGAGGTGGTGGTGGCCATGGGCGGATCGTAGCGGCTATGGGCGCGAGCCGCCTCTGGAACCTCGCGCGCGTGTCCCCGTCGCGTCACAGGGCCGGCCGGGCGCTCAAGGCGCGTGGGTACGGCGCCACTTACCGCCGGGCCAGGTCAGCGTGTGCTGTTCGCCCTCGGGGGTGAAACGGACGTAGCCGGCGGATTCGATGTCGATCGTGAAGACGTGCGCCGGGCCCGCCGGCCGGAAGTTCATGGTCTCGAAGATGTGTTGCCAGTAGGCGGGCTCACGCTCCGGAGCGAGAGGAATCGCCCGGCCGTAGAGTTTCACGTCTCCCTCCTGGCCGTTCTTGTTCGTGGTCGTGCTGTGAATGGCACAACGAGGGTCGCGCAACAGGTCAACCATCTTGCGGGACTGCCACATCCCGCCGAGGACGAACTCGCCCTCCCAGAACGCGTACTCGATGGGTGTGATGCGAGGCCAGCCGTTCTTGCGCAGCGTCCCGAGCATCACCAGTTCGCTGGCGCCGAAGCGTCCCCGGGCCAGGTGAGCAAGGTCAGGGCAGTCGGTTTCGAATTGGTCCCAGCTGGCCATGACGTCAACCTCCGCTTTCGATTCGCGACTATCGTGCTAGTTCGCGACAGCGCGTGTCGCGTCCTTCCGGGGAATCCCTCTTAGGTCATGCCGCCGCAGGGCCAGACTGCCTTCTTGTTCAACACCCTGTTGTTAGCCGTCCTTCACCCAGCGGCCCTCCCAGCCCCGTTCGGGTTGGTCTTCGGCAAAGGCCCAGTTGGCGCCGTATTTGCCGTCGAAGACGACCGCCTTGACCGGCTTGCGGCTCAGCGGACCGTGCCTGTCGGTGGGGTAGCCGAGCGGCAGCAGGCAATAGAGCTGGTTGTTCTCGGGGATGCCGAGCATTTCGTACAGCTGGTCGCGCATGGGGAGGTTGAAGATGGAGCTGCCGAGTCCGAGGGCGCGCGCGGCAAGCTGGAAGTTCTGGACCGCCGGGAAGGTGCTCCCGCCGGGCGTCGAATGGCGGCCTTTCATGCCCAGGACCGCGACAATCACCGGGACGGTGTCGAGGCCGTGGGCGAGGTCCCGGACGCTGTTGAGCGAGAGCCGCTGGTTTCGGGGCAGCGCCGCGATCTCCTCCGCCGAGCCGTAGCGGGCCGAGTAGCGGGCCCAACCTTCGAGGGCCCACTCGCGAAGCTGCCGCTTGACCGCGGGGTCGCGAATGATGATCCAGCGCCAGTCCTGTGCGTTCTGACCCGACGAGGCACGGATGGCGGCGTCGAACAGCTGAAAAAGCACATCATCGGGCACGGGGTCCGGCTTGAAGCGGCGCAGCGCCCGGGTGGTGTAGATGGTCTCGAACAGGCCGGGGTCGTTCATCATGCCGCGGATTGAATACCACTTGAGCCGCCGTGTCCAAGCCCCACCATGTGGGAGGCGTCTCGCACCCGCCGGTCAGCTCAACGCGCCGCTCGCGACAAGCTCCGCAACCTCGTCGTCCGGCAGCCCAAGGAGTTGGGTGACCACATCGAAGGTGTCTGCTCCCGTCTGGCGGACGCCTTCGTACACGGCCGGCCGTTCGCCGTTGAACCGGGCAGGGAAGCGGTCGATCCCGTACTCTCCCAGGTTATCAGCGACGGTGGTGCCGAAGAACTCCCGGGCGGCAAGTTGCCGGTCCCGTCCGGTCAGGTCGGCTGCATCCTGGACCGGACCCGCGGCAATCCCCAGCGACTGGCAGGTGCCCGCGACTTCGTAGCGGTCCAGCGAGGAAGTCCAGCGTTCGATCATGGCGTCCAGCTCGTCCTCGTGGGCGATGCGCGCCGCATGGGTGGCGAATCGCGGGTCAGCAGCAAGCGCTGGGCTTCCCATCACCCGGGCGAGCGCCATCCATTCCTGGTCGTTGCGGACGGCAATTGCCACCCAGCGGTCGTCGCCGGCGCACCGATAGATCCCGTGCGGCGCCCAAGCGCCAAGTGGATGGCGGTTGCCGGACGGCTCCGGATTCGCGCCGTTGGCGAGGTAATCGAGCAGTGCCGGCGCCATGATCCCCAGGCCAAGTTCGTACTGGGAGAGGTCGATGGCGAGGCCCGAGCCCGTCCTGTCGCGGTGCTCGAGCGCCTGGAGCGCGGCGAAGGCCCCGGCAAGGCCACTGAGGTGGTCTGTGAGCGAGAAGCCGTAGCCCAATGTGTGTTCGCCGGGCGGATTCGTGAGGTAGGTGAGGCCCGTGAGCGCGTGAATCGTCGGCGCATACGTGACGAAGTCCCTCCATGGTCCGTCCTGGCCCATGCCACCCATGGAGAGGACGCTAACGCCCGGGTTAACGGCGGCCAGCGATTCGCGGTCGAGCCCCCAGCGCTTGAGCACGCCGGCACTGAAGTTCTCGATGATGACATCTGACTTCGCCGCCAGCCGGAGCGCCACGGCGCGGCCCTTTTCGGTGGCCATGTCGATGGTCACGCTGCGCTTGTTGCGATTCCAGCACACGTAGTAGGGATGGCCCGGGGAGTTGGCGCCGCCGCCGCGCGACGCCGTGCCCACCTTGATGACGTCCGCCCCGAGGTCGCCGAGCACGCGCGTGCCGAAAGGCCCTGCCAGGACATGCGTGAAGTCCATGATCCGGATGCCCTCAAGCGGACGCGATGGCTGCACCGGCCGGGTGGCGACAGGACGTTCACGCGTGGACCAGTCCACCCCGGCGGTCCGGGTGGCGGGTGAAGGGTGAGGGCCATCGGCAGAGGTCTTCAGGAAGCGCCCGGGAAAGGGCACGGCGCCGAAGCCCGGGATCTCCCTTTCCTGCAGGTAACCGCGCGCGGCGATCTGCGGGCTCCTGGTGAGAGCCTCCTCGATGTTCCAGACCACTCCGAAAGGCTGGTGGCGGCGCTGGCCTTCGAAGAAGAGCGCCTCACCGTCACGGCTTTCGACCCATTCGCGCAGCACCTTCATCACGTACGGCAGGTTGCGGACCATCGAGACGACCGAAGGGAACTTCTCCCGGTCGCCGAGATCCTGGGCTGCCCCGTCTTCGATGAGCCAGGGGACAAGGACCTCGGCGAGCTTCAGCGAGGCGGTAACCATCACGCCGTGCCCATCAGCCGCGGTGTAGACCTCGTAGGCGCCGCTCCAGTGCAGACTGCCCTGGCGGCGGGCGAGGTTGGTCTTCCAGACGCCCTCGGGAAAGAACCATTGCATCAACACCTGTTCGGTGCAGCTCACCAGGGCTTCGTGAGCCGAAAGATCAACGTGTTGGAAGCTGCCGCTCGCTTCGGCGGCACGGTGGGCCGCCAGCGCGCAAACTGCCGCATACAGCCCGACGGTGTGGTGACTCTGGTTGCCATAGCCGGAGATCGGCGGTGTGGAAGCGTTGCCGGTGACCGATGCCGACCCCGATATCGCATTGGCGACCAGGTCGTTGACGCGCCAGCCGGCCAGCGGTCCGTCGAGCCCCATCGGTGTGACCGAGACCCGGGTGAGCGTGGGGTTGGCTTCCTCCAGATCCGCATGCGCGACGACCGCGCGATCAGGCTCCCAGTCCTCGATCAGAATGCCGGCCCCGGCCACGAGCCGCAGGAACTCAGCCCTACCGGCCGCGGATTCGAGGTCCAGGGTGAGCACACGCTTGCCCGCGTTGTACCAGGCCGCCTGGATGGACGGGCCTGTCGCGCCGAAGAAGGGCGGCTCGGCGGCCAGTGGGTCGCCGGTGGGCGGAACCACGCGCACCACGTCGGCCCCTGCATCCGCAAGGAGACGTCCCGCGAGCACGCCGTTCCAGCCCGCGCATTCAATAACCCGCAGTGCGGCGAGGGAGGAGGGCACGGCCATGGCGGCGGATCATACGGCGCGGATCGCCTGTACGGGCAACGCCGGAAGCCCTGCACTTTCGGCGTCCGAGTGTGTTGTCGACCATAAAGAAGTCCGGAGTGTGAACCAGCTCATAGACATCCCATGGGTAAACCCGGGTTGTGCGAGCCGAAAACGTCAGTTAGGGTGCTCCAAGCCCTCAGGAAAACTGAAGCAGGTGTTTAGATGCCGTTGTCCCCGCACCGGCCGGCCCTGGCAGCCATCCTGGTCGCCTTTGTCGCCATCATCGCCGCGGTAGGCCTCGTCCAGGGAGCCACCGCCTCCACCCCTTCCAACGCCATCGCGGAGCGTGCCCTCCGGGACCTCGGGTCCTGGCAAGGCGAATGCTGGCAGTGGATGAAGAAGGTCGTCTCGGAAGCAACCGGGCAGTCGGTGGGCTTCGACTATCGCGACGGCTACTTCGAAGCCGGCGCGATCGAGGTCAGCCTCGACGAGGCTGGACCGGGCGACATCATCCAGATCGCCAGCGACACGTGGACGAGCCCCGACGCGGACTACGCGGGCCTCCACACGGCGATCATCCTCGAAGCGAACGGCGACGGGACCTTCGGCGTGATCGACTCGAACCAGCAGTGGGACGGCGTCGTCCGGCTCAGGCCCGGCTACGATCCGGCGGCACTGTCCTCGGCCCGGGGCCTGAACTTCCACATCTACCGAATCACGGCCGGAGCGACGCCATCAGTCACCGCCCGGACGCCACAGCCAGCACCAACGGCCGCGAGCTTCCAGGCGGGCGACCGGGCCCGCGTGAACACGCCGGGCGACTGTTTGAACCTTCGCGCTGAGCCGGTTGGCGACCGGATCACGTGTGTCCCGCACGGCACCGCAGCCACCGTCATCGGCTCAACCGTGACGGCGGCCGGGATAACCTGGGTCCAGGTGCAGACGCCGGGCGGGGCAGGATGGATGGCCGCACCGTACCTGCAGAAGGAGCCTTCGGCCGCCGCCAGCCCGAGCGGCACAGGGGGAGTGAACCCGGTGTTCCAGTACCGGGCGTTCATCCCGCTGGCATCGAGCGACTGAGCCGGTACCTCGCATAACGACTTGTCGCGGCTCCGGTGGTGACACCGGGGCCCGCGCGCACCTAGGCTGAAGGCACCTTCCCCGCGGACAACTGTGATCAAACTGTGAGCGTCAACAACGCTGCCCGCCCCCGGCTTCGCCCCGGCCAGGCCGAGGCCCTGAAGCGCTTTTCCGAAGCCCTGCGCGCCGGATCGGACTCCGAACTGGTCGTCGTACCCGTTGGTTATGGCAAGACCGTCATCGGCGTCGGGTCGTTTGAGGTGGCGGCGGGGATCGCCGGGGCCGATACGTGCCTCTACCTGACCCCCACGGATGTCCTGCGCACCCAGGTCTACAACGGCATCGAAAAAGCGCTGACTGTCATCGGGAGCACGCGCCCGATCAGGAAGATTCTCGCCGAAAATGCCTCACTCGACCGGATCGGGGCTACGGCCGCGAACTTCATCGTTGCCAGCTACCAGCAGGTGGCGGCCGCCCCGCAGCGGTACGCCAGGCTGTGCCGCGGCCGGCGCGTCCACCTGGTGTGTGACGAAGCTCACCACCTCGGCGAACGCGGCCAGTGGGCCCAGTCGCTCGCCCAGCTCCCGGTGCGCAGCACGCTGCTTCTCTCGGCGACGCCGGTCCGGCTGGACCGGGACCCGCTTGCCGGCGCCCGTTACGCGTACGACGACGAACTCGAGGGCCAGGTCATCGACCCGCTGATCCACGTGACCATGCGGCAGGCATGGAAGGAAGGCGGAATCCTCAAGCGGCTGAACATGCAGATGAAGGACTACGCCGTTGAACTCCGGAATGCGGACGGCGAGGTCTACGAGTTCACCGCCTCGGAGATGGCAGAACTCCCGGACTTCGACCAGCGGTGCGTCCGGCAACAGCTCCGATGGAACGAAGATTACGTTCAGCCGCTGGTCCGGGAGTTCGCCCTCACCCTGCAGCGCAAGAATGAGCTGGCGCCAGGGAAGCACCAGGGCCTGGTGTTTGCTGCGACCACGGAGCACGCCAACCACCTCAACCGCGTCTTCGGACGGTGGCATCCATCGCTTCGTTGCGCGGTTGTCCACAGCGGCGAAGACCTCAGCGACGCGGAGAACGACCGGCGGTTGAAGGACTTCCACGCCGGGAAGTACGACGTGCTCATCCAGGTGAAGAAGGCGAGCGAAGGTTTCGACGCGCCGACGGTGAGCGTGCTGCTCAAGCTCGATGCGGTATTCAGCCGCGAACCGGTTATTCAGCAGCTCGGCCGGGGCCTGCGGTACAACCACGCTCTGCCCTCGTCGCAGAACATCCTGAACGTGTTCATCGGGCGTGACCCGCGGCTCGCTTCCATCATCGAGCACCTGGAGCGGGAGGCGCCGCCGGTCGCGCTGCGGCCCGAGGACGTGGCTGACGATGACGTCCCGGGCGAATTGTTCGACGACGAGGAAATCCTGGGCCCCGACGAAGAAGAGCGCACCGCCGCCGAGATCCTGGATGTTGAGGAGGCTGGTGACGCCTACCTCGACGAGACCGGCCGCTTCATCGAAGGCCAGCAGTTGACGATGTTCGGCGTGGCTGCGCCACCGCCCCGGGCCCCGGCCGCGGTCTTCGAAGCCCCGCAGGTCGAGGTGGTCGACATCGCGGGCGAGTTGCAGGACGCCATCGAGTACTGCCGGACGTGGACGAACCGGGCCGCCCGCGAACGCGGCAAGCGGCATGGTCATGGGGAGAACCACCACGCGGCGCTGAACCTCGCCTATGGACGCGAGACTGGCCGCAAGGGCACACTCTCAACCCCGGCCGAGTATCGCCACAAGGGCGACTGGATGAAGCGCCGGTACACGCAGTTCCTGGGTTAGGGAAGCAGGAACTCGACCACGGCGCGCGCGACCTCTGCGGGCTTTTCAAGCATCGGCAGGTGGCCGCACTGTGGGATCAGCTGGAGCCGGGCCCCCGGGATGCCTGCGGCAAGCTGGCGGCTGTTCTCCGGTGGAACCATGCCGTCGTCTTCACCGCATAGGACGAGCGTCGGGCAGACAATGTGGTGCAGGCGGTCGAGGGATGTCCAGCCCTCAAGAGCGCCCTGTTGCCGGACAACGGCGAACCGGCGAGGCGGTGCATCGAGGTCGATGCCCATCAGGTAGGCAAAGGCTTCGGGGTCCCGCTCTTTCCAGCCGGGTGATGCCATGGCGACGTTCTGCGTTTCGAAGATCTGCTCCCGGGTCATTTCGGGGGTGATGCGCATAGCCGCGTTCACGGGTTCGGTTGAGCCAACACTTCCGGGCCCACGGTGGCTCGTGCCGCTGAGGATCAAGGCCGAGACCCGGTCCGGGTGCGAAAGCGCGACTTCCTGGGCGAGCATCCCACCCCTGGACCGCCCGTAAAGGGCCGCACGCCCGGCGCCAGCAGCGTCCATCACGGCGATCACGTCGCGGGCTTCGTCGTGAATGGCGTAAGGCTCGTCGCGGCGTTCGCTCTGGCCCATGCCCCGGCAATCGAAGGTGACCACGAAGAGGCGCTCCGCCAGCATCGCTGGAAGCCGGCCCCAGTGCGCCAACCGGTGTGACAGCCCGAGAATCATGACAATGGGCGGGTTCGAGGGCGACCCGGATGTCTCGTAGTGGATCTCCCAGCCGCTGGCATTCGTCGTTGGCATCGCGAAGAGATACTACCACCGTCGCAGGACAGGCCGGTCAGACTGCGCGAGTAGTCCTCGCGGCGGTCAGTTCGATGAGCGCCGCGACGGCGATCCGGACGTCCCATCCGCGCTGCCCGGCACTCACGAGCACCTGATCGAAAAGCGTTGCGGACTCCTCGATGAGGACTGGAAATGCCTTGCCCACGAGCGCGAGAGCGCTGATTCCGCCGACCTTCAGGCCGGTGTGGCGTTCGGCATCACGGTGGCTGGCCATGCGGACCTTCTTGAGCCCGAGGGATGCGGCGAGCACTTTCAGGTCGACCTCGAGGGACGCCGGCATCAGCAGCAGGTACGGCTTCCCCCGGGGTGGGTCCTGCTCGACCACGAGCGTCTTGAGCACCTGGTCTGCAGGTACCCCGGTGACACGGGCGACCTCCTGCGCCGAGCGGATGGTGTCGTCGAACTCGAAGACCTCGTGCGGGACCCTCCGTTGTTCGAGCATCCGGACAGCAAGTGGTTTCTGCGACGCCATCCGCGCTAGAGGTGCTGGCTCACGCCGCCATCGATGTGGAACACCTGGCCGTTCAGGTAACCGGCGGCATCCGAGGCAAGCAGGACCGCAAGGGCTGCCAGTTCTTCAGCCTTCCCGAAGCGGCGCATCGGGATAAAGCGCAGCAGCAGGTTCGCGCCGATCTCGTCCGGCCCGCGGCCCGGGGTCCAGTCCATCCAGCCACTGGAGATGCAGTTGGAGGTCATGTTCCGAGGCCCGAGCTCCTGGCTTAAGGCTGCCGAAAGGCCCTGCATCCCGGCTTTCGCGGTCGTGTAGGCTGCCAGCCCCTCCACACCGCGCTCGGCGAAGATGTTGCTGACGAAGATGAGCCTTCCGGTCTGCCCCTCGGGGAACTCGCGGATGAACGACCGGGCCGCGTAGAACGCCCCGCTCTGGTTCACGGCCTGGACCCGGGCGAACTCGGCGTCGGTCACTTTCACGATGGGCTTCGCCAGCGGCGCATCCGCGTTGTAGACGAGGATTGTCGGCGAGCCAAACTCCTTGATGACCTGCTTCAGGCCGACCTGCACGTTGGTGGGCAGGGTCACGTCCCAGCCCTGGGCAAGCGACTTGCGGCCCAGCTCGGTGACGGCCTTCGCGACGCGCTTTGCCTCCATGACTTCGTCGCCATCCAGCGTGGCCGAAGCGACAGCGACATCCGCGCCGGCTTCCGCGAGTCCGAGGGCGATTGCCCGTCCCGCCGGATTGCCAGTTCCAACGACCAGCGCGCGCTTCCCTGACAGGTCGTAGCCGGGCTTACGATCCCACTCAGCCACGGGACACCTCCGCGGGCTCGCTGACGACCCAGCCAGTGGGCGCTATCCCTCCGGCCAGGCCGCCGCCATCGATGACGAATGCTTCACCGGTGACGTAGCTCGACGCGTCGGAGCAGAGGAAGACCGCCAGCGGGCCGAGCTCCCACGCCTCGCCAAGACGGCGCGTGGTGATGAAGCGCCCACGCTGTTGACGCATCCCTGCTTCCTGCTCATCGCGCGGCGGGCGCTGGGAGACATAGCCGGGCACGATGCAGTTGACGCGGATGTACTCGCCAACGACCTGGGCCGCCAGGCTCTTCGTGAGCGAAATGACCCCGGCCTTGGCCGCCGCGTAGCCGATCGACTGGGGCGACGAACGCAGGGCGGTCCCGCTGGCAACATTTAGGATCACTCCTCCCTGGTCCTGCTTCAGGAACGTCCGCACGGCCGCACGCGAACAGTAGAAGGTGCTGTGCAGGTTCACCTCGATCGTATCGTGCCAGTCGGCGTCTTCGAGGTCGTGGATCCGGGCGCCCGCGCCGCGCGCATCGCCGATGCCCGCGTTGTTGAGCATCACATCGAGCCGGCCAAAGTGGGAAACGGTCTTTTCGATGAGGGCGTCGCAGTCGGCCCGAGACTGGACATTGGTGGGGACGATGAGTGGTTCGCGCCCAGAGGCTGCCTGGATTTCGGCGGCGGCGGACTCGAGCTGGCTGACCGTGCGGCTGGCGATGCAGATGTCGGCGCCGGCTTCGGCGAGCGAGATTGCCATGGCCTTGCCGAGGCCGCGGCTGCCACCAGTGACGATGACTACCTTTCGCGGCGGACCATCGAGGCGAAGTTTTTCGAGGACCACAGGGTACCTCCCGGGGGATTCATTGCGGTTGCCATCATACGGGCACCCGGAGGTGGCCTGCTCAGGCCACGCGGAACGCGCCAATGACCAGGGTCAGGGCCGCGACGGCGAACCGGTAGAGCACAAATGGCAACAACGTGCGGGTCCGCAGGTACCGCAAGAGGAAATGGATCACCGCGAAACCAACGGCCGCAGAGCAAAAGAAGCCGATCCCAAGTTCGAGACCCTCGCGGCCCGAGAGCCCGGTGAGGTCCTTCGCGGTCAGCGCCGCCGCGCCCACGAATGCGGGTGTGCCCAGCAGGAAGGCGAACCGCGCCGCATCATCCCGGCGAATGTCCCGGAACAGTCCAGCGCAGAGCGTGGCCCCCGAACGGGAGACGCCCGGGATGAGCGCAGCCGCCTGTGCAAGACCAATGAAGGTCACGTCGACCAGGCCGATCGAGCCCATCGTGCGCAGGTTACGCGTGCGCCGGTCGGCCACCAGCATGACCACGCCGAACGCGGCAAGGGTGATTGCCACCACCCACGGTTGGCGGACGTTTTCCTCGATCCAGTCGTTGAAGAGCAGTCCGACGGCGGCGGCCGGGATGGAACCGAACGCGATCAGCCAGAGGAGGCGACTGTCCTGGCCATGCCGCGAGAATCTGAACTGGTGACGGCTGAAGTCCCGGAGACCGGTCCCGAACATCCGTACCCAGTCGCGCCAGAAGTAGATCAGCAACACGAGGAGCGTGCCGCAGTGGAGCCCGACATCAAACGCGAGGCCCTGGTCTTTCCAGCGGAACAGCGACGGGACGAGGATCAGGTGGCCGGAAGATGAGATAGGGAGGAACTCGGCGAGGCCCTGGACGATACCGAGGATTGCCGCGCGTACGAAGTCCATGTACCGGTCAAGGTGTGGCGGGGGCCCGGTATGGGCAACCGGGGCCTTCGCAGGCCCCCGTCACCCAATTAGCTGACGCTCGCGATGCCGGTGTAGCGCTCGATGACCGGGCGGCCGGCGAGCAGTCCTGCGAGTGACGCGCCCATGGCCTTCATGTGGTCGGTCTGGCTGTGAGCCGCGAACGCCTCGGCGTCCGCGTACTGTTCGTAAAACATGAACAGCGTCGGGTCGGCGTCGGAGGTGTGGAGGGAGTAGGTAGGGACCTTACCGGCCTCGTGCTTCTTGACGTTGCCGACCATCTCGGTGAGGACGGCGCGCAGCTGGTCTTCCTTGCCGGCGACTGCCTGCAGCTTGGCGACCACGGTGATCATATCGGTTGCTCCATGGAGTGATGTGGCAGGATTGTACGCGAGGGATGCGTGGGTGTGCGCATCGATGCGGGGGCCGATACTATCCGGGACGATGCTGAAGCGCATTCCCACCCGCCGGGCCATCGAGTTGATACGCCGCGCAAGGCAGTCGCCACAGAGCGACCCGGAAATGGCGTATCCCCGCTGGTACCTGCATCGTTGGCACTTCTTGCCAGAGGGGTACCTTTCGCGACGGGGTGCAGCCGGTTACGAGCGGGTCATTCGAAGCCTGTACAACGCCGGTCAGGAGGACGCTCTCGTAGGCAAGTTGGTCAGGCGCGTACGCGCTGCGCGGCCCTCTTCAGTGGTGGAATTGGGATGCGGCCCGGGAAGGCTCCTGACTGCGCTCGCGAACGCCGAGGTTGCGCCCGAGATTGTCGGTTTGGACCTGAGTCCATACATGCTGGAGCGAGCGAAGGCGCGGCTCCCGCGAGGGAAAGCCCGGCTCCTCCACGCCGACGCGCTCGCGGTCCCGTCGCAGGAGGCGGCATTTGACGTGGCTGTGGCTGCTCATTATGTCGGGCACCTCCCGGGCGAACTCCGGACGCCGGCGGTGCATGAGATCGCGCGCCTCGTCCGCCCCGGTGGGCGCGTTATCATCGCGGACCACTCGTGGCATCCGTGGCCACCCATTCCCCCGCTGGTGTTGCGTGAGGCGTCATGGCACGCGTCGCGTCTCATCCGGCTCCAGGTGTTCGAGCGGGTCAACCTCAATTGCGCGGAGGCCACGGCATGACCAACCCACAGGCAGAGGAGTTCGAGCGCATTCGTGGGTACCTGCAGCAGCAGGCCGAGGAGAAGACCATCGCGGAGCTGTTCGAGCGCGTGAAGGAAGGTATGGGCGAGTTGATTGAGTCCGCCCGGTCTGTCCCCGCGGCGGTCATCGCCTCGAATCCGCCGGGCGACGACTGGTCGCCCATGGACTGCCTGAAGCATGCGGTGCAGTCGAACCTGCAGGTGGCGCAGGACGTGCTGCACGTCGCGCTGAGTGGCGACCGGTCCGGCGAGCCCGAGCCCGAACTGCCGGCTGACCGGGAGGCGCTCATTGCCGCCCAGGAGGCTTCGCTGGAGTCCCTCTGGGCGCACGTCAGCGAAGCGGACCCCCAGTCGAACCTGCAGGTCACCTGGCCGCATCCGTTCTTCGGTGAGTTGAACTGGCGGGAGTGGCTGATCTTCCTCCGCATCCACGCGAAGGACCATGCGCGCCAGCTGAACGCCATGCGCGAGGCGCTCGGTGGCTGAAGCGCGCCCACTGCGCATCGTCCACACCTCTGACGTGCACCTCGGCGCCTACAGCGGCAGCGGCGATGGGAAGTGGGCGGAACGCCGGAGGTTGATGGAAGACACCTTCCGGCGTGTCATCGACCTGGCCAACGTTGTTGGCGCCGATGCTCTGGTCATCGCCGGTGACTTTTTCGACAACGACCGCGTCTCGGAGGAAACGGTCGTCTTCGCCGCAACCGAGATACGGCGGTTCGAGGGCCAGACGCTCCTGCTGCCTGGAAACCACGACCCGGTGGACCCGGGCAGCCTCTACTGGCGGCATGACATGGAGGCGATCGCGGAGCGCCTGACCATCGTCCGCGAACACAAGGGCGAACTCATCGAGCCGGAGGGCCTGGACGCCGTCTTCTGGGGGCGCGGCTACCTCGATAGCGACTGGCACTTCAAGCCCCTCGAAGGGATCCCGGAACGCATCGACGGACGCTGGCACATCGCGCTGGGTCACGGGCACTTCATCCCGGAGGGCGCCGAATCCCACCGGTCGCTGCCCATCCGCGAGGCGGAGATCGCCTCCGCGGCGGGCCACTGGGATTACATGGCCTTTGGGCACTGGGAGCCGCACGCAGACGTAAGCCGCGGCGGCGTCACAGCGATCTACTCGGGTGCGCCGATGCCGCTGAGCGATGCGAACCGCCGCGCGGGCATGGCCGCGGTAGTTGACTTCGACGAAGGCGGCGTGCGCTGGCGGATGCACCGTGTGGATCCCCGGCCCGGGGACGAGGGGGCGAAGTAGTCCGCGGCGTTTCCCCAAACGGGGTGCATGCTAAAGTTGAAGGACCGTGGCAGGGTAGCTCAGCCGGTCAGAGCGCACGACTCATAATCGTGAGGTCGGGAGTTCAAGTCTCCCCCCTGCTACCAGGTTTCTGGGCACCGGTTACGTTTCCGTGACGACCGTTTGACCACCGCTTTTCGTTGTCGTTGATTCCCTCTGGTCTTCTCTGTCTGCCGCAGCCGGTCGGGCCCCGAAGAACGCCCGGTAGACTCGGCTGGCTCGCTCTTGCGGCTCCCATAGGGGGCCCCGGCCTTCGGCCAACGGGAAGAGGATGGGGCGTGTGGTCTCGGGCGCGGGCTACCCCCTGGCCGGCGGGGTCAACCTCTAC
>JAANMV010002334.1_pt1 | contig 18620 bp, 32 predicted proteins | sample 7279661 | NCBI WGS metagenome assembly JAANMV01 (sample SAMN14094540, study PRJNA606508) | bioreactor metagenome | isolation source: A lab-scale SPAN reactor treating ammonium-rich wastewater day 121 | place: Ireland: Galway | collected 2017-05-16 | reverse complement strand
CCGAGTCCGACACTTGGACCAACCTCGACGCCGGTTACGCCGATTCCGAGTCCTACGGTTGGCCCGACTTCGACGCCGATCACGCCATCGCCGACGCCTGATTATTTTGGGCCTGCTCCTGCATTCCCCACGCCTAATGGGGTAGATGTAGGTGATTGGAATTTGGAAGCAGCCGATCCGTTGCCTGCCATAGCTGTTGCTGCTGATTTTCTGGCGCCGGTGGTGATGCCGGTTGCCTTTGCTGGTGTAGGAGCAATGTCTTTATATGCGGTTAAACGTGTTATGGGTGGTTAGTCTGGTTCTTATCCTGGTTTTGGCCTGGCCTGGTCTGGTGCTGGCAAATGTGAACCTGGGAGAATTCCATTTTGAAACCACGCCGTCAGAATTTATCGATGGTCCTGGTTGTGATCGCGTCTCGTATGGTGGATTTCAGGATAGCGGTTCGCTGCTGCTGCTCGGCGGTGGTGAATGTTGGATGGGTACGTTTGACATTGGTTCCTATGATCGTCTCGGTGTTAGCTTTAATGGCCTTCCGGTGGGTGTGGGTGCGTTACAGTCGGCTGATAGTAGTATTCGGGTCCTGATTATCAGAGCATCAAACAATTCAGTTGCAGATATAGCAGGTCCGTTTAATGTGCGTACTGGCTACAATCTGACGTTTTCGAGTGTTCAAGGTATCGGTCAGTTCTATGTAATGTTTGAGCATTACAGTACTGGTGTCTCGTGGCATATTGATGATTTGTTTGTCAGTGCCTATGACGCGCCGACACCGACGCCGACCAGCGTTCCGCCGACTGCTACAGCCGTTCCGAGTGGTACGCCAGCAGCAACGAACACGCCAGCAGCTACCGTTACCGCCACGCCAGTTCCAAGCGCCACGCCAGTTCCAACCGCTACGCCGATTCCTTGGGGAGATTGGCTGTTGCCGCCTGATGATTTGTGGGATAGCGCTCACGATCTACGTGATGACGTTGTAGGCCGGGAACCCTTCGCCACGGTACGAAGGATTCAGAATCAACGCCAGTACCTTGAAGAGAGAATCCAGACGCCACAGGGATTTGACTTCTCACGCTATCCTAGCGGCGCTCAGAGCGTCTTTGCTGCGTTCATCGACTTCCTACAGCCGATTAAGACATATATCCAAATTGCGTTTGATGCGTTCATCGTGGCGATGTTTTGGAACTATGTCACAAAGCGAGTGACCACATGATTTGGAAGTGGCTCGTTGACATGTTTTTTGCTTTCGTGCGCTGGGTCGTTGATTGGCTGCTGCCTGCCAATCCATCGTATCACCTGGATCTTTCGCCGTTGGTCGGCGCTCTCGGATGGGTGCAGATCATTGGCAATTTTATTCATATTCAGTTGCTTTTCCTGTTCTTGGCTACGATCATTTTCTTTGAAGCTGCTCGCCTGCTGTTCTGGATTGTAATCCGGATCAAGGGGCTAATTTTGTTCAGTTGATGGAGTTCTGTTCATGTTTAATCAGAAGGCGCAGCGCTCAAACGCTGCTGATAAATCGGGGGTGCTTTATGTCAGAACCGAGTTCGGTATACGCCGCTTTGCTGTTAGTGTTGACGTTGATACTTTGGTTGCTGCAGATAGTTCAAGGTTTCATCTGTCAGATGTTTTCGTTTTGGAACCCGGCGTGTTTTATCTGAGCCTGGAAAGTGAAGCGTTACGCGAGTGGATGACCTTTTCAAAGTCTCTGCGCTCGGTGACGCTTTCTGCTCTTTTTGACGATGCCGGGGACGTGTCGCATCTTGTCAAGAATGCGGTCTTTGGCGGCCTGCTCATCATGGTCTTCGTGCTGCTCTTTCAACTTAATGGGATGCGCGGTGAGATGGCGAACATTTCCGCCCAGTTGACGCAGGTTCAAATGCAGATTGTGCAGCCGGTCCAGCTGCAGATCCCGAGGTGATGCTATGAACAATGGAACCGTTCCAGCACCACCACCAGTGGGGCCGCCGACGCTGCCCAATCCTGGCTTGATCTCGTCGTTGCTCTCGTCTGGAGACGCTGAACACGAGTTGGCCAACGCGCTGATTGATTTGCAGCTTCGCTTGAACTCTCGTGGTGTGGCTGCCGCTACCTTCCTCGCCGTCTACGGTATGCCTGATGTCTTGGAACACGCGTTGTCTTATCGTCGATACATGGCGTCTGACAAAGGCATTGTGGAAGCGCTCGCCTCGGTCGCTCTCAAGAAGTTCATGAAGGGCTTGAGTATTATGTTAGGGAACAAGTAGGTGTCTATGCTACTGGCCAGGCAGAATGATTCACCGGTGGGAAACAGAAATTTGAGGATACAGCGGGCGATCTCCTGGCGGCAGCGTGAGATCGAACGGTTGCGGAAGGAGTATGGCGATCTGCCGGTTACAGAGTGGTATCTGGTTGATGTGAATTACTTCGCGCTGCTCAACCATAGTCGGGATCTGCTCTATGAGGTGGATCAATGATCGTGGCGTATTGTGGTACGCTCGGTGCCGGTAAAACCCTACTCATGAGTATCTGCGCGTATGATGAATATTTACGCGGTAGGAAGATCTACGCCAATTACAGTCTCTGTTTTGCAGATCGTGTTACTAGTTGGGAAGAACTTTACCAACTGGAGAATGGGGTGATCTGTATCGATGAACTACAAGTGTTGGCTGACAGTCGTAAGTTCTCATCTGCTCAGAATCTGGAAATGTCTCAATGGTTGTTGCAAACCCGTAAGATTGGATTGGATTTTCACTTCACCACACAGGGGATTGACCAGGTAGACAAACGGTTTCGGACTGTGCTTGATTATATGTTTTTCCTCGAGCGTCTTGGTGGTCCTGGCTCTGGTATGTCTCAATGGTGGTTTATTGATTTTCAAATGGGTAGAGAAAAATCCTCTGGACGTTTCAGACATCATCCTGCTTTGTATGGTTTATATGACACCTATCAACGCATCTCAGTTCTTTCGTAAGACTCCCCCCACAGCCCGCGCCCACTTGGGCGCAGCGGAGGGGGGTTCTTTATTATCGTTCTGTTCTATTCAATGTTCAAAGGAGTTCTAAATGAAAATCTCTGGTACTGTTCGCATTGGTAAAGATGGTTTGAAGTTGTATGAGTTTGAGAAGACCGGTAATTGTCTGGTGTCTGGTACTGTGTTCGGCCTGTCTAGTCTGGGGCTTGGTCTGCCGCAGAAGATCATTGTAGAGGGTAATCCCGCCCGACCGCTGGCCAATCTGAGGCCGGGTACACATTTGGAGATTGAAGGAGAGCAATATCAAGAGACGTGGAAGGGCGCAGACGGTAAACAGAACTATCGGCCTGTGGTGAAAGCGTCCTCGGTGCGCCTGGCTACTGTTGATGTCAACATCGGTGAACCTGCTGATGTGATAGTTGCATAGATTCAACGGCGCCCATCGTCATAGATAGCGATAGAGGCCCTTATCGTCAGAAATAACGATGTTGGCCAACATCGCCAGAACTGACGATGTTTGATGGTCAGCACCCTGGTAATTTGACCGATCCACAGTTGCATAGATTTGTGTAATCTGCGTTTCAGGTTCCACATTCTATTAACTTCCACTCGTAAGGGAATTGAAAATGCTCGATTTGGGGGAATCGGTCAATTGTGTTTCGTTTGTCTGTGGAAAGAAGCGATTCATCAGACAATATCGTTGGTTTCTGCCTGAATGTTGGTTGTCAAACATCGAAGCCGCAGGGGATGATCGTTATCTTGAAGTGACTTTGACTATCTCTGAATGGCGCAAACCTAAAGCGCCAGGTTGGAAGCGGCCAACGTCAGTTGTTTTTCCCCAGCACCTTTGGGAAAGTCTGTTTTCGTATCTGATCCCTGACGCGTGGATTCGTTCGATTCATGGTGGAGATCGGTCCATTGAGGTTCTGATCTCCATCGAAGATCCGTCAGCAGTGCCAGTTATTGCAGAAAACGAGACGTTGTTACAGGCTTTGCGATTGTAGTAGAAAGGAGAATTTCGCCGCATGGAATTGAACAATAAGGTGTCTGACGGTCGGTCAGACACCATCCCCCCGCAGAGTAACACGGGGGGTGGATTTCCCGAATTTGAGGCAAAACGGCCTGCTCGCCTATTGCTTTGGGGGATCGATACAGTTCATTACCATATATCACTTGATGAAAAATTGCTCTTGGAATGTGCGTCGGCCTGCGAAGAATGGATCGAAGATGGCCATGAATGGTGCTTCCGTGGTGGTATGGCAGGCGCGCAAGGTTACAGCTACTGTGTTCAATTTGAAAGCGGCCTGCGGGTTGCGGTTCCTTCACCTAATGGCCTCCACATGGGTTTGTGGATTGTCGGGGGTGCCGGTTGGTGTCTTCACCAGGAAGCATCTTGGTTTGAATTTGAAATTGTGAGTTCTATTTCTTCTCGTTTCGCTATCGATCCTGAATCTGTCCGTGCTGGTCTTCGTGTTCGTCGATTCGATCTTTACTTCGATTTCGCCGGGGACGATCTCGATCCCTATGCCAACCTGGACAACATCATCTGTTACGCGCGCAAACATCGCCAGTTGCACGGTGATACCGGGCCGATCAGCGTCATACCGGGTACGGTTTACGGGTCCATCACTCGCTTTACCGGTGTCACTGCTGGCAAGTCGGATCTGCGTGCTCGACTCTATGACAAGGTTGTAGAAGCGGAACGGGGAACGCTCGACCGCTGGCGGAAGGTATGGAATTACCAGGGAGATACCGTTTGGAGACTTGAATACCAGGTGCGCGGGGACTTCCTCAAGGATTGGCAGATCGATACGATGAAAGATGTTGTGGTCAAACTGGGGGATCTGGTTCCTTACCTGCTGCGCTGGATGCGCTTTGCAGAGGTCCAGAGTAGAAAGGATGTTGACCGAACGTTACTCCCCTGGTGGGCGTCGATAGTGGCCACGATAGAACAACTCGATCTGTCGTCGATTGGCGTCCGGCGTGTGGTTCCGCCTCGGTTGCCAGATGAGGACGGCTTGAAGGCTCAAACCCTGGGTCTTATTTCTTCTTTATGGGCTGCTCATGCCTTCACTCGTTCTTTAGATTGGGATTATGGCCAGGCTCTTTCTTTTCTTCTAGACGTACTCGATGAAGAGAGCGTTACACTCAAGCAGCGGTTCCATGAAAAAATTACTACTTATCGGCTTCATGCTCCTATTTAGTCTGATCCCTGCCGTTGTCCTGGCCGCCACTACAACGCGTGAATTTTCGTTTGATCAGGATGCCGCGGGCTTCGACTGCCACGCGGCTTCTGGTTATCTCTGGCCCGATCCTATCTGCCGATCTCCCTGGTTTTCGGGGAATCATGATACTGTAGGCGTGGCCGTTTTCGCCGTGGGTGATCTTGGTGGCATGGCAACTGCTCGGTTGGTGGATCGTGCTGGTGTTGTGTTGTGTGAGTCTCACGGGTCGATCCCCAGTGGGCAGCCATCGCACTTCGATCTGCATTGCGGCGCGGTGCGCGGTGATCATCGTCTTGAGCTGGTGGAAGGATCGGGATCTATCTTCTTTCAGTTCGTCCGCATTGACTGGAACAGTTACGATCCGCCCACGGCCACACCATCGCCAGTTCCGACGATGACGCCGGCGCCATCGCCAGTTCCGACGATACAGGCCTATACTTATGCTCCTTCCTATCCTGCTGGGGGTTCCTACCAGGTGGGATCGTACATTCCCCCCACGGCCACACCTGCGCCAACTTCCGTTTTGGATTGTCGGGTGCATCTCAGGATCTACGAGGCTGCCGGGATGTTGATTGATACTCCCGTTGATGTGGAATTTGTTTCGGATCGGACTGTTTCCCTTTCGATTCCTGGCTTTGCCGTGGTGACGGTTCCCTGTGGACCGCAGTTCGTAATTGTGCGCGCCAAAGATGGACAGATGTTGTCAGATCCTCAGTTCCTACAGATCCGCCACATGGACGCGCTCGATCTCGGTGTTCACGTGCTCCCCGCTCCCACAGCAGCACCAGCAGCAGAGCCAACAGTGTCGCCAGTTGGTGTCAATTGGGGAGATATTAACTTTTTCGATCCTGGGAGTCTAACCGGTGATCCCAATGCTGGCCTGGCCGGGCTACAGTTGGCCGATATTACTACGTTGGGCGTTCGCTCACCAGTCACCACCACCGAAGAGAGTTCCTCGGCGCCGGTGATTGTGGAGAATACAGTTCAAAAGTCTGCCATTGATTGGGGCGTCATCATTGGTATTGCTGCGGTCTGCTTCGTGGTTGTTCGTTTGGTTTCGGTGATGCGGAGATGATTGTGTACGTTATCCTTGTCCGGTGTTACTCGCCGGCGAAAGATTGCTCAACATTGAAACAGATTTCTGTAAATCGAAGGTGACTCTATGTACGTTGTTGAGTGGTTCCATGCCAATCCGTTGAATGAAACTGGCTATCGTTTTCGGGTTGCTGTTGATTCCCTTGACGGTCTGTCCTATCTTTCATCGGGTTTCCTTGAGTCTTCGCCTATGGTTTACGCCTGGCACATTATAGGAGAAGATGTCTCTGCGCCAATTGCGCCCTGGATTCCGCTTTGCAAAAAATTGTATAGTTGGAATGATCCGGTATTTTATGAGTTGTACTTTTCAAATAAAAACACCCCTGCTGCAGCATCGTCAAAAATGGCGATGATTGAATAAAAAAGATCCCTTTCGGTTAGAATTTCTGGTCTGTGTATTCTGGACACGCGGTTGGGTCGGGACAAAACGATTAAAGGAACTCTGAAAGCAAACCCCGACCCAACCGCTTCCTACCCTCCCGAAGACTCTCAAGCTTTGCCGTTCATCTTAGGTTCAACCATTTTCAACAACATCATATGATTTCCGGTCCTGTCTGTTTCAAGGACAAAGAACGGCGAAGGTTGGGAGGCTGAGGGAGCGCCAAGTATGCCGACGTGGAACCTTGCGGCCTTCCTCATGGGTCTTTACCCTCTGCTTTCTGTTTCTTCGCCGGCGTGATTTCTGCCTGGTTCGTTACGTTTCCTTGACACCCTAACTCTACAAGCGGTACGTGCATAGGTGGCTTTTCCCTCCACTGGCCTTCCGCACCCACACGCGCAAACTCGGATTGTTCCTGTTGGCTTCATGCACTTGATCGCCGCTGCTAATGCCCTGGCCAGGGGAAGCGGTACTGCATTTCCGACTGCCCGCCTTTTTGCCCCGTTCGTGAATACAGGTAAATCGAATCCAGATGGTAACCCTTGAAGCTCGCAAAATTGTTCCCAAGGGGTGCTGCTGTCGCTGGCCGTGACCGTTGGCGCTATTCCGCCCTTCCCGCCTCGGTCGAGCACCAGCACCTTCCCGTTACGGCTGCCAAACTGGATGTGACGTAGGCGTCGTTGCGGCAGTCCAAATTCGTGCGCCCAAACATCTAGCCGTTGATGGGTGTATCCCTCGATCTTTACATCAGGTGTACGTTCAACATTCTCCAACAGGAACCATTCTGGCCGGGCAGCCAGTACGATTCGTTTGTATTCGTTGAGCATTTCCAATCCATAGCCGGTTGGTTCTCGTCCATTCATTTGTCTGCTAAATTCCTGGCAGGGTGGCCCACCTATCAGCCCATCAAATCGGCCTGCCGGTGGATGGAAGTTGCGCACATCTCCACCCCACAATAAATCCGGTCCGCGCACTACGCAGAACCCTTCCATTTCAAACCCCAATCCTAGAATGTCGATACCTGGGAAGATGCTCAGAATTAACATGTTGTTACTCGGCGACCGATAACTTTGACGTGGTGTAACTTGGCCAAGCTGATTTACCCCGGGTGAGAAACGTTTCCTTGCCGGTGAACTTTTGTGCAGCGGGGAAACATTATCGAGCATCGTCAGATTTGGCGATATCTTCGAGGAAAAACTTGTGTTGTTCTGCTGCCGGTGCTCGTGCTGTCTTCCAATAAAGTTGGTCAATTAGCTGTTCAAGAAAGTGTTCATCGATATCGAATTTTTGGTCACGGGCAAAGTCTAGAAACAATTGCCAATGGTACTCACCTTTCATATGTTTCATGCAAGAAAGAACAGTGGCTGGATACTCCCTATCGTATCTTTTCTTCCTCATCCATGTTTTGAAAAGACTTTCAGTTTCTACAGTGGTTGCCTGCACCATCGCCGTTTCTGACGATGCTTCAGCAGATTGTCTTGAACTTGGATGCTTGTACCAAAGTGGATTCACGTATGGGATGATTCCCTCGTTGTGAAGATCCTCAAGGATTGCTCTTTGTTCCAACTGGGGAAGATCCCTGAATCCATCGATCCATCGGCTGCGCTTGCGGTTGATGCGCTCACGCTCGCGGAAGTTCTCGCCGAGGAATTTGTAATCGTGGAGATGCCGGGGCAGTTCGTAGTTCATCCACAAATGTTCCGTGGCAGTGTCTCCACTTCGTGTGACTGCGGTAAAGGTGACCAACCGCCAATCGTGCAAGATGCGTTGGTATAGGTCTGATTTGTATCCGCTGATCGCCACATGGGTAGGTAGCGAACGGATTAGGAATAACAATTCCCTATGATTGTTCTCGGTGAAGGGAACTGCATAATAGTTCGGTACATCCATGTAGGGTGGATCTAGGTAGACAAATTCTGTGCCATCGAAGGAATGTGAACCGAGCCAGTCTAGCACGTTGGTACAAAGAAACTCATACCTGGTCTTATCGTCGGATTTAACGATGTCAGCTCGCGACCATGCCTTGATCACGGTTGGATCTGCATCGATGCCGATGTTGATCAAGGCTGGTCGTTTTCGGCGAAAGACGGCGCCGCCGCCCAAGAATCCCTCGATGTATGTGGCGTGCGGGGGGATCTGGTTGATGATCTGCTGGTAGCAGTTGCCTTTGCCCCCTGGATAGCTGTCAAAGATGTTGACCATACTGTTTCCCCCTGCTGGTTGGGATAGCTTGGGACGCCTCGCGGGATACCGTTTCAGCGCTCTTTCTGCGCTCACCCTGCGCCGCTTCTGCGCTTTGTGGACGTGATTTGGGATAGCTGGCGGTACAGGAGACCGGTCAAGCCGTGTTGCTCCCAATACTGGAACGCTGCCTGCGGTCGTTTGTAGTCGAACACGTTGATATACCATCCCTGCCGCTCGAAAGTGAACAGAGGGATTGGCACTTCCAGATCCGCCAGTCGCTGACAATGCAGCCGGAGAACATCACCATCCGTGGCGGCCAGGCCGAAGAGATAGCGGCCATCCCTCCCCCACGGAACCCAGGGAAGACGGCCATCGATGTTGGCGTTACATCGGCCTGTGTCGTCGGTTTCGAATGCTAAGGAGATGAGCTTGTAGACCGCTTCGTTACATCGCTCCGCGTTGGCGGCCCAGGCTCCCCGCCGTGACAGCGTGTGTGACATGTTTCCGGTTCGTCGTCGGCCTGCGCGCAGAGTCGCCGCGATGATTCCTTCTTTCCCATCAACCAGGTTTGTAATGATACTGTTCATGTTAGCCTCTCACGTATAACCAGGAGATGAATCCCAGTACCAACCAGATGATCAGGAATGCAGCAAAGATACGATCCCCGATCTCTCTGATTCGATCTCTTTGGCGTGGCGGTGCGCCGTATCTGCGATGTCGTTCGCTCTGCTCTCGGTAGAGGTACTTCCAAAGCATCAGGGTTTCAACAAACTGCGATCCCTCGGCCGACACAAAAATATAGAGGGTGAAGGAGATCAGCCAGGTCAAAGCGAAACCTGAAAAGAAGTAGAGCGACAAAGCCAGGATGGGCAATACCGCGCCGTTCATGGCAATGCTCGTCACAACGAACAAGCCTCCCGTTATCAGAGATAGGTTCAGGGTTGATAGATTGAATGCACGTGCGCGATCTGACCAGCTTCCTTCGATATGACTTGTTGCCTTCGGCATCGCCGGGGGGATCGGGCTGATCTGCTGCTGGTCAGTGATGATAATTGGCTGTTCATCATCTGGTTCGTGGATGACGATTTGTCGCGGGTTGCCGCGTGTGTCGGCTTCTACGATCTCCCATCGTTCTTTGTTCATGGTTCACCTCTCAAAATTGGTATGTGGCCCAGATGATCAGGATAAAGACGCCGCCGATTAGAATCCAACTACTGCAGCCAGATTTCAGACCTTTGGGTGAATGCAGGAATGCACCCATCGCCAGAACGACGGCGATAAGTCCGATTCCGACGGGGAGCGGTAAGGGATCGTCTACTTTGTCCCAAAAGCTACCGGGCGTGGGTTCTGGCTGTGGTGGAATGGCGCTGTTGACGGCCACCATCACGAGTCCGATAACGACGATTGCGATCCACATGGGCATGTCTTTCATGGTTGGTTCCTCAGTAATCCGGTTCGATATCAAAGAGTGTGGGCGGTCGTGGGTTGCGTTTCTTGGTTTCAACGCTGGCGGCCTGACGCAAGATTTCCAGACATTCAAGCAGGTTTTCGTACTCTTTCACCCTGCTTTCAAGGTGTAAACTGTTTTGGTTGGCGCGTTCAACTTCGCTCTTCTTGTCGTCGAGGTGCTTTTTCAATGCGTTGTATGCATCTTTCTTGTTCATGGTGCGTTACTGATGCTCCTTTCAGATGGGGATCGGGTCGTTTAGTAGCAGGCACTGACGATACTTGCTCTCTTCTGCCTGGTGCGTAGAAAAGTTATTCGCTCTTAGCAAGCTAAGACCTTCGGTCGTTGATTCTTGGTTTCTCATCCACTCGATCTCTGACTGCCATGTGAGTTTTCCGCCGCAGAGGGGGCAGCCGCAACGATCTTCATCCTTGTTGGATAACTTGTAGAAGCTGCCGAAGGTTTGGAATCGTCTGATGCCCTTCAGCAAAAAGTGAATCGCAGCCGTGATCGGCGCTTCGCCCATCTCGCTGATTGTGTCTACGACGCGGTGAACTTGCGCGGTCGTGTCGCGCTTGCTGTACTTCGTGCCGATGCCGGCCACTACTTCTTTGACCACATAGCCAACAGCCGCGGTCCACGGGCCGGTCTTCGTATTGAACTCTCGTCGCGCTTGTCGAACGTATGCCCAATGGCCGTGTCCCTCGCTGGCCGTCGCCCAGTCCGCTTGAATCAGGCTGCGCGGGTACCATCCGCAGTAGGCTAGAACGTGGAAATGGAGCATTAATCCACCCGGGCCAAACTCCATTCCCACACCTGCGCCCATGTGGGGATCGTTGAACCGCTCTTGGAACATGTGACGGATAGAAACCCGTAATTTCCGTACTATCTCGCGCAACTCTCCGAGCCGATCCATGTTTAGTAGTTGTGTATCTGGGTCATACTCGATGTAGTCCAGCAAACAGACGTTCGTTGACAGTATGATGTGTTTGAGCGTGTAGAGTTTGGGACCGCATTGGATCAGTTTGGTGATCGGCGGGGTTAACCTGGCCGTCAAGGTGGCGATTCGGCGCGAAGCACACTCATTGCAGATCCGTAGATCGCAACTATGCGGGTGATAGACTTCGTGTTTGCAGTCGTTACAGGTTCCAATCCATCCTCGGCCAGGTTCCCGGCAGTGTTCATAGTTGAACCCGGCGTTTCCATCGTCGTTGGCTGCGAGGATGGCGGCCACTGCGGCGCGGTGCTGCTGCTCTTCGGGTGTGCGTTCTTCAATGCGTGTTGTCTCGCGCTGTTCCATAATTGGTCTTTCAGAATGGTGGGGGTGTGATTCTATTGAAGTTGACTGCTTTATTTCTGATCTCCCTGCCCTCTCTTGCTAGTTGTTCAATTGCGAATAGTCGTTCCTCGTCGATCTCGATGGCAATGCTTCCTAGGCAGAGAATGAATGCTGGCATGTCATCTGTTGTGATGATCAAAGACACATCTTGGTGTTCGATTTCTAATTTGAATTCCGCTTTCATTGGTTGTTCCTTTGGTGTTGAAGGTTGGGATTCAATCGCTCGCCGCTGGGCGGGTCTTCGGACGGTTGTCCGAAGACTGCTGAATAGCTTCTTGGTTGGTTGCCGGTCAAGGGGCGATCCCGCTTCGCAGGGAATTTTCCAACGATACTGCTGTTGGAAAATTCACCCCTTGACCTCTAGAGCACCTGATTTCTCGTTACTGTGCTGAGCAGAGTTTCGCCGGCGGGAAACAGGTTCGATGACCGGGGAGCGATTATGTACACATTCGTGGTAGGTACGGTAGCGAATGTGTACGTAATCTAGTTCATTTCGCTGTCCCATTCCCTAGCCAGCTTCATCAGCCGATCCGCGAAGATGGCTGGTACCCTGATCGCCGTTGTCGGTGTATTGCTCCATTTAGGCTTTCGGCCCTGTCCGTTTCCCGCTCCTGCGGTTGATGGGACAGTTGGTTGGGTGTACAGGTTATCTACATACTGTTTCATTGCGTCGGCTTCTGAGATGTCTGTGTCTGCATACTGTCGAGCTAATGACCATGCGTAGGAGTCGCACGAATAGAGCAGTTCGCGAATTCTTGGTGATGACAGCGTAGTTTTCTTCAGGCCAAAGCCATGCAATCTAAGATCGGGTCTAACTGCCTTGATTGCTCCGAGAATGTCGGCAATCTGATCTACATCGCTGTTTCGTTTGCATACAGATCCCACTCCGACCCATGCGCCACTGTTCAACCTGTTTCCGTACAGGTGTAAACAGTCTAGATATTCGATGACTCTGTAGCCTTGCAGAACGGGCATGATATAAGTTTGGTGATCTGAGAGGGCTATGAGTTGGTCATAGCGTTCTACTGTTAGTGCTTGGTGTTCTTTGAGGGTGCAGCCGGTTTTGGTCAGTACAACGGGTTCGCACATCCAATCTTGTGCAGCTGCTGCCCACAGGTTTCCGCATTTGCGCCAGCGTTTGATCTGGTTCCAGTAGTGATCTACTGAATGTCTGTATCTGCCGTGTCGAGCTATTTCTGTGAATGCACCACTGTCCAGTATCCAATTTCCTACTTTGAAATCGCTCTTTCGCTTTTGTAGCTGGTTTACAGAGATCATCACGCCAGCACAGTTCATGTCTTCGTTTACTACGTCCCAGGCTTTGGACGGTGAACAGCCGATGAAGAATTGAACTTCCATGTTGTTTCCCTCAGAATGGGCAGGTTTCAGGATCTGGACAGTTGATTGGGCAGTTGATCTTGCCGCTGTCATCGGCAGATGTGACGATGGGCGCCAGCGAGTAAACAAGATGGATTTGTTCTAATGTGCGAGTTAGATCCTCGTCAGATGTGACGATGTGCGACGGTGTGCGTCGTTCTAACTCATTGAGGATGGCTACTTGCTCGCGGGTGATGCGCTTCAACTCCCTGGCGTTGGTCCTCCGTTTCTCCTGGGTCAGTTCAGTCATTAGCCGTTCTAGGTCGAGTGTGCTCATAGTTTGTAGTTGCGTTGTCATTTCGTCGCCTCATCAGTGGAAGGAGTTTGGTATGTTGACAATCAATCTCGAACCGATGGAACCTTGTTTGGATGGAAGACAGTTGGATCAACTGATTGACCGCTATTTGTCCTTCTGTGAACTTTCCGTGAAACAAGAAACCGTCGATGGCTACCGGTACAAGCTCAGTTGGTTTGTGAATTGGTGGCGTTCAGTTGGCCCTGGCCACCGCTGGTTACTTACTCGCCAGGCTCTCTATGAGTTTGAAAAGTGGCTACGGGATCAGGTTGCCCCGCGCACTGGTGAGCATCTTTCGTTCAACTCTCGTTATGATGTCCTTCGAAGGCTCCGCCAGGTCTTCATCTGGGCGTTCAAGGGAGATTTCATTGGCCATGATCTATCTCACTTGATACCTGCTCGCCCGTTGGGATCGCCTCCCCTTCGCCGTCCGTTATCGCCTGGAATCGTTGACCGGTTGATTGATGCTGCGCCGTCTGAGCGAGATCAGGCGGTGATCGCTGTGCTGGCCGGAACTGGTATTCGTCGATCTGAGTGTGCATCTCTGCTTGTGGAAGATGTCCAGATCGATTCCGATGGCGCTGGCTTGCTCTATATTCGGTCTGGGAAGATGTCCCAGTCTCGGTATGCTCTCTTTGATTCAGCCGTTGGCGTCTATTTATTTGCCTGGTTGGATCTGGTAGACTCAGATCAACTCTTTAGACTTGGGCCAAAGGGGATTTATAATGTTGTCAAGGCTTCGGCGGTTGCTGCTGGTTTGTGTGATCAGATTCAAGGACCGCATGATTTGAGAAGGCTTTTTATTCAGCACTGGAACCGCTGCCGCCGTGGTGAGTCTTACGGGCAATTGTTAATGCAGCAAGTAGGCCATCATTCCTGGGCTACGACGATGCGGTATAATGTGCAGACGCTTGAGGAACTACGCTCTGCCTTTGTGAGTCCGGTGGGGGGTAGGTAAGGAAGGTCAAAGCCCTCTCAAGGCCGAGACACGGGTTCGAATCCCGTATGCGCTACAAGGACGCCCCACGCGGGCGATCCGAAAACCTGACAATCGTTTATTCGGTTGTTAAGGTCCAGAGAACCGTCAACGCTCTACTTTCCAGGGGAAAGCGTTGGCGGTTTTGTTTTGTATTTAGTCTTGCTCTACCTGCCCAATGATTTCTTGAGGGTAGTTGTTTTCTTTCAGGAAGGATAGAAGATCGTTTTTGGTAATTCTCCACTGTCCCCGCTGGCTGGTCCTATACGCGTTTATTCTGCCAGTTTTACACCATGCAATGATTGAACCCTGGCTTACTGATAATAGTTTGGCTGTCTCGCCGGTTTGGTAATAAGTTTTCATAATTGTAGGAGTTTTCAGAGTTTGCGTATGGTAAGAGGATAAGGCCAATCAAATTGGTTGTCAAGATCGAGAAGCCGCCTAGATTGTCTCTAGACGGCTCTTTTGGGGGGAATTTTGTACTGTCTACTTACGTTTGTATGAAATTTCTTAATTGTCTATCAATTTTTCAAGGTATCTCGTACTTTTGGCGATTTGATGGAGTGCTTCTCGGTCTTCTTCTATTTGTGCGATTCTTTTGGCTTCTATTTCGATTCCCTTCTTGGCTACAGGAATCATTACTGCCAACATGATTCCAATGAAGAATGTTCCAATCCCCAGTATGCACAGGTTAAACGTTATCCAATCTAAGATCATATCCATTGATAAATCTCTTTCTGTTACTGACTTGGTTAAATTCACCTCGATGAGAAACCGGTGAGCATCGTCACCTCTGGCGATGACGCCGGGCATTACTTCTAATGTCGGCATGGTTTGAAGTGAAATTTATCAGCAATTTGACCCATTGACTTAAGAACCGATTACCACATGTGCCACTATCCCCCCCACTATCCCCCCTACTATGTGGGCCACTATCTCCCCTACTATCCCCCCCACTATCTCTAGGTGCGCTGATCTATCATGGAAGCATGGACTATTACGGGACGTACACGATCACTGTTGATGGGGTACAGATAGCGCTTCCTGTGCGGTATGTCGTGACTGAAAGTATACCAGTTGCGCCCGTGTCGATCGTGAGTTACTCACAGGAGGCGCTAGAGACCGGTTCGGTTGTCCAGTATGCGACGCTGGCCGGGGTGGTTCTCTTTGGCGCTTTGTCGGTTGCCTTGCTCTTCATGCTCTTTCTGAGGATGCGTGTCTAATGCCTGGCTTGGAAGAACCAATCAAGCATCTCGCTATGCTGCTCTTGTATCTGCTGCTCTTCCCTGCTGCGGCCTATTCCCTCTTCGTCTGGGTGGTGCGCCTTGTCCGCTGATCAATTAGTCGCCGGATACGGGCTTCTCTATACCGTGTTTCTTGACTACGCTCCTGTAGTCCTAGCCGTCTTGCTGTTTGCTGCTTTACTCGGTCCCATCGTTCACCAACACTCTTAGTTCAGGAGGTCTTTATGGATCTTGGAATTACTGCCGCTGATGTGATCAGTCAAATGAATGCCTTCACCGCCGCCGCTGGCGCTTTGGTCGTGCTGATCGTTGGTATCAATGCGGGTGGTCGTGTGCTCCGCTTTGTCAAGAGCCTGGTCCACTAGTCCAAGCGAGAGCGCACCACCGCTATCTCTGCTTTGCGAGATCACACGCTACGGGCAAGTGCGTATCCCGCATTTGCCCGTTTTGATTATGGAAAGGTGATCTATGGATTGGATTAATTTGTTTTGGGATCAATATATTGGAGGGGTCATTACTTTAGGATATGACCAGTGGTCTCTTTCCAAGTCGTTTTGGTTGATGTCCTATATCATGTCTAAATTGGCTTTTGTTATTGGTTTGTATTTTACCTTTGCTATTGTTCGTTGGATTTGGTTTGGTATTCGTTTGGTTTTTGTTCCTATCAGTATTCATGCATGGAATCACCGTAAATAGGAGGGCTTTATGGACCCGTGGAATCCTTTCCCCCCTCCAGTGATAGACGATCTGTTATCTGGTCGTCTTGATATGGGTATGATTCTGTTTTTTATCGGGCAGATTGTGTCTGAGTTTAGATATGTTTTGATGTTTGTTGTAGGTATGGATCTGTTTTTTCTTATCCTCAACTTTTTGATTACTGATATTTTGCCTCTTGGTGCTTCTGGTCCTGGTCGGCAAGAAGTTGAACGGCTTTATAGGAAGGGTAGATCATGAGTGTTAATTTAGAGACTATGGATTGGGGGTTAGATCCGTCCATTTCGTTGCAGTATATGTCAGCGATGATGCAGCAGTTCGCCTCGCTGATCGGCTACATGATCGGCTTTGGCTTTGCGATCATGATGATGTGGGCGTTACGAACATTCCTCTACGGGCGTGATTAAGTGAGGTGAGTATGAAGGCTTCTCGGTTGTTGTTGGTCGTGTTGGTGGTGATCCTGGCGCTGGGTCCGCTGTCCGCGAGTGCGGCAAGTGGCCAGATCAATTTCACTGGATCTGTTGTTTATCCATCTCCTTTTACGGATGGAGTTATTATTTCTGGTTCGACAAGTTGGAATGCTGACTATTTACAGCTGAATTCTACAGGTCTTGTAACTGTTCGTGGTACGTGGGATCAGAATGGATCGCCAGGCTCGTTATCTTTGGCGGTTGATGGATGGTTTTCTGACCGGTTTAACGTTGCTATACTGACCGGTTGTAATGGCTGGGATTCTCTTTCATCTGTTTATACAGGTCAGCTAAATGATAATCAGCTTTATGCTGTCAGTGGTTGGTCTGTATGTACTGATCGTGTGGGTTACTGGGAAATGCGTATTTCTCATTGGGCATCTTCTCCTGGTAATCGGGTAAGATCCGTTACAGTTTCTGGTTTTCCATATGGGTTGGGGTCGTCTATTGTTCCCTCGACCTATTCTGGCGATCCTACTCCTACATCTACATCGACAAACACCCCAGTTCCGCCCACGAACACGCCGATTCCCACTGAGACGTTCACGCCCACGCCTACAGAGACATTTACGCCAGTCCCTACGAACACAGGGGTTCCGACGAACACGCCGATTCCAGCTACAGAGACGCCCACGAACACAGCAGTTCCGCCCACGAACACGCCGACGAACACCCCAGAACCTACGGAGACGTTCACGCCGGTTCCTACGAATACCAGCGTTCCCACAAATACGCCTTACCCAACTGCGGTTTATTCAGGTACATCTACACCGCCGCCGGTTGTACCGACTGTCGTTTATTCTGGAACTTCTACGCCTGCGCCGGTGCTGCCAACGGCCACATTGGGACCAACGTCAACGCCCTATGTAGGGTCTGGAGCCGCTTATACACAAACGTTACCTACGCCGGATTGGAATACCTATGCAATTTCGCCAACGCTTTCGATGGGGATGAGTGGAAGTAACATCATCGCCAATATGAACGCGTTCGCGGGGATGCTCGGCGGCTTGCTCGCGCTGATCCTCGGCATCTTGTTGGGTTCTCGTGTTCTACGGTGGATTCGTTCCAATGTTCGGTAGGAGATCATGATTGCTCATCTTTGGCGGTTGTCTGTTGTCGTTGCGCTCGTGCTGGCCTGGCCGGTGGCTGTATTGGCCCAGTCTGGCGCGACGTACACGTTTGACGCTGGCACAGATGACTTCGCCAACTATTCAGGATCTGGAGCTTCCTGCTCCTGGCAAGATGGCCGACTGATTGTCGGCGACACGGTTCAGGATGGCACATGTACAGGACCGCTAATCGTGAGTGGTTACTATCTGACTATTGCGTATGACATCTTCGACTATGGTTATGGCGTCTCTGGGCAGGTCAGATTCAAGCAGGGGAACACTGTTGTTCAGACGGTGAACATTAACGCAGCAGGAACCGGACTGGGTTTCACCATTGGGGAACCATTCAACCGAGTGGAGTTCTATTTCAACCGGAAAACCGGTGTTGACAATGTCGTGATCGACAATCTGTATGTTCCGCCAACGGCGACGCCGACAAACACGCCGATTCCGCCCACGGCCACGAACACGCCAGTTCCTACCAATACGAGTGTTCCGCCAACTGCGACCACTGCGGCCACGAACACGCCTGGCCCGACTGCGACGAACACGCCGGTTCCGCCGCCCACCAACACGCCGCCGCCTGGCTCGACCAACACGCCGATTCCGACGAACACGCCAGTTCCGCCGCCTACAGATACCCCAGTACCTGGCCCGACGAACACGCCATTTCCGACGCCCGACTATGGACCGACTTCGACGCCGATCACGCCGATTCCGAGTCCGACACTTGGACCAACCTCGACGCCGGTTACGCCGATTCCGAGTCCTACGGTTGGCCCGACTTCGACGCCGATCACGCCATCGCCGACGCCT
>JAANMV010002332.1_pt1 | contig 18632 bp, 15 predicted proteins | sample 7279661 | NCBI WGS metagenome assembly JAANMV01 (sample SAMN14094540, study PRJNA606508) | bioreactor metagenome | isolation source: A lab-scale SPAN reactor treating ammonium-rich wastewater day 121 | place: Ireland: Galway | collected 2017-05-16 | reverse complement strand
TAAAAAAAGATGTCATCTTTATTTTGATTATTGCAACACAATTTATCGGCATTTTCCTTCCTTAAAATTTTTATATATTTCACTATTCAAAAACGATAACATTTACGAGGGCAGAATGAAACTAATAAAAATATTTGTTCCGATAATTTTACTTGCACTTACGGTTTATTATTGCAGCACAGTACCGATAACCGGAAGATCTCAGTTGAATCTGATTTCATCAAATGAAATGAATGCAATGAGTTTTCAGCAGTATGATGAATTCTTAAAACAGAATAAACTTAGCTCAAATAAAAATGATGTTGATATGGTTAAAAGGATTGGAGCAAAAATTCAAAAATCTGTGGAAACTTATTTTGCACAGCACAATTTATCTGATGAACTTGATGGTTATCAGTGGGAATTTAATCTTGTGGAAAGCAACGAAGTAAATGCCTGGTGCATGCCTGGCGGTAAAGTGGTTGTTTATACAGGAATTCTTCCTATCACAAAAGATGAAACAGGGCTGGCAGTTGTAATGGGGCACGAAATTGCTCACGCCGTTGCACAGCACGGAAATGAAAGAATGAGTCAGGGATTAATACAACAGCTTGGAGGTGTTGCTCTTGCTGTTGCATTAAAAGATCAGCCTGCAACAACCCAGAATATATTTATGGCGGCGTATGGAATCGGAAGTACAGTAGGAATAATGCTTCCTTTCAGCAGAACACACGAAAGTGAAGCTGACCATCTGGGGTTAATATTTATGGCAATGGCTGGTTACAATCCAAATGCAGCAGTTGATTTCTGGACAAGGATGGCTGCAAACAGCCAAGGTGCACCACCGGAATGGCTGAGTACACACCCTTCAAACGAAACAAGAATTGCAGATATTAAAAAACTTTTACCCGAAGCTTTAAAATATTATAATCCAAATTAGTCTGTAAGATGATACCGGACATTAATTCAATAGTTGAAATAATACAATTAATGCTTGCACCAGGGATAATGATTTCTGCGTGCGGACTTTTATTACTTGGTATGAATAACAAGTACTCACTTGTTGTTAACAGAATAAGATTACTAAATGAAGAAAGAAGAAAGACTCTTCACAAATCTGATGACACGGATTTTATGCCTTATGAAAATCTCCGTCTTGAAAGTATATCAGTTCAGATTTCTAAATTAGTTTACAGAGTTAGTATTGTTAGAAATGCTGTTTTATGTTATACAATTGCTGTTGCTTTATTTGTGCTTACTTCACTTTCTATTGGTATTGGTTTTTTGTTTGATATTACGAAATTAAATTCACTTATAACTGTCGAATTTTTGCTTGGGATGCTGTCGGTATTATTCGGAGTTATTTTTGCCGCTTATGAAACCTATAAAGGTTATGAGATAGTGAACTATGAAGTAAAAATTGATGAGTAAGTTCTATTAGCCCAATTCTTAAAAAAGTATTGGGCTAATAGTTAAAACTTTTAGAAGACTACATAATTAAAATCATTATTGCCTTCTGCACGTGCAATCTGTTTTCTGCTTCGTCAAAAATTACAGAATTTGGAGAATCAGCAACTTCATTTACAACTTCATCGCCACGATGAGCAGGTAAACAGTGCATAAATAAATAATCATCTTTTGCATGTTTTATCAGCTTAGGATTAACCTGATATTTCATAAATTTCTTTTTACGCTCAGCGGTCTCAGCTTCCTGTCCCATGCTTGCCCAAACATCTGTATAGACAATATCAGCATTTTTAACTGCTGCCACAGGGTCTTCAAGTATTTCGATTTTACTGCCCATATATTTGGCAGACTTTTTAGCATTATCAACAATTTCTTTATTTGGCTTGTAACCGGAAGGAGATGCAATTGCAATATTCATCCCTACTTTTGAACAGCCGTTTAACAGGCTATGAGCCATATTGTTTCCATCGCCTATATAAGCAAGTTTTAATCCCTGCAGTTTTCGCTTCTTTTCTAAAATTGTAAATAAATCAGTTAATACCTGACAAGGATGAAGAAGATCTGTTAAGCCATTTATAACAGGAATACTCGCATACTTTGCTAATTCTACAACATCATCATGTGCAAAAGTACGGATCATAATTCCGCTCAAATATCTTGATAAAACCCGGGCAGTATCAGCAACACTTTCACTTGTTCCAAGCTGAAGATCATTTGGTCCAAAGTACATCCCGATTCCTCCGAGCTGATAAATACCAACCTCAAAAGAAACCCTTGTTCTTGTCGAGCGTTTTGTAAAAATCATTCCAAGAGTCTTTCCTTCAAGCAAGCGGTGCGGCTCCCCTGAATAGAGTTTTTCTTTTAAAGATTTGCTCACATCAAAGATTTCATAAATTTCTTCAAGAGTAAGATCAGCAATAGAGATGAGATCTTTGCCCTTCATATTAATAGCCATAAATACTCCATTTTATTTTTTTGATTTAAATTCACTTATAAATTAAAAGTCAGATATTAAAAACTCAGAACAAACTATTTGCTGCTTACAATCCTTGTTCCGCAATTATGATCCCCGAGCAAAGTTGATTCTGTAATGACAGTTTCTTTTCCGCCATTCTTTACAAAATGAATTGCGGCAAGAATTTTCGGTCCCATACTTCCATCAGGAAATTCCCCATTATCATAATAACTCTGTGCTTCATCAGCGGTAACAATATCAAGAGCCTGCTGATCTGGTTTATGAAATTTTATATAAACTTTAGAAACATCTGTAAGTATATAAAAAGCCTCTGCACCAATTTCTTCTGCAAGCAATGCTGATGCATAGTCTTTATCAATAACGGCTTCAACACCATAAAGTTTTTTGTCTTTGCCAAGATAAACGGGAACTCCGCCTCCGCCGGAAGCAATAACAATATTACCTTTATCAACAAGATTTTTAATAATTTTCCTGTTCAGCACATCAATAGGTTTAGGTGAGGGAACGACTCTTCTCCATCCGCGTTTTCTGGGGTCTTCCTTAAATATAAAATTGTTTACTCTTGCTAAAAGATCAGCTTCTTCTTTCAGATAAAATGCACCTACCGGCTTTGTTGGATTCTTAAATGCGGGATCATCTTGATCAACCAAAACCTGTGTTACTACGGTAATAACATTTTTTTTGATCTTGTGTTCACGTAAAATATTAATCATCTGTCTTTCTATCATATAACCGATTCCGCCCTGTGAATCAGCTACACAAATATCAAGAGGCATTTTAGGTATTTTATAGCTGTTATATCCTGCTTCATTGCGAAGCATAATATTACCGACCTGAGGACCGTTACCGTGAGTAATAACGATATTATAATCTTCTTTGATAAGATTAATAAGATTTATGCAAGTATTATAAGTGTTTTTTTCCTGTTGCTGGATAGTGCCAATTTCATCTCCCCTGAGAAGTGCGTTTCCTCCAAGAGCAACAACAGCAGTTTTTTTCATAAAGAACTTTTTTGATAGCTTTATTTACAAAGTATTTTAAAAATTGATGTATTAACTTAAACAAGGTAAATTTCAAATAAAAAATGATTTGTTTTTTTGCATTTAAGTGATAAAAATGAGCGGTCCTGTTAACAAATTTTCTGATGAATTTCTTAAACCTAATAATATGCTAAGGCTGTATGCTACCGGCGCTTTTCCAATGGCTGATGAAAAGACAGGTGCTATCGAATGGTATTTACCTGAGATAAGATGCATAATCCCTTTGGATAGTTTTAATGTTCCCAGATCAGCAAGAAAAGAAATTGAAAAACAAAACTTTGAAATTAAATTTGATTCGGACCCGCTTTCGGTTATCCGAGGATGTGCAGACAGAGAGCATACCTGGATTTCTGAAAAATTAATTGAAGCCTATATAAGATTGATAAAACGCGGTCATCTGCATTCTGTTGAAACCTGGCAGAACAATGAATTGGTCGGCGGTTTATATGGTATTACTTTTCGCGGAGCCTTTTTAGGTGAATCAATGTTTTCTAAAGTCTCTCAGGCTTCTAAAGCCGCACTTCTAAAACTTATTTATCATTTAAGGGAAAATGATTTTGTCCTGCTTGATGTTCAATATATGACTGAACACTTAAAGATGTTTGGTGCTATTGAGATATCTTTCGAAGATTATCGGGATAGATTATTGGAAGCATATCAGTGTCCATGCATGTTTTGATCAGAAATCTGATTTACTTCAGAGTTACTTATAAAGTGTCGTATTTTCTTAATAAGATCTTTTTTGGCAAATGGTTTTGACAGATAATCATTAAACCCGGAATTAATAAACTTCTCTCTGTCACCAACCATTGCATGTGCTGTAACCGCAATAACAGGTATGTTTTTAAACTTTGGATTTTCTCTTATTATTCTCAGCACATCAATACCGCTTGCACCTTTGCCAAGACTGATATCCAGCAGAACTATTGAGTATTCATTTTTATTCATCAACTCTAAACCTTCTTTATCAGTTGATGCTGCCTCTATTTCAACTTCACCTCTTAAAAACAGTTCAACAATTTTTCTGGAAGAAAAGTCATCATCAATTACCAGTACTTTCTTATTTCTGCCGATTTTCTGCGGAAGATCATTTTCATCAGGCAGATGATTGTTGATTTTATTATTTAATGATGATTCTTCAATCGGAAATACAACTGTAAATGTTGACCCCTTTCCTTGTTCACTTTGTAAAGTAATACTGCCGCCCATTTTCTCAGCAAACTTTTTCGCTATAGTTAAACCAAGACCAGCACCTTCAAAGTACCTGTTATAGCCTTCACTTACCTGTCTGAACTCATCAAAAATTGTTTCCTGATCTTCTTTTGCTATTCCGATTCCCGTATCAATAACATTTACCATAGCATAGGTTCCTCCATTACTATTATGAACATTAAGTTCAATAGTAATCCCGCCTTTGTCAGTATATTTAATGGCATTATTAACAAGATTAGAAATGACAGAATGAAACAGTCTTTTATCTAATTTTGCCAACACTGTATCAGATTCAATTTTTGATTTAATATAAAGATTTTTTTTCTGGGCAACCGGACCGAATAAGTTTACAATATCCTTAATCTCTTCTGCAATATTCAGCTCATTATAATTAACCTGAACCTTATCAGCCTCTACTTTAGAAAGATCAAGAATAAGATTAAGTGTTTCAAGAAGTCTTTTACCGCTGCTCATAATAGTTGAGATCATTTCATTCCACTCATGATGCTCTATCTCTGTTTTAAGAATCTCGGTATATCCAAGAATTGCTATAAGTGGTGTTCTTAGTTCGTGGCTCATATTAGCTAAAAAGTTGGATTTTAACTTGCTCATTTCTTCGGCGGTTTCTTTAGCCTCAATCAGTTCTTTTTTAGTAATCTCGCGTTCTATAACAGCACCTAAATTTGCTGCTGTTGTCTGAAGTGTAGATATTTCACTTTCACTCCATACTCTTTCGGATTTACAGTAATCAAAGCCAATAAAACCCCAGAACTCTTTTTTTACCATTATCGAAACAAGTAAAATAGATTTGATCTTTTGATTTGATAACAAATCACGTAATCCCGGATTAAGATCTTTAATAAGGCTGTTTATTATGCCACCGCTTTTTAATACCGGATACCAATCTTCAAACATCGGGAAATAACTTAAGTTTTGCAGATCAGGATTATTTAACTCGGAACTGAAATTGCCATTTGTCCATTCAAATTTTTGGTTCATTAAAAATTTGGATTTTTCTTCATCAAAATCATTTTCAAAAATATAAACTCTGTCCACCTCTGATGATTCGCCTAAAGATTTTAATGTATTCTTGATAGCAATATCAAAATCTCTTTCAGTTAAAAGTATGTTTGCCGCATCTGCAATACCTTTAAAGAGATTTTTCTGGTTAAGAAGAGTATGTTCAAGTTCTTTTTGTAAAGTAATATCTTTAAGAGTGCCAATGGTAGCTTTCTTATTCTGATAGTTAATTACCCGGGCGCTCATATTAACAAACACTCTGCTGCTGTTTTTATGCAGCATACGCCATTCATAATTTGTCGGAACAATCTGACCTTCTTGTCTTAGCTTATAGTTTTTTGTTACCAGTTCAAGGTCTTCAGGCGCAACAAATTTAGTAAATGGCTGTCCTTGAATCTCATCAGTATCATATCCGATCATTTTTTGAAAAGCACGATTTACAAAGGAAACTTTTCCATCAACCACGAGAAACACACCATCCTGAATGCTGTCAATTAATGTTCTGTATTTTTCTTCAGACTGAGCCAGTTCGGCTTCGGCTTTTTTTCTGCTTGTTATATCGCGGCAGGAAAAAATCAATCCATAGGGAGTTCCGTTAATCGATTTTAGTATTTCTCTTTGTATCTCGAAAAGGAATTGTTCACCATTAATATTTTCAAAGGTGTATATCTGAGGTCCGATACTATTAACGAAAGTTCTTTTGAAATCTAAAAATGCCCGCTCTTTATCTTTCTCAGCTATAAATATTAAAAAGCTTTTATGGTTTATTTCTTCAAAACTTTGATAGCCAGACATTTTAATTCCGACTTCATTAATAAATTCCAATTCTCCTTTTAAATTGGTTATTGCAACTATGTCAGGAAGAGTTGCAATTAATTTTCTGTATAACTCTTCATTTTCTTTTAAAGCAGACTCAGCCTGAATTCTGCTGGAAATGTCCGCAATAAATCCTTCCAGAGTTTCAACCTTACCTTTACGGGTAAACTGTGCAGCGCCTTTTTCCCAGACCCATTTTTCTCCACTATTCTTTGTTCTGATTCTGTAAACAATCTGATAAGGTTTTTTACTTCTCACTGCTTCTCTAACTGAAATAAAAACATTTTCTTTATCTTCGGGATGAATAAGTTCAGCATAGGTAACAACCTTATTATGAATCAACTCATCGGGCATAAATCCTGTTAATTCAAAACAACCCTGGCTGACAAAATCCATAATCCAATCAGAATTATATTTGCGTATATATGCCATGCCCGGAAGATTTGACATAAGATTTGATAAGTGCTTTTCGCTTTGAAGTAATTTTGCCTCAGTTCTTTTCCTTTCTGTAACATTTCTTAAAATCGCCTGAATTCCTATTAAAGAATCTTTTTCAAGGATAGGAACTGCTCTTAATTCATAGGTAAATATGTTTCCATCTTTTTTTATAAGATCAGTTTCAAAGATCGGAACATCTTTACCCTGCATTATCTTAGTAATATAAAATGCGGATGAAACAGCTGATTTTGTAGTAAGAACTTCTGAAGAAAAAATATTTTGTCCGATTAATTCTGTTCTGGTATAACCAGTTTCTTCTTCAAATAAATTATTCAGCTCCAGCACTTTACCCTGCGGGTCTAAAATAATTATAATATCAGCGGCTTTATCAAAAAGTAAATGGTATCTCTCCTCGCTGCTTTTTAATAAATTATGAGTTCTGGTTCTTTCAATTGCCAGCGCAATCTGATCGGATACATAGATCAAAACGTTCAAGTCTCTGGCACCTAATCTTATATTTTCATTGTAGGACTGAACTACTATTACTCCGATTGTATTATTACCAATCTTTAACGGTACGCCAATCCAATCAAGTGAGTCAGTTCCGAAAAGATCTACTTCTCCGGTATCAACCAGTTCCTTAAATATTTTCTGATCAACGTGAAGCGGTTTTCCATTTCTTAAAACATATTCTGTCAAACCTCTTCCGGGCGGTGCAGTTTCGTAAGGCTCATCATATTCATCAACCATATAAGGAAAGCTTAATAGATTGCTTTCTTTATCATAGATCGCAATGAATAGATTTTCGACCGGTAAAACATCACCAAGTGATCTGTGTATTGATCTGTAAAGATCATCAAGATTTTCGTTATCAATAACTGCACGTGATATTTGATAGAGTGCTTTTTCAAGTGTGCCGGATTTTTTATACCCGCTGATTTCCTCTTTTACCGCGATATAGTGTGTAATCTGATTTTCAGAATTTTTAACTGGTGAAATTGAAACTAATTCCCAGAACAAATCTCCATTCTTTTTTTTATTCAGTAATTCTCCCTGCCACTCTCTGCCGCTGGAAATCGTTTCCCATAATTGTTGATAAATTATTTTATCGACTTTATCTGATTTAAGAATTTGAGTGCTTTTTCCGATTACTTCTTCAGAGGTATATCCAGTTACTTCAGTAAATCGCGGATTAATGTATTCAATAATTCCACTGGTGTCTGTAATAATTACAGTAGATTTACTCTGCTCAACTGCAGTAGATATCTTAGTTAATTGTTCTTCTAAAAGTTTATATCCGGATATATCCCAACCAATAGCCTGATATTCAAAATCATTTGTTGATTTTTCATTGATCTTATTTATTGTCCATTCAATCCAGAAAACCGAACCATCTTCAAGTCTAAGCGAGTATTGTTTTTTAAAATGGTTAATAGAGGATTTCACTGAATCGGATTTCTCAAATTCGGAAGGATCGATAAAGAACTTAGTTCCGTAAATATTTTCTTTTGTTGAATGAGAGAATTTTGAATAAGCGTTATTAACGAAAAAGATTGTACCATCTTTTTTAAAACGACATAATAAAACTGGTAGTTCATCAGCAATTAAAAGATAATCCTGAAGATTTTTAATTTCCCCCTTTCCGTATGAGTTTTCACTCGCAAAGGTGTTGTCGTTTTTCAATTCAATTTCTTATACTTTTATTAAATTTCTCTTGATTAAGCACTCAATAATTGGCAAGATTCATTCCAGAGAAGAATATTTATTTTCTTAAAAAGGTTTTAATTTTCTTTTAATTATCGTGTTTTTTAATGAAAATATCAGATTGGATAAGCTGCTTATTTGTAAAAATAACCGATAATTTGGAAATATTAATGATTTTTTACGATTCAAAAAGTATCAGCCCGGCACTATTGCCAGGCTGATTTAGTTTGATTAAGGTTTTATTAATATCAATTCTTTCTGCGGATTTGATATAAACTCACATCCAGTTTTTGTAATATAAACTTCTTCTTCAATTGTTGAAACACCATAACCCTCAACAGGCAGTCTTGGTTCGATTGTAAATACCTGATGCTCTTCTAATTTTAAGAATGGCGTATTGCCGTATTTTTCCCATCGGGGAAATAAACCTGCACCGCCATCGTGCACTTCTTTCCCAACCTGATGTCCAAGTCCGTGTGGATATTCAGGATAACCATTTTCAGTTATATAATTTCTTGCAATGTCATCCATTTCAACCCCTGTAATTCCGGGTTTTATTGCATCTGCAACTTTTTGTATTGCATCACGAATAATATCAAAACCTTTTTGTACTGCTGCAGGAGCTTTTGTTTCACCGTCGTTTAAAACATACCATGTTCTCTGAAGATCGGAACAATAGCCTTTATACTTAATTCCAAAGTCCATATTAACTAAATGACCTTTTTCAATTTTTCTATCTGTTGGACCTGAATGCGGATTTGAAGGATTTGGTCCGGTAAACACTGCAGGGCAGGTTTCTTCATCCCAGGCTAAACCAAATCCTTTCCCTTTGGTTATCTTTAAAACGTAATCAGCAATATCCTTTTCACTAAGTCCGGGTTTTATGTAATTAGTAACAGCATCAAATATCTTCAATGTTTCATCAACTGCTTCCTTCATTATAGTTAGTTCCTTATCAGATTTTCTTCCGCGCAAAGCTGATATTATTGCTTCTGAGCTAACTATTTTATTTTCATATCCGGTTCCTTTAAGATACTCCATCATTAAAGTAAACATTCCGTGAGTCAGACCATCAGCAAGAACAGAATTAACAGAATAATTTATTGCAACAGTCTGCGGATTTTTTTTCTTTACATATTCTATAAACGGTTCTTTAAATGATTTAAGATATCCGATAATATTTTTGTAAACACCGGATTTAACAAAGTTCTCAAGTTCCATATCTCCAACAATTGCGGTTGTATCACCGTCTTTGTTAATTATAAATGCAGATTGCCAGGTAGAGTGGTCACCGACAATCATATCCATAATCGGATCTTTACTAACTTTTGTTTCACGCACAAATGTAACCCACATATCAATATTTTTTTCTTTTAAAATATCAACGGCTTGAGAAACTTTTTCCTTAATTATTTCTAGAGACATATTTACCTCACTTAAAAAATGATAAAAATTTAATCACTAATTTCTTCATCAATAGTAACAAATGTTTTAAATTGAAGAACAGACTAAGCAACAATTTTTTTTAGTAAAAAATCGTTAACTGAAAAATAGATTGTTACCGATGCAATCCCAAACAAATAAAGTTAAACGTTTACCGCCTATATTGTTGATTGATCAGCAGAAAGATGACATCTTTTTAAAAAGATGTCATCTTTGCTTACAATTCAGAGTATTTAGCACCTGAGTTTTTTGAAGATTCTCTCGGACAAGTCATTCGTAAAGTGTGCGAGTGAAAATACAGTAAAAGTAGAAAGATGACATCTTCTCAAGATGTCATCTTTAAATTTTGGTGGTTATATTAATGACTATGAAGAAGATCGATTATTACATCCCTCTTTATAAAAACAAACTCTACCATTTCTACAACCGCGGTAATGGTACTGAGAAAATTTTCTTTAAGGAAGAAAATTATTATTATTTCCTGAAGCAATATGAGAAATATCTCTCTGATTTTATTGACACATTTGCGTACTGCTTATTGCCAAATCATTTCCATATTTTAGGAAGAGTAAAAAATGATAATCCAGATATCGTGAGTGAAACCTTCAGAAAGTTCTTTATTTCCTACTCAATGTCAATTAATGTTCAGGAAAAGAGGAAAGGGAATTTATTTCAGAGAGGGTTTAAAAGAAAAATTATCAAGGATGAGAAATACTTTTATGCAGCAGTTTATTATATCCACTCTAATCCGGTCCATCACGGAATAACAAAAGATCTAACTCAGTACAAATTTAGTTCATATAATTCTTTGTGTGGAAATAACAAAACAATTCTTTGCAGAGATGAATTGATGGAATGGTTTGGAGGGAAAAATAATTTTATTAAATATCATACTGAAATGAAAAGTAAAGTCTTCGGTGATGATTATATAATTGATGATTGATCAGTAGAAGCAGAAAGATGACATTTTTTTAAAAAGATGTCATCTTTGTTTAAGACCCCTCCGGACAAGTCATTCGTAAAGTGTGCGAGTGAAAATGCAGTAAAAGTAGAAAGATGACATCTTCTCACGAACCAGATTGCATACTGAAAGATGTCATCTTTGCTTACAAGATCCCTCCGGACAAGTCATTCGGAAGATGTGAAGGTTGAAGTAAATTAATTTGTAAGACAGATTACTAATTTGTGTTAATGAAGAAACTAATTCACATTTTTTTCAGGTTCGCGATTAGTAATGGCAGGTCTTGTTTGATAGTGTTCCAAAGCATATCAAGATCAACATCAAAATACCCATGAACAAGGTGGTTACGCATTCCTGTTATTTCATCCCAGGGAATATTCGAATATTCAGCTTTTACTTCAGTTGAGATTTTCGAAGCGGCTTCACCGATTATTTCAATTTCTTTAATTACAGACAACACTAACATACGCTCTGTATTAAGGTCTTTTCTTTGTTTACCCTCAGCAAAAGAGATTGCTTCTTCAGCAGCTTCAATCATATGCTAAATTCGAATAAGATCACTTTGCTGCATAATGTACGATTGCTTCCTTGACTACCTGGTCTCGAAAATATCTGCTAAGTTCTTCTGCGGTTCGGAGGTCAGTTTTAATTCCCAAAAGAGCTGTTAACTGCTTTTCCATTCGTGCTAAGTTTAGATAACCAGGTTTTGCGTTGTCTTCAAACTCAACCAGCAGATCAAGATCACTTTCATCGCTGAAAGTATTCTTAGAATAAGACCCGAATAAAGAGAGTTTTCTGATCCTGTTTGATTCACAAAATGTTTTCAATTCATTTTTATGTTTACTAAGTATATCCATAACTATTTTATTTATTTAATGGTTTAATAATCAAAACAAGAATATTCTACACTCTTTAAATATAATAATTTATCGGGAAGTTGATTTAGTTTTTTAATTTCTAATTGATTGTTGATTTTTTATTATGCTCGCTGAATAAGATTTTGTATGTTATTTTGATAGCAACAATATTGTGTATGTATGCACTTAAGTTTGTTGAAGAGCCCTCCGGACAAGCCATTCGGAATGTGTGAGAGTGAAGGTGCAGTAAATGCAGAAGGATGACATCTTTTTAAAAAGATGTCATCTTTGCTTACAATTCAGAGTATTTAGCGCCTGAGTTTTTTGAAGATTCTCTCTGATGAGCCATTCAGAAGGTGTGAGAGTGAAGGTGCAGTAAAAGCAGAAAGATGACATCTTCCCACGAACCAGATAGCATACTGAAAGATGTCATCTTTTCTTACAATTCAGAGTATTTAGCACCTGAGTTTTTTGAAGATTCTCTGAGATAAGTCATTCGTAAAGTGTGCGAGTGAAAATGCAGTAAAAGTAGAAAGATGACATCTTCTCACGAACCAGATAGCATACTGAAAGATGTCATCTTTGCTTACAATTCAGAGTATTTAGCACCTGAGTTTTTTGAAGATTCTCTGAGATAAGTCATTCGTAAAGTGTGCGAGTGAAGGTGTAGTAAAAGCAGAAAAAGAATATATCTATTTCCGCAAAAGAAATAATAACTTTACAAAAGAATACTATTTAAATGGTCGATATCCTTTTTATCGAAATCCCATCTAATTATTTGTATTCTTCGATTAGGCTTAAATTCCAAAACATCTTTACGATTATATGTCAATAAAAGTTTACTAAGATTTGTTCCCATACCTTTAGGACTTAAAAGAATTGCATAGAGAGGTAAGGCGATTGAGGAATAGCCAATCAATTGTGAAAGATTAATTAATGTTAGAGTAGTATTCTTGCATTCAACAAAAACCAAATCAACTTTTTCTTTATATTCTATAAATCCCGTAATATCTTGTCTGATTTGATAAGTCGCAAACTCAGGGAAAAATCTTTGATAATTAAGATTCATTATAAAATTAGATAAGTCACTATCATGTGTATCCAGTACTTGAATTTTTTTAGCTTCCTTTCCAAATCTTTGTTGCAAATCATTTTGTAACCAGTTAATGATATCGGGATACATTTCTATTTCGGCTAAATACATATACTAATCTCTTTGTAAGTAGCAACCTAAACATTTACAAATTTGTTTATAACTGTTGAAATGCCGTCCATTAATTTCTGCAGGTAATTTTTTATGAGATTCATGTTGGTGGGATGGTTTTATTTTTTCTCTTCCTGCTTTTCCGTTACATAGAGATTGTTTCCTATCAAAGTTGGCTTTATTATATTCTGCAAGTTCTTTAAGTGCCTCATTTTTGTGTGAAATGTAAAAGCCAATGCTTTCAAAATCTTCCGCATAAATTTTAATTTGATGTTCCTTAGCCCAACTTGTTCCTGTACCCCCTCTTATATTTGGATGACCATAACCAATATATTGTGTTGCCATGTTTAATGATTGTTGCCAAAGTTGACAAAGTTGCGGAGGTAAAAACCAGTTTCTATTAGATATTTCAATATACACACGATGCCTTCCAGCTTGATCAACATTTGATTTGCGGACGAAAGCTGTAACATCTGCAATTCCTCTTAAAAATTCTCTTTTGTTTTCTTGAGTAGTTTCAAAAATTGGTTCAGGAATTAAAAAATCATGATAATTAAATCTTGTCCCATTAATTAGAAATTTTATAAATAACCAAGATATGTCTTCCTGTAACCAGGTTAATACCAAAGAAATTTTTTCACCCGTAACTTTTTGAACATTGATTCCCATTCTTTGCAGCCGATATACGATAGGATCAAGTGAGGTTTGAATATGCAAACGTTGATCAAAAACTTTTGTTATAGCTTTTGACTCCAATGCTTTATATTCAAATTCAATAATTATTTTCTTTGCGTCACTACTTTGTTGAATTTCTCCGTGACCAGTAATCAGACCAAGCAAGTAAGAAATATCTGGTGTGAGAAAATTTGAAATTTTATTTTTTTCCACTATTGAATTCTGCCAGTAATTTGTTCGCCTATTACGAAACCTCTGGTAAAGAGATCATAAATAAAATCATTATTATTAATTCTTTTGTCGTACTGTTCATAGCCATGTCTACTATTATTAACAGATAATTCTTCCAATGCTTCAGGTATATTACGATCAGAAATAAAGTATAAACGAAGTTCAACACCCCATTTATTTGTTCCTGGAGTCCAAACATAATATGGTGCTTCAGTAATCATTGCTGGCAGTGGATGATTGTTAGTTAGATTTGCGTAGAGATTTTCAAATCTTATTTGTGAACTATTAGGTAATTCTGCCTCTATCAGTGTATTTCTACCGGGATTGCTTAGATAAGTAACTGCATTATCAAATTCTTCTTGGGTCATTTTTAATTCTTTCTAAAGATTAAAAGATACTCGTGTACTTTATTGACAATAAACTTAAATGGATAACCTAAGGGTCTCATATTATTGTAATCCAGTTGTCTATCCCAAATGATAATATCTTCAAAAGAAAAACCAGATTCTTGTGCAATTCGTGAACAATCGATATGTAGAGGATAAAACTTTTCTTTTTTCCTTAGGTCCATAACATTTAGTATAAAATAACATTTGGGTTTCATTACTTCATATACTTCATCAAATACAGTTTTAAGAGATAATATAAATTCATTGTAATCTTCGATATTCCCTAAATCCTTATGATTGTCAGAATAATTTTTGTTTTGTTTATAATCAGCAGTTCTTTGCCTGTTTAGAATATCCCAATAAGGTGGAGACGTTATGCACAGATCTACGGAGTTAAAGTCTAATTTTTTTGAAAGAAACCTCGAATCAGTGATTACATATTTTTCTGCCAAATTATATGAATTTATATTGTAAGCACGAGTTGCTCTCTTGATGAACAACTTTTTGAACTCGGAGTTTAAATCAAATCCGATAACGTCTTTATCTTTTATTAATCCCGCTATCAGTGTAGTACCTGATCCTGCGAAACAATCTAGAACTAATCCACCAGACGGTTTGCAAAATGTATCTATTAGTTTTGAAACTAATTTTACTGTAAAAATAGCAGGATGTTTAAGTTTTCTTTCCTCTTCAGACTTTCCTACGTCTCGCCAAATACTAAATGAATACTGTAACCATTCTTTTCCTGAAAGATTGTTAGTTTTATTCAATAATTTTTTAGGTTGAACAAGAAAAAGACTTTCAAATGTTAGTTGAGGATCTTCTACTGTTTGGTTTATACTTCTATATCTTTTATGATTTTCAGTAAAAGTTTCTACTTTTCCAATCCTGGAAAGAGTTTGATACAAAGCTGTTTGAGGAATTATTCCCTCGTTGTTATAACTCAAAACAATGTACTTGGAGTTAGTTGAATTGAGAATTAAATCTTCTAGTGCATTGAGTGCAGAGGCTTTTGAGGAATATTTTGATTTTTGATGATCATATTTTCTCATACCAGTTTCACCATAAATTTCAGGTTTGGCTTTAAACCAACCTTCAGCAATCAATTCAAGAATAAAATAGTTTGAAGCATATTGCCTGCTATTATATGGTGGATCAAGATAAAGAACATCTGGTTCAATTTCTTTTACTAATTCGTTCGCATCTTTCTTAAACGCTTTGTTTTTATTTTTGCTTTCAATTATCTCTATAGGTTCAAGCTTAAGTGGTTTTAATGCTCTTTTATCCCAGGTTTTCAGATATGCTGCATAAGTACCAGAAACATTGCTAACTAGATTTACTCCTCTTAAGAGGGATGTTATGAGATAATAAAACTCTAATTCATTTATTTTTCTTTCTTCTTTCCACTCTTCAAATAAATAACGAAATGTATCTATTCTCAAAGCATTTTCATCAGAAAAGTATTTTCGTCCACCACTTGGTGAATAGTTTTGAAAAATGAATCCTTCTTCTCTAAAATTGATTTTGTTTAAATAATCAAAAATTGAATTCCCATTCTTAAGTCTTAAGTAAGACTTTAATTTCTTGAACTTTGGTTCTTCATTTAATTCTATATATGCTTTAGCAATGGCATATGAGAATTCGAGTGTGTCATTTGAGATAACTGTATAGCCCAATTTTTTAAAATGTCTCCCGACTGCTGATGTCCCAGCAAACATATCTACAAAATTTGATGTTCCATTCACTCCAGTTTTTTTTACAACATCTTCAATGAATGGAAGTAATTTTGTTTTTGCGCCGTAATATCTCATCTCATATGGGTTTAAATGTTTATGTCAAATATATTAATAAATAAGAGGAAAATAAAGATTACAACTTAGAAAATTGTTTCTAATATAAAGTTATTAAATAACTACCATAAACTTTACTTCTCATCCGCAAATCGGTTAATGTTAGCGTATTTATCTTGCCTTCTTCAACATCAAAAAATTACCAAACGTTATTAACACTACACCAATCAATGCAAACAAAGTCCAGGTGTATGCTTCAAAAAATGTTGAAAGCAAAAGTGCAATTAAAGGAAATACTTCTACTGTCATCCTGATAATATTTTTTGCAACTCAGATTATGGCGTAACTATCACTATGTAACTAATCTATGTTGCTCGTTATTTCTCCTCTGAAAACCTGTTCCTCAGCTCAACCGGATTTCTTGATTTACTTTTCATTTTTAGGTTCAGCATTTCAACAAAGACTGAAAATGCCATCGCAAAATAGATATAACCTTTTGGTATATGCTGCTCGAATCCTTCCGCGATTAAAGAAACACCAATTAATAATAGAAATGCAAGTGCCAGCATTTTAACTGTCGGATGTTTCTCAACGAAATCACTTATACTTTTTGATGATAACATCATCACTCCAACTGCAATTACCACTGCAAGTATCATAATCATAATGTTGTTTGCCATTCCGACAGCCGTAATTACTGAGTCCAATGAGAAAACAATATCTAACAAAATAATTTGTGTAATCACATTTGCAAATGATTTAGCAACCTTTGTGGATTTGTGTCCTTCTTCGCCTTCAAGCTTGTCGTGAATTTCAAAAGTACTTTTTGCGATCAGAAACAATCCGCCGCCGATAAGAATTAAATCCCGACCGCTTATTTCTTGTCCGAGTGCTGTAAATAAAGGAAGTGTCAATTTCATAATCCACACAATTGAAAAGAGAAGAAGAATTCTCGTAATCATTGCAAGAGCCAAACCGGTTAGTCTGGCTTTATTCTGCTGTTCTTTCGGAAGCTTTCCCGAAAGTATCGAAATAAAAATTATGTTATCGATGCCGAGAACAATTTCCAGCACAGTTAATGTTAATAATGCTACTAATGATTCGGGGTTTGTTATCCATTCCAAGGTTGTTTTCCGATTTTGTTTTTAAAATGTTGTGAAAGTTAAATATTATTTACTAAAAAGGATGACATCTTCTATTATTTAATCAAAAAGGTATAAATTACTTCTTAATTGAAAAAGTTTAATTAAAAAAAGAAAGAGACCAATTATTTATTTGATTTGGGCTCTATGTTAAAACCAACTCTCTTTAATTGTTTTTTTCTTTTAAAATATCAACGGCTTGAGAAACTTTTTCCTTAATTATTTCTACGATTATATTAACCTCACTTAAAAAATCAGATTAATTGTTAATAAAGATTTAAAGACAAAAATCATTTTAATGCAATAACTGCATTTATATTTTTTATCAACAAAACTTTGTCTTAATTATTTAGGGAATTACTGTTTTTCTTCCTAATTTTGACATACAAAAAATATTGATTTTATCACTTAATGCTAAATGCAATGGAAAAAAATATTGGGGGGAGAAATTCAATAAAGTCCGAAAAACTCTTGTCTCTACAGTTAATTAATTCAAAAATATTCTTAAAAAATTAATTCATCATTGATGAACAAAAAATAAACAGAGGTCTTTATGTCAGATTACACAAATAAACTATTAGCTGAAGTAAAAGCTAAAAATCCTGCCGAACCAGAATTTCATCAGGCAGTTGAAGAAATAATGGGTTCACTTGAGCTTGTATTACAACGTCATCCCGAATATCGCTCAATGAAAATATTAGAACGAATGGTAGAACCGGAAAGAACTATTATTTTCCGTGTTCCTTGGGTAGATGATCAGGGTGAAGTTCATGTTAATCGTGGTTACAGAATTGAAATGAATTCTGCAATCGGACCATACAAGGGCGGAATAAGATTCCATCCATCGGTTACTCTTGGAATTTTAAAATTTCTTGCATTTGAACAAGTATTTAAAAATTCACTTACTACATTGCCGATGGGCGGTGGTAAAGGCGGTTCAGATTTTAATCCAAAGGGAAGATCAGATAATGAAATAATGAGATTCTGTCAGAGCTTTATGAATGAGTTGTTCAGACATATTGGTCCCGATACTGACGTTCCTGCTGGTGATATTGGTGTCGGTGCTCGCGAGATCGGATATATGTTCGGACAATATAAAAGATTAAAAAACGAGTTTACAGGTGTATTAACCGGTAAAGGAATTAATTGGGGCGGATCGCTTGTAAGACCCGAGGCAACCGGATTTGGTGTGGTTTACTTTGCTCAGGAAATGTTAAAAACCAAGAAACAAACTTTTGATGGTAAAACCGTAGTAGTATCTGGATTTGGTAATGTTGCCTGGGGAGCT
>JAANMV010002331.1_pt1 | contig 18638 bp, 16 predicted proteins | sample 7279661 | NCBI WGS metagenome assembly JAANMV01 (sample SAMN14094540, study PRJNA606508) | bioreactor metagenome | isolation source: A lab-scale SPAN reactor treating ammonium-rich wastewater day 121 | place: Ireland: Galway | collected 2017-05-16 | reverse complement strand
CGTCACCGAGCCGCTGCGCAACGTGGTCGCGACGGCGCTCTACCCCGCACAGTGGCTGATGATGCAGCCGGTCGCCCTGTTCGGGCGCAGCAGCGCCTATGTTGAATCGCTGGAGACGGCCCAGGCCGAAGCACGGCAAGCGCGGCAGGAGTGGCTGGGGGCATCGCTGCGTGCGAACCAGCTGGACCAGCTGGAGCTTGAAAACGAGCGCTTGCGCCAGTTGCTTGAATTGCGCACGCGCACCCAAGTCTCGGCGAAGGCGGCGCAAATCCTGTACGACACGGCCGACCCTTACAGCCGGCGGGTCGTGGTCGACGCCGGCCAGACGTCCGGAGTCCAGCTGGGATCTCCGGTGGTGGACGCGCTCGGGGTGCTCGGCCAGATCACGCGTGTGCACCCCTTCTACAGCGAAGCCACCCTGCTGATCGACAAGGACCAGGCGATTCCCGTGCTCAACGTGCGCACCGGGCAGCGCGGCGTGGCCTATGGCGACCCCGTGCTGAGCCACGGCGGCGGCATGGAACTGCGCTTCATCCAGGCCAGCGCGGATGTCCAGGAGGGCGATCTGCTGACCACCAGCGGGATGGACCGTGTCTACCCGCCCGGCCTTCCGGTGGCGCGCGTGGTGCGGGTGGAGCGGCGCGCAGACCTGGCGTTTGCCCGCGTGTACTGCGTACCGTTGGCGCGCGTGCAGAGCGCGCGCCACGTGCTGCTGCTGTCGCCCGCGGGTGGTGAGGCACCGCAAGTACCTGCAGCGCCCGAGGCGCCGGCGTCCGCCGCCAAGAAGAAGGCACGCCCATGAGCCGCATGGGGCGTACCAGCGCGACGAACCGGCCAAGCCAGGGAGGTGCAGCATGATCATGCCGCGCGGCCAGCTGCTGCTGATGCCAGTTCGGCCGGTGTTCATCGTCGCCAGCTTGGTAGCGGCCCTGGCGTTCAATATGCTGCCGCTCGGCAGGACGCCGTGGATGCCCGATGCGTTGGTGGTGGTGCTGGCTTTCTGGGGCATGCACCAACCGCTTCGGGTCGGCATGGGGGTGGCGTTCGCGCTGGGCCTGTGCATGGACGTACAGCAGTCGTCCTTGCTGGGCCAGCACGCCCTGGGCTACGCCGTGCTGATGTACGGCGTCGCGCTGACGCACCGCCGCCTCCTGTGGTACTCGGCCGCCGCCCAGGCGCCGCAGATGGCGGCATTGTTTGCCCTGGCGCACGCCGTGCAGGTGGCGGTCGGCCTGCTCTCGGGCGGTGGCTTGCCGCATGGGAGCGTGGTCGTCGCGCCCTTGTTGGAGGCGCTGATCTGGCCGCTCGCGAGCTGGTTGCTGCTCGCGCCCCAGCGGCGCGCACCGGAGCGCGACGAAAAGCGCAAGCCATGACGGAGCTGCGCAATGCCGAGGCGGACGCCTCGCGGTTTCGCATGCGGGTCTGGCTGGTGGGCGGGGTGGTGCTGCTGGCCTTCGGGCTGCTGGTGGCGCGGCTTGTCTTCCTGCAGGTCGTGCGCCACGACGAACTGGCCGAGCAGGCCGAGAGCAACCGCACCGCCGTCGTGCCCATCGTGCCCAACCGCGGTTTGATCGAGGACCGCAATGGCGTCGTGCTGGCCAGCAACTACTCGGCCTACACGCTGGAGGTTACGCCGTCCAAGGCCGGGGTGCTGGAAGACACCATCAACAGCCTGGCGCAGATCGTCGACATCACGCCGCGCGACCGGCGCCGCTTCAAACGCTTGATGGAAGAGTCGCGCAGTTTCGAGTCGCTGCCCTTGCGCACGCGGCTGAGCGACGAGGAAGTGGCGCGCTTTGCGGCGCAGAACTACCGCTTTCCCGGCGTCGAGGTGAAGGCCCGGCTGTTTCGCAGCTACCCGTTCGGCGAAGCCGCCAGCCACGCCATCGGCTACATAGGACGGATCAACGAAGCCGAGAAGGCGCGTATCCAGGATTCCGACGACGAAGCCAATTACCGCGGCACGGACTACATCGGCAAGCTGGGCATCGAGCAGAGCTTCGAGCACCAGCTGCACGGCGTGACCGGTGTGGAGCAGATGGAGACCTCGGCCGGCGGCCGCGCTGTGCGTCGCCTGCAGAGCTTCCCCGCGACGCCGGGCAACACGGTCACGCTGACGCTCGATATCCGGCTGCAGCGCATGGTCGAAGAACTGTTCGGCGAACGGCGCGGCGCTCTGGTGGCGATCGACCCACGCAACGGCGAAGTGCTGGCGCTGGTCAGCAAGCCCACCTTCGATCCCAACCTGTTCGTCGAAGGCATCGATTTCGAGAACTGGGCGGCGCTGAACGAATCGCTCGACAAGCCGCTGCTCAACCGGGCCTTGCGCGGGACCTACCCGCCGGGCTCCACCTACAAGCCCTTCATGGGGCTGGCGGCGCTGGAGCTGGGCAAGCGCACGCCCACGCAGATCACGCAGGACAACGGTTCCTGGACGTTTGGCGGGCACACTTTCCGCAGCCACGGCGACCACGGCCTTGGGGCGGTGGACCTGTACCGCAGCATCGTCATGTCGAGCAACGTGTACTACTACCAGCTGGCCAACGATTTGGGCGTGGACGCGATCCACGACTTCATGGCGCCGCTGGGGTTCGGGCAGATCACCGGCATCGACCTGGGGGGCGAACTGCGTGGCGTGCTCCCCAGCCAGGCCTGGAAGCGCGGCGCCTACAAGCGGCCCGAGCAGCGGCGCTGGTACGCGGGCGAGACGATCTCGCTCGGCATTGGCCAAGGCTACAACGCCTTCACCGTGCTGCAGCTGGCGAATGCCACGGCCACCCTGGCCAATGGGGGAACGTCCCACCAGCCCCACGTCGGGATGTACACCACCGACGTGATGACGCGCGAGCGCCACCCCGTCCCGCGCGCGGCCCCGGTCGACCTGGGCTTCAAGAAGGCCAACGTGGACGCGGTCAAGCGCGCCATGGTGGGTGTCACGCAGGGCGGCACCGGAACGCGCGTCTTTGCCGGCGCGCGCTACGTGTCGGGCGGAAAGACCGGCACCGCGCAAGCGGTCACCATCGGGCAGAAGGACAAATACAACGCCAAGAAACTGGAAGAGCACCAGCGCGACCACGCGCTCTACATCGCCTTCGCTCCGGCCGATGAGCCGCGCATTGCGCTCGCCGTCATCGTGGAAAACGCGGGCTGGGGCGCGGGCGTGGCCGCACCCATTGCGCGCCGGGTGTTCGACTACTGGCTCAATGGCGACTACCCCAGCGTGGAAGACATGGCGGCGGTGCGCAAGGGCCAGGCGACCGCGCCGATCGGCACGCCGCGTCGGGCCGAAGACGTCCCGCTGCTGCCCTGACGCGCGCGGTCACGGTGCCGGCCGGGGTGGCTGCCACTGGCTCCAGATGAGCGCCAGCACCACCAGCGCCGCGCCGGCGAGTGCCACGGCGCCCATGCGTTCGCCCAGCAGCAGCCATGCGGTCACGGCGGCAAACACCGGTTCAAGCCCGAAAATGATGGCGCTGCGCAGTGCGTCCACCCGTTGCTGGCCCCAGGCCTGCAAGGTGACCACCAGCACGCTCGCCAGCAGGCCCAGGTACAGCAGCGCCGCCCAGGCGGGTCCGCTCAGCGCACCCATGCCGGTGCTCCAGGCATGGCCGTGGCGCACCAGCAGCAGGGCGAATGCGGCAACGCACATCACGCCGGCCTGCGCCGCCGCCAGGCGCGCGGCGCGCAGCGGCGCAGCGGCGTTGCGGCGGGCAGCCGCTTCGAGCGTGAGGATGTAGGTGGCATAGAACGCCGTGCTGCAAAGTGTCAGCGTATCGCCGAGGTTCCAGGGGCCATCCTCGTGGAACATCAAGGCCATGCCTAGGCAGGCCAGGGCGCAGGCCGCCCACAGGCGCCAACCGTAACGCCGGCGCAGCGCCAGCATGGCGAGCAGCGGTACCACCAGGACATTGAGGCCGGTGACGAAGGCGTTGCGGTTGCTGCTGGTCCGTACCAGTCCTTCGATCTGCAGCCAGAACGCGAGGAACAGCAGTGCGCCCAGCAGCAGGCCCCAGCGCCGCTCGCTGGGGCGCATGCCGGGCCACAAGGGTGCAAGCACCAGCAGGGCAATGGCGAAACGCAGCCAGATGATCTGCAGCGCGTCGAGATGGCCGGACAGCAGCTTCATGGCCGGAAAGGTCGTGCCCCATACCGCCGTCACCAGCAGCAGGGCGGCCAGGCCGCGTGTGTCGGATTGCATGAAAAAAAGCTGGCCGCTTGCGCGGCCAGCTTCCGTGGTGCGCGAAGCGCTCAATTGAAGATGTAGCGCGCCTGCAGATTGAGACGGCTCAGGTTGCCGGTATCGCCGCCGAAGGTGGTGCGGCGCCCGCCCATGAGCTCCGTTCCCAGCTCGACGTTCTTGATCGGCAGGTAGTACACGCCGATGTGCCATTGCGTCAGGCGCTCATTGCCTTCCAGGCCGTACGCATTGACGTAGGAGTCGCCTGCACGCCGCGTGGAACGCACCGTGCCGATCGAGACGGTGCCGCGCAATTGGTCGCTGAAGGCGTTGCTCAGGCCCAGGACCAGGCCGCGCGCGCGGTCCAGGCGCAAGCTGCCGCCGTCCAGCACGGGGTAGTTGGCACCGACCAGGTAAGCGCCGTCGCCGTCGCCGTCGGCCTGGGTGTACTGCCCCATCAACGTGGCCGTACCCGTGAGCTTGTAGCTTGCACCGATGCCGAAGCCCAGACCGCGCTTGCTCACGCCGTCCACGCGTTGCTCGTGCGAGAGGATGCGCGCGTTGACCGTGCCCCAGTCGAAGGCCTTGTCCACCCGCGCCACCAGGTTGGGCGAATTGGCGCCGTCGGTGGGTTCTTCCAGTGCGAACTGGAACTTGGCCAGATTGGGGTTGTTCCAGGTGTAGCGCACCTGCACCGGGCGGCGCGAGGTGGCGCCGGGCGGGCCGTTGAAGTCGACCGTTTCGGGAAGGTTGTCCAGGTCCATGAAGGTGGACCAGGTCTGACCGATCAGCCAGCCGCCGTACTCCCCGTAGGCGTGGCGCAGGCGCAGGCGGTTGCGGTTGCATTCGGAGCCGCAGTAGCCGTAGAAGTCGGCCTCGATCTTGGTGTTGAACGCGCCGTTGGACATGGGCGTGGACGTCTCAAAGCCAAAGCGCGAGGTCTGGCCGGTGAGGACGCTTTTGCCGGTGGACGGGTTGCCCGAGGCGAGTGGCTGCTCGGGCAGGTTGCTGAACTGGTCGCCAGGCGCCGTGCTCTTGAAGTCCTTGATGAGGTTGGCCTCGGCGAAGCCGTAGACGCGGATGGAGGTTTCGCTGCCCGGCAGGCGGAAGCTGTTGGGGATGTCGCCCAGGACCACGGCGTCCTTCTGGCGCAGCTCGACGGTATCGAGGCGGTCGTTCCAGGCCGAGGCGCTGGCCGCCGGTGCCTGCTGGGCCTGCTGTGCCTTGAGCTGGTTGAGCTCCGCGCGCAAGGCCTTGAGTTCGGCGCGCAAATCGTTGAAGTCCTGCGCCGATTGCGCGAACGCCTGGGAGGAGAGGCCGCACAGGCCGGCTGCCATCAGGGCAAGAACAAGAGAGCTGCGTTTCATGGTGTCTCCGGGGGTAAAAATGGAGGGGGAATCAGGCACCCATGCGGCCGATGAAGGCACGGATGCGGTCGTTGGCAGGGTTGCCAAAGAACGCCTCGGGCGGCGCGTCGTGTGCGATCCGCCCTTGGTCGAAAAACAGCACGCGGTCCGCCACTTCGCGGGCAAACCCCATTTCGTGCGTGACGACGATCATGGTCATGCCGCCGCGCGCAAGTTCGCGCATCACGTCCAACACTTCCTGCACCATCTCGGGGTCGAGCGCCGATGTGGGTTCGTCGAACAGCATCACCTTGGGCTGCATGGCCAGCGCGCGCGCAATGGCCACACGCTGCTGCTGCCCGCCCGAAAGCTGCCAGGGGTATTTGTGCGCATGGTCCTGCAGCCCGACGCGGCGCAGCAGCAGCATGGCCTGTTCGTTCGCTTGGGCGCGCGCCGTGCGGCGCACCCGGCGCGGCGCCAGCGTGACGTTGTCCAGCACCGAGAGGTGGCCGAACAGGTTGAACTGCTGGAACACCATGCCCACTTCGCAGCGCTGCTTCTGCAGCGTGGCGGCGTCGTCCGTCACCGGCACGCCGTCGATGGTGATGGTGCCGCTGTCGTGCGGCTCCAGCCGGTTGATGGCGCGCAGCAGGGTGCTCTTTCCGGAGCCCGATGCACCGATGATGACGGTGACCTCGCCGGTGCTGAAGTGCGTCGAGACGTCGCGCAACACCTGGTGCGTGCCGAACGACTTGCACACGTGGTCCGCGACGATGAAGGCCTGCGGCGCACTCATTTGCTGCGCCCTTCGACGTCGAAACGGTATTCGATGGCGTTGGAAATCTGCGTTACCAGCGTGGTCAGGAGCAGGTAGGTGACGGCCACCGTGGACAGCGTGGCAATGGGCTGGAAGGTCGCCGACTGGATGCGGTTGCCCACGTTGGTGAGTTCGACCACCCCGATGGCATAAGCGAGCGACGAATCCTTGAGCAGCGCCACGAAATTGCTCACCAGCGGCGGCAGGGAAATCTTGAACGCCTGCGGAAACACGACGTCGGCAAACACATGCGCGTGGCCCAGGCCCAGTGCGCGCGCCGCCTCGGTCTGGCCGCGCGGCACGGCCAGCAGTCCGGCGCGGATCGCCTCCGAGTTGTAGGCGCCGACGTTGAGCGAGAGTGCCACCACGGCCGCGGCAAAGTCGGGCAGGTTCAGCCCCGGCACCAGCGCGGGAAGCGCGAAATACACGAACAAGATCTGCACCAGCAGGGGCGTGCCGCGAATGGCCCAGATGTAGAAGCTCGCGACCCAACGCAGCACGCGCCAGCGCGAGGTGCGGGCGAGCGCGGCGCAGGTCCCCAGCAGCAGGCCGGCGGTGCCGCTGACCAGCGTCAGCCACAGGGTGGTGCGCGCGCCGGCCGCAAAGGCCTGCGCGTTCGAGCCGATCGGCTCAGGGAAATAAGACAGCAACTGGCCCAGCGCAGCCAGCGCCAGCACCATCAGCACGACGGCGCTGACGAGCGTGGCGTTGCTGCGCTGCTGGCGTGTCCAGCGCTGCGGCCAAAGGGCGACGAGCATGAAGGAAGGGGGCGGGCGGGGTCGCCGGTGGACCGCTTAGTTGCAGCGCACGTCTTCGTTGAAGTACTTCTTGGACAGCTCGGTGTAGCTGCCGTCGGCCATGGTGTCGGCAAGTGCCTTGGACCACGCGTCGGCCAGCTGTTGGTTGCCCTTGGCTACGGCAGCAGCGATGCGCTCAATGAACAGCATCTCGCCGAGCTTGAAACCGGCGCCGGGGTTCTTATCGACCACCGCCTTGGCGACGAAGCGGTCGGTGACCCAGGCGTCCACGCGGCGCGAGTTCAGGGCGCTGCGGGCGTCCACGTCGGTGGGGAAGTTCTTCATCTCCTTGATGGCGGCGACCTTCTGCACGTTCTCCAGGTAGCTGGTGCCGGTCTGCACCGCCACCACCTTGCCGGCCAGGTCCTTGGAGCTGCGGATCGCCGGGTCCATCGCGATGATCATGCCGCCCGAGCAGTAGTGCGGCGCGGTGAAGGTGACGGCTTTGGCGCGCTCGTCGGTGATGCCGTGCGAGGCGATGACCAGGTCCCAGCGGTCCTGGCGCAAGCCCGTGAGCAGGGCGTCGAAGCCCAGCGTCTTCCACTGGATTTTCAGCCCCATCTTCTTGGCGACCAGCTCAGCGAGATCGACTTCGAAGCCGGTCAGCGTGGTGCCGTTGAAAAAGTTGAAAGGTGCGAACTGGCCTTCGGTGGCCACGAGCAGGGTGCCGCTTTTCTGCACTTCGGCCAGAGGCCGCGAGTGCGCGGAAAACACGGTGAACACGGCCAGGGCGCTGCAGGCCAGGGTTTTGAGCAACTTCGTCTTGTGTCCTGTCTGGGGTGATTTCAGGTACAAAAAATCCGGCCTGCGGTAGCTAGGCCGGAGCTTGGTGAATCGCCTGCCCGAGGGCTGGAATACACAGGCCACGGTGCGAACAAGGGCGCGATTATAGGTGGGCCATATGCATGTTCCGATCAGGCTTTTCCCTCAGCGCAGGTAGGCGTCGTAGCCCGTCTTGAGGATCAGCACGGAGACCACGAAGATGAAAATCGCGCGCACAAAACCGGTGCCGTGCTTGAGCGCCATGTGCGTGCCGAGCACGCTGCCGGCGACGTTGGCCACCGCCAGCGGCAGGGCGAAGTGCCACCAGACGTGGCCCTTGGCGGTGAAGAGAATCAGCGCGGCGACATTTGTCGAAACGTTCAGCAGCTTGGCCGAGGCCGAGGCATTGAGAAAGTCGTACCCCAGCCAGCGCACGAACAGGAAGACGAAGAAGCTCCCCGTGCCCGGCCCGAAGAAGCCGTCGTAGAAGCCGATGACCAGGCCGATGCACGCGGCCGCCAGCCACTCGGCGCGGCCTTCGTACCGCGGCCGGTGGTGCCGCCCCATGTCCTTCTTGGCGACGGTATAGACGAGTACCGCGAACAGCACCGCCGGCAGCATGCGGCGCAGAAAATCGGGCGAGAGCACCGTGACGGCCCAGGCGCCGAGGAAGGCGCCACCGAAGCCTGCCGCCGTGGCCGGCATCAGCGCGCGCCAGCGCACCTGCACGCGCCGGCTGTATTGCCAGGTCGCCATGGCGGTGCCCCAGATCGAGGCGCTTTTGTTGGTGCCCAGCAGCGTGGCCGGCGGCGCATTGGGAAAGGTGGCGAACAGCGCGGGCAGCAGAATGAGACCGCCGCCGCCCACCACCGCATCGATAAAACCGGCCAGCAGCGAGGCCAGCGTCACGAGAATCCATTCCATCGCTGCGATTGTCTCAGGCGCCGCGATGGCGGGTAGGCACCAGCCGACAGGGCAAAAAAAACGCCGGCATCGCCGGCGTCTGAAAAAGGACTGCGCCTCGCTGGACGCTTAAGCAAATCGTTCGTGTTGTTGGGTGTTGTCTCCCCTGCCTCCCGTTTTGGCGGCCTGGGGCGCGCCATCGAGTGGAGGGCAATGTACGGCAGCGGTGCGGCGCTTGCCATAGGTAATTTCCCTCTGGAGCCGCTACCGGCCTGCGTCCTGCACGATCCAGCGTGCGGCCTTCTCGGCCATCATCAGGGTGGGCGAGTTGGTGTTGCCGCTGGTGATGGTCGGCATGGCCCCGGCATCGACCACGCGCAAGCCCTGCACGCCGCGCACGCGCAGCTGCGGGTCGAGCACGGCCTGGGGGTCGTCGGCCCGCCCCATGGCGGTGGTGCCCACGGGGTGGAAGATGGTGCTGGCGATGTCCCCCGCCAGGCGCGCGAGCTCCTCGTCGCTCTGGTACTGCACGCCGGGCTTGTACTCCTCGGGCCGGTAGCGCGAAAGCGCCGGCTGCGCCACGATGCGCCGCGTCAGGCGCAGGCTGTCGGCGGCGACCTGGCGGTCCTCCGGCGTGCTCAGGTAGTGCGGGGCGATGGCCGGAGCGTCCTCGAAGCGCGGGCTCTTGATGTGCACGCTGCCGCGGCTCGTCGGGTTGAGGTTGCAGACGCTGGCGGTGAACGCCGGGAAGGCGTGCAGCGGGTCGCCGAAGGCGTCGAGCGAGAGCGGCTGGACGTGGAATTCCAGGTTGGCGTGCGGCTGCTCGGGCGAACTGCGCGTGAAGGCGCCGAGCTGCGACGGCGACATGCTCATCGGGCCGCTGCGCAGCGCCGCGTATTCCAGGCCGATGCGCGCCTTGCCGAGCAGCGAACCGGCGAGCATGTTGAGCGTCTTGACGCCCTGCACCTTGAACACAGAGCGGATCTGTAGATGGTCCTGCAGGTTGGCGCCGACGCCCGGCAGTTCGCAGGCCACCGGGATGCCGTGCGCCGCCAGCAAGGGCGCGGGCCCGATGCCCGAGAGCTGCAGCAGCTGCGGCGAGTTCACCGCGCCGGCCGCCAGCAGCACCTCGCACGCGGCGTGCGCGCGCACCATCTCCGTGCCCGTCCACACCTCCACGCCGGTGCAGCGCTGGGTGCCGTCGGGCAGACGCTCAAGCAGCAGGCGCGTCGCCTGCGCGCGGGTCCACATCTCGAAATTGGGCCGCCCGTAGCAGGTGGGGCGCAGGAAGGCCTTGGCGGTGTTCCAGCGCCAGCCCTTCTTCTGGTTCACCTCGAAGTAGCCGACGCCTTCGTTGTCGCCGCCGTTGAAATCCTGCGTGGCCGGAATGCCGGCCTGCTGCGCCGCCTGCGCAAAAGCGTCGAGCACGTCCCAGCGCAGGCGCTGCTTTTCCACACGCCACTCGCCGCTGCCGCCCTGGCTGGGGTGGCCGTGCAGCTGCGCGAACGCGGCGTCGGCCTGGCCGGGCGCGTCCAGGCGCCAGTGGTTTTCATGGCGCCGGAAGTCCGGCAGGACCTGGTCCCAGCGCCAGGCGTCCTCGCCGGTGATGGCGGCCCACTGGTCGTAGTCGCGCGCCTGGCCGCGCATGTAGATCATGCCGTTGATGCTGCTGCAGCCGCCCAGCGTCTTGCCGCGCGGGTAGCGCAGGCTCCGGCCGTTCAGGCCCGCTTCGGCCTCGGTCTGGTACAGCCAGTCGGTGCGCGGGTTGCCGATGCAGTAGAGGTAGCCGACCGGTATGTGGATCCAGTGGTAGTCGTCCTTGCCGCCGGCTTCGAGCAGCAGGACGCGGCGCTTGGGGTTGGCGCTCAGCCGGTTGGCCAGGAGGGAGCCCGCCGTACCGGCGCCGATGACGATGAAATCGTAGGAGGTGTCGCTCATGAGAATCGGCCGTTCGCCGGCGCTGGGCGGAGGTAAAACATAATAAGCTATAAAAAACGTAGCTGCAAGCGTATGTCGTGCAAGCGCTGGAGGCCCTTTTCGCTTCAAATCCCACGCTCTGGGGCGGCAGGGGGCCTTCCGGCGCGCGCTGCCGCTACCATGCGGCATGCTGCGCCAGCCCCCGGCGCACGCTTCATTTGCTCTGCCCGTTGATGCCCGATTCTGCACCCCGCCTGTCCCGCGAAGACGCGCCCGAAGGGCCGTGGATGCGGCTGCACGGCCGCTGGGGCGCGGCCGACATCGGCACGCGGCGGCGCTGGCGGCAGCTCGCCCGCGCGCTCGGGGCGGCGCCGGCGCACGCCGAACTGGGCTGGGACCTCAGCGGCCTCACCTGGCTGGACCACGTTGGCGCGCAACTCCTGTGGAACCACTGGGGCCGCGCCTGGCCCGAGCGCGTGCGGCTGGACGATACGCAGCGCTCGCTGCTCGAACGCGTGGCCTCGCTCTCCACCACGCCGCCGCCGCCCGAGCGCTGGCGCCTGGCCGACCAGGTCGACGCCCTGGGCGTGCTGGTGCTGCACGCCGTGGACCACGGCAAGCGCCTCCTCGTCCTCGTCGGCCAGCTGCTGCTCGACAGCCTGCGCGTGCTGCGTGCGCCGCTGCGCGCGCCCTGGCGGGACGTATCCGGCCACCTGTACCGCATGGGGGCGACGGCGCTGCCGATCACCGCGCTGGTCGGTTTTCTCATCGGCGTGGTGCTGGCCTACCTGATGAGCCTGCAGCTGCGCCAGTTTGGCGCCGAGGCCTTCATCGTCAACATCCTGGGCATCTCGCTGATCCGCGAGCTCGGGCCGATGCTCGCCGCCATCCTGGTCGCCGGGCGCTCGGGCTCGGCCATCACGGCGCAGATCGGCGTGATGCGCGTCACCGAAGAGCTCGACGCCATGCGCGTCATGGGCATCGCCCAGGGTTACCGCCTGGTGCTGCCGCGCACACTGGCGCTGGCCATCGCCATGCCGCTGCTGAGCGTCTGGACCACGCTCGCCGCGCTGGCCGGCGGCATGCTGGCCGCCGACATCGCCATGGGCATTTCGCCGGCGTATTTCGTGGAGGCGCTCCCGAATGCGGTGCGCATGGGCAACCTGGGGCTGGCGCTGTCGAAATCGGTCGTCTTCGGCATGTTGATCGCGCTGGTCGGCTGCCATTGGGGCCTGCGCGTCAAGCCCAACACGCAGAGCCTGGGCGAGGGCACCACGGCCTCGGTGGTGACGTCGATCACCGTGGTCATCATCGTCGACGCGCTGTTCGCCGTCGCGTTCAAGAACGTGGGGTTTTAGGTGCATCCCCCTGAGTCGCCTTCGGCGCCTTCCCCCTTCTCTCGCAGCGCTGCGCGCCGCGGGAAGGGGGACGCCGCCAGCGCGGCGGGGCGGCCCTTGCGCGGCGGCCGCTGGCTTGGGCTGCGCCAGTTTCGTGCGGCGCGCGCGGCCCGTCGCGCTGCGGACATCTGACATGGCCGAGCTGTCAAACGCTCAAGTTTCCGCCGAGCCGGTGGTGCGCATCGAGGGCCTGCAAACCACCTTCGGCAAGGGGCGCGAGGCCTTCACCGTGCACCAGAACCTCTCGCTCGAAGTGCAGCGCGGCGAAATGCTGGCGCTGGTCGGCGGCTCGGGCACGGGCAAGACGGTGCTGCTGCGCCAGATGCTGGGGCTGCTGCAGCCCGCGGCCGGGCGCGTCACGGTGCTCGGCCGGCCGGCCTCCGAGATGGGCGGCGAAGGTGCGGCGAGCCGCGTCGGCATGCTGTTCCAGCACGGCGCGCTGTTTTCCGCCTTCAATGCGCTCGACAACGTCGCCTTCGCGCTGCGCGAGCAGGGCGCGCTGCCCGCCGCGCTGGTGCGCGACGCCGCCATGGTCAAGCTGCAGATGGTCGGGCTGAAACCCGAGCACGCCACGCGCATGCCGGCCGATCTCTCCGGCGGCATGATCAAGCGTGTGGCGCTGGCGCGCGCACTCATCATGGACCCGCCGCTCCTGCTGCTCGACGAACCCACCGCCGGGCTGGACCCGAACGGCGCCGACGACTTCTGCGCCCTGGTGCGCGAGCTCCAGGCGGCGCTCGGCACCACCATGGTGATGGTCACGCACGACCTCGACACCTTGTTCCAGCTGGCCACGCGCGTCGCCGTGCTGGCCGACCGCAAGGTCATCGTCACCGGTCCGCCGGCCGAAGTGGTGCACTTCCCGCACCCCTTCGTCGAGCAGTTCTTTCTGGGCGAGCGCGGACGCCGCGCCATGGCGCCGGTGCAAGCCGGCAAGGAGACCTGATGGAAAACAAATCCCACGCGCTCGCGGCGGGGCTGTTCGTGCTGCTGGCCAGCTGCCTGGTGGCCGGCCTGGCCATGTGGCTGACGCGCGACAACGGCGACTACGTCGCGTACGAGCTGACCACCTCCGACGGCGTGAGCGGCCTGCAGCCCCAGGCGGCCGTGCGCTACAAGGGCGTGGCGGTCGGCAAGGTGACGCACATCGGCTTCGACCCGGAGCTGAGCGGCAATGTGCTCATCCGCATCAGCGTGGCGGTCGACGCGCCCATCACGCCGACCACCTTCGCCACGCTCGGTTACCAGGGCGTCACCGGCCTGTCCTACATCCTGCTGGACGATTCCGGAAAGCCGCACGCGCCGCTGCCGCCGGGCCCGAGCGGCCTACCGCGCCTGCCGCTGGAATCCTCGCCGTTCGCCCAGCTCTCCGAGCAAGGGCCCGTCATCCTCGGTCAGGTGCAAGAGGCCACGCAGCGCATCAACGAGCTGCTCGCCGAGGAGAACCAGAAGCGCTTTTCCAAGGCGCTGGACAACATCGGCAGCGCCGCGGCCAGTTTCGACGCCCTGGCGCAGCGCCTGGACAAGAGCGTGGCCGAGCGCCTCGACCCGGCGCTGGCCGCCTTGCCTGCCCTGGCGCGCGAGGCCGGCGGCGCCGTGCAGTCCCTGAAGGCCGCCGGCGACCAGGTGGCCCACATGGCCGGCGAGTTCGGCAAGACGGCCCAGCGCCTGAACGCAGCGGACGGTCCCATCGAACAGGCGGCGCGCGGCGTGGCCACGTTCTCGGGTGCGGCCGAGCGACTGCAGCGCAGCACCCTGCCCAGCCTGGAGCGCGCCGCCGACGACACCGGGCGCGCCGCCCGGCAGATCGGCCGCACCGCCGCCGGTGTGAGCGAGAACCCGCAAGGCTTCCTCTACGGCACGGGCCCGGCCCAGCCAGGGCCGGGCGAGCCCGGTTTCACGCCGCCCGCGCGGCCCGCACGCTGAAGGTGCGAACGAACCCGCCATGCCCGCTCGTTCCGCAAAAACGCACCCCCTCGGCGTTGCAAATGCTCGCCATAACCCGCGTTATGACTGCGCTTTGCGCCTTGATGGGGCCCGTTTGTGCGGCCCGCTCGGCCACGCCGGGTCCATTCACACCTTCTGAGGCACTCATGAAAACTACCAAAAATATAGCTGCAAAGGCACGCTGGATAAGCGCTGGAGCCGCTTTTTGCCTGATTTTTTTGGCCGGTTGCTCGGCCCTGCCCGTGCCCCCCGTCCAGCCGGTGGTGTACGACTTCGGGCCCGGCATGGAGACGCCCGGCGCGAACGCCGCCACGGGCGCGCCCCTGGTGCTGGCCGAGGTGCAGAGCAACGGCCTGGCCGAAGGCAGCACCGCGCTGCAGTACCGGCTGGGCTACGACGGCGCCCAGCAGTTGCGCGCCTACCAGCGCGCGCGCTGGAGCCAGCCGCCCGCCCGCCTGGTGCGCCAGAGCGTGGCCAACGAACTCGGCCGCTCGCGGCCGGTGCTGGACACGCGCAGCGCGCGTGAGACGGCGCGCAGCCCCGGCGCCGGCCGCCTGCTGGTGCTGCGCCTGGAGCTGGAAGAATTCAGCCAGATCTTCGCCAGCCCGGCGCAGAGCCGCGGCGTGCTGCGCCTGCGCGCCACGCTCGCCGAAACCGGCGCGCAGGGCGAGCGCTTGCTCGGGCAGCGCCTGGTCAACGCAGAGGTACCGGCCGCCTCGCAGGACGCTGCCGGGGGCAGCGCCGCCCTGGCGCAGGCGGCGCGCCTCGCGGCGCAGGAGCTGGCCGGCTGGGTCGCGCAGACTGCGCGCTGAGCAGTTGTCTCCCTAACCGGCTGTACCGACCGGCCGGTGCGCCATCGTCCGACAAGGCCACCCGCCGCCCGACTACCCGCAGCGCGCGCTGGCGTTTCTACAGTGCTTCCCATGGCTTCAGGTCTGGTTCCGCCGCTTCTGGCGGAAGGCCTGCGCCGCGAATCGAGAGGTACTGAAAATGAACGAAGACCGCGTAAAGGGAAATTGGAAGCAGTTCACCGGCAAGGTGAAGGAACAGTGGGGCAAGCTCACCGACGACGATCTGGACGTGATCGACGGCAAGCGCGAGCAATTCCTCGGCAAGCTCCAGGAGCGCGAGGGCCTGGCCCGCGACGCCGCCGAGCAGCAGCTCAAGGACTGGCAGAGCCGCCACCCCGATTTCCGCTTCAACGACTGACCCGCCCCAAGGAGACGCGCATGAATTTCACCCGCAACCTCATCGCCCTGGCGCTGACCGGATTCGTCGCCAGCACCGGCATGGCCGCCATGGACAAGGCCGAGCACGCCGCCGCCAAGGACCGCATCTCGGCCGACTACAAGCTCGCCAAGGAGCACTGCGACACCTTGAAGGACAACGCCAAGGATGTCTGCATGAAGGAAGCCAAGGGCAAGCAGGACATTGCCAAGGCCGAGCTGGACGCCCGGGACAAGCCGGACGCCAAGTCCGACTACAAGGTCGCCAAGGCGCGCGCCGATGCCAACTACGAAGTCGCCAAGGAAAAATGCGACGACATGAGCGGCAACGCCAAGGACGTCTGCAAGAAGGACGCCAAGGCCGCCCATGTGCGCGCCCTGGAAAACGCCAAGGTGGCGCGTGCCGAAGCCAAGCCGGCCGACAACATGAGCGAGAAGCGCGCCGACGTGGCCGAAGCCAAGAAGCACGGCTATCGCGGCCGCGCCGCCTTCAAGCTCAAGGAGATGGACGAAAAGCACGGGCTTCTGAAACCCGGCGCGGTCATCGTCGATCTCGGCGCGGCCCCCGGCGGCTGGTGCCAGATCGCCACAGAAAAGAAATGCAAGGTCGTCGCCATCGACCTGCTCGACATGGACGAGCTGCCCGGCGTGGTCTTTTTTAAGGGCGACTTCATGGACGACGACGCGCCCGACAAGCTCAAGACGGAGTTGCTAAAGCTCGATCGCTCCGGCCTCGCCGACGCGGTGCTCAGCGACATGGCCCCCAACACCATCGGCCACAAACAAACCGACCATCTGCGGATCATGGCCGTGGTCGAGGCCGCATATTATTTCGCCTGTGAGATCCTCAAGCCCGGCGGAACCTTTGTCGCCAAGGTCTTTCAGGGCGGCGCCGAACAGGACCTCCTGAAAGATATGAAAAAACGGTTTGAAAAGGTCAAACACATCAAACCCCCCGCCAGCCGCAAGGACTCCTCCGAGCAATATCTGATCGCCACAGGGTTTAAACCCTTGGATAAAGGGTAAAATCCTCGAAAAACGCCATTTAATTCCTTTACTTTCCCTAAAAAGGGCGTATAACTCACCTGCAAATTCCGCACCGCCACAGAGTGGAGATTTGCATGGCCAAAATTAAAAATTCCCCCAAAAACACCCGAAATATTCGCGAGGGCCTGACCTTCGACGATGTTCTTCTTATCCCCGGCGAGTCCGACGTACAGCCGATGGAGGTTGACACCTCGACGCACCTGACCCAGACGATCAGCCTGAAAATTCCGATTCTCTCCGCCGCGATGGACACCGTCACCGAAACCGAAATGGCCATCGCGATGGCACAAAACGGCGGCCTCGGCATCCTCCACCGCAACATGGACATCGCGCAGCAGGTCGAAATGGTCCGCCGCGTAAAGCGTTTTGAATCCGGCATGGTCGTGGACCCGATCACCATCCGCCCCGACGCAACGCTGAGCGAAGCCCTGCAGATCATGCACGAGAACCGCATCTCCGGGATTCCCGTCACCGAAAAGAACGGCAAGCTCGTGGGCATCCTCACCAACCGCGACGTGCGCTTCGCCGAAAACCCCAAACAGCCCGTGCGCGAACTCATGACGCACGAAAACCTCGTCAAGGTGACCGGATCGGTGAGCAAGGAAAAAGCCAAGAAACTTCTGCACCAGCACCGGATCGAAAAACTTCTGATCGTCGACAAGGCCGGAAAATGCATCGGCCTGATGACCGTCAAGGATATTGAAAAATCCAACCTCTTCCCCGTCGCCACGAAAGACGAGCACGGCCGCCTGCGCGTGGGCGCGGCGGTGGGCACGGGTGATGTGAACGGCGTTGAACGTGCGCTCGCGCTGGCCGAGGCCGGGCTGGATGTCGTCGTGGTCGATACCGCGCACGGCCACTCGCATAAGGTCCTCGAAGCCGTGAAAATCATCCGCAAGAAAAACAAGGATATCCAGATCATGGCCGGAAACGTGGCCACGGGCGACGCCGCGCTGGCCCTCATCAAGGCGGGCGCGAACGCGGTCAAGGTCGGCATCGGCCCCGGCTCCATCTGCACGACCCGCGTGGTCGCGGGCGTCGGCGTGCCGCAACTGACCGCCATCATGGACGTGGCCGCCGTGTGCGGACCGAAGAAAATCCCCGTCATCGCCGACGGCGGAATCAAATATTCCGGCGACTTCGCCAAGGCCATCGCGGCGGGCGCGGACGCGGCCATGATGGGCGGCGTCTTCGCCGGAACCGATGAGGCCCCGGGCGAGGTGATCCTTTATCAGGGCCGCTCCTATAAATCCTATCGCGGCATGGGCTCCGTCGGCGCAATGGTCAAGGGCTCCGCCGACCGCTATTTCCAGGCGGGCGTGAACCAGTCGCATAAGCTAGTGCCCGAGGGAATCGAGGGCCGCGTCCCTTATAAGGGCCCCATCGGCAACGTGATCCACCAGATGGTGGGCGGTCTGCGGGCCGCCATGGGCTACACCGGAGCGGCCACGGTCAAGGACATGAAGGAAAAAACCGAATTCATGCGCATGACCTCGGCGGGCTACCGCGAATCCCACGTCCACGACGTGACCATCACCCGCGAGGCGCCCAATTACCGGACGGAAAATTGACCGACCTGACGACTCTCACCGTCCTTGTCCTGACCCTGGCCTTTTTCACCCAAAGCCTCTTCGGCTTTGGCGGCGGCCTGATCGCGATCCCGGTGCTCAGCCTCTTCATGCCCGTGCAGGACGCAGTCACCCTCGCCAGCATTTTCCAGCTCTCGATGGGCTTCCTCATCGTCCGCACGCACAAGGATACAGGCTGGGCGCATATCCGTGCGCTCCTCCCCGCCACGGTGATCGGCGTGATTCTGGGAATCCTGCTGCTTAAATATCTCGACGAGGATCTGATTCGCCTCGCCCTCGCGGGTTATATTCTCCTCCACCTCTCGCGCACCCACACGAAATTCGACCCGCTCGGCAAAATCATCAAGGCGGGCGGCGCTCACCTCGCCGGATTTTTAGGCGGGACCATCAACGCCATGATCGGCGGCGGCGGCCCGGCCTTCATCCTCTACCTCAAGGATAAGGCCAAAAATTCGGCGGAATTCCGGGCAAATATCACGGCGATTCTGTTCCTCTCCAACATTCCCCGTCTGGCCGGAACCTTCTCGGCGGGCCTTATGCGCTGGGACATCGCGGAAACCGCCGCAATCGTCTATCCTTTCTTTCTGGGGGCTTTAATTCTGGGCCAGCGCCTGCACAGCCGCATCCCCCAGCGCCGTTTTTTCCTGATCATAGAGATTTTGCTCAGCCTGACCGCCCTGATGCTGATCATCAAGGCGCTGGCCCCCCTAGAT
>JAANMV010002316.1_pt1 | contig 18696 bp, 17 predicted proteins | sample 7279661 | NCBI WGS metagenome assembly JAANMV01 (sample SAMN14094540, study PRJNA606508) | bioreactor metagenome | isolation source: A lab-scale SPAN reactor treating ammonium-rich wastewater day 121 | place: Ireland: Galway | collected 2017-05-16 | reverse complement strand
AGAGCGACTCGAAGGACCGGGGACGCTGGACCAGGCGCGGCACCTGAAGCATGCCGTCACTCTGCCCAATTCACCTCAACTGCGCAACGGGTCCTGAATCTGCAGCGCCCGGACCGAACGGAGGTACGCTTCGTCCGCGCCCGCGGCACGCAGCAGCTCCTCGGTCACGGCCGGAACGAGTTGCGGCGTGCCGCTGCGGTAGACCTCGCCCAGGCCGCCTGAGGCCTCGATCACGACCGGGTAGTGGTCCGTGAACTGCCGGACCAGCGGCACGCGGGCCGGGTCCTCGTGCGCCACGGCCACCGGCACCAGCTGCGTTCCCCGGGGAAGGAACACGGCGCACCAGTCCGCCAGGCGGGGTACGGCCAGCCGCGTCAGGGCGTCCAGGGTGGCCTGCAGGTCCAGTGAGGTGGTCAGCGTCTGGGTCGCGGCGGCGAGAAAGGCAAACTGCTCCTGCAGCGCTTCGGCCTGCTCGCGGGCCCGACGTTCCTGGTGCAGCGCCCCGCTTCGCTGCAGCGCCTGCGCGCACTGCGCGGCCAGCACCCGCAGGAACACGCGTTCGTACGCCGTGAACGAGCGGGCCTCCGCGAACGACAGGACCAGCACGCCCAGCGCCTCGTCCCCCACCACCAGGGGCAGGTCCACGACGCTGCCGTGAAAGTTCTGGATGTGCGGCACGAGGTCCGGGTAGTCCTGGCGGGCCTGCTCCAGGCTTTCGAGGAACAGCGCCTCCCGGCGGGTAAACGCGATCACGAAGGGAAACTGGGCGGTGAGGGGCACGGATTTCAGGAAGGCGACGGCTTCCGGTGCGTAGGCATACGACCCGGCGAAGGTGAGCTCCGTGCGGGACGGGGAGAGCAGGGACATGAAGCCCCCGTCGGCACCGATGGCCCGGATGCCCTCATGGATGACGGCGTGCGCGACGTCCTGCGGCCGGTCCGTCTGACCGAGGCGCTGGACGAACCGGAGCCAGTCCTGAATCTTCTCCTCGGTGCTGAGCGGCATGGACCCGCCCATTGTGGCAGACCCGGTGCCGACATGCTCGGCAACGCCAGCGCCCGGTGGTGTTTCCTCACCGTCCGGGATCTGGGCGCGACCTGCCGCGCTTACAGCGAGAGGCGCAGGGCCAGGGCGGCGAGGGTGACCAGCAGCACGGGCAGGGTCAGCGCGATCCCGACCTTGAAGTACTGGCCCCACCCGATCCGGATGCCTTTGAGGCTGAGCACGTGCAGCCACAGCAGCGTGGCCAGACTGCCGATGGGCGTGATCTTCGGCCCCAGGTCGTTGCCGACGACGTTGGCGTAGATCATGCCCTGCTTCACCAGACCGGTGGCGGCGCTGTCGTGGATGGCGATGTTGCCGATCAGGACGCTGGGCAGGTTATTCATCACGCTGGAGATCAGGGCCATGATGAAGCCGGTGCCGAGCGTCGCCGCCCACAGGCCGCCCTGGGCGAGGCGGTCCAGCAGGCCGGCGAGCAGATCGGTCAGCCCGGCGTTGCGCAGGCCGTACACGACCAGGTACATGCCCAGCGAGAAGATCACGATCTGCCACGGCGCGCCGCGCAGCACCTTGCGGGTGCTGATCACGTGCCCGCGGGCAGCGACGGCATACAGCAGCGCGGCACCGAGGACCGCGACCGCGCTGACGGGCACGCCCAGCGGTCCGGCGGCGAAGTACCCGACCAGCAGCAGCGCGAGGACCACCCAGCCGGTCTGAAACACCCGCCGGTCCCGAATGACGGTGTCCGGCGCGTCCAGTCTGGCCTGCTCGTACACGCGCGGCAGGTCCCGGCGGAAGTACAGGTACAGGACGCCCAAACTGGCCAGGATGGCCGCGAGGTCCACGGGGACCATGACGCTGGCGTACTCTCCGAAGCTCAGGTCGAAGAAGTCCGCCGTGACGATGTTCACCAGGTTACTGATCACCAGCGGCAGGCTGGAACTGTCCGCGATGAACCCGGTGGCCATGATGAACGCCAGCGTGGTCGCGGGGGAGAAGCCCAGAGCCACGAGCATCGCCAGAACGATCGGGGTGAGAATCAGCGCCCCGCCGTCGTTGGCGAACAGGGCGCTGACGGCCGCGCCGAGCAGCACCACCAGCGCGAACAGCCGGTGGCCGCTCCCACCGCCCCAGCGGGCCACGTGCAGCGCCGCCCAGCGGAAGAACCCGGCCTCGTCGAGCAGCAGGGAGATGATGATCAGGGCGACGAAGGTGACGGTGGCGTTCCAGACGATGTCCCAGACGACGGGCACGTCCGCGAGGCTCACCACGCCGGTCAGCAGGGCCAGCAGGGCGCCCAGGCTGGCACTCCAGCCGATCCCGAGGCCCTCGGGCTGCCACTTCAGCTTGGGTTGCCAGACGACCAGGGTCAGGGTGAGCAGGAAGATCAGTGCGGCAAGGAGCATTTACTGGGCCGTGACCGCGGGGCTGTCTTCGTAGGTGGGGGGCACGGGGCGGCCTTCCTTGAGGGCCAGCGCGAAGGCGTCGAACTGTCCGCGCAGCTGGTCGCGGACTTCACGCCAGCGGTCGAGGCTGCCCCCCGAGGGATCCATGAACGGGTAGTGTCGGCGTTCCGTCCTGCCGGGGTAGACGGGGCAGGCTTCGGCGGCGCTGTCGCAGACGGTGATGACGTAGTCGAAGTTCTGGGCGTCCGGGACGTCCCAGAGGGTCTTGCTGGTGTGATGATCGAGGTTCAGGCCCAGTTCGGCGATGACGGTTCTGGCGCCGTCCTTGACCTGGGTGGCTTCGGTGCCGGCGGAGTGGACGTCGAGGTCGAGGTCGAGCCGCCGGGCGGCGTCGCGGAGGAGGGCTTCGGCCATCTGGGATCGGGCGCTGTTGTGTGTGCACAGGATCAGGACCCGGGTCGGATGAGGGGCAGGCATGCCCAGATCATATAGATACATCTTAATCTGTCAATCCGTCGGCTGCTGCAGGGCCCGGTCCTTCCCTCAGAAGTCAAGCGGAAGTTCCGTGCGGGGAAGGCAGGGACGATCAGCAGACCTGACACACGCGTGCAATGTATGTCCGGAAGGTCCCTCTGCGCCGATGTCACCCGGAGCCAGGCCACGACGAACCGTTGCTCGGGACAATAGTTGGGATTGACAACCATATGGCGTCGCTATACGCTCTTGTCATGAACGTTGCTCAAGACAACGAAAAAGATGCTCCGCTTCAGACCGGCGACCTGCTGCGGACCATCACCCGCCTGTTCACCGAACTCCAGACGCTCAGCTTCGCCTGCTGTGACGTGCAGTCCGCCACGCAGTGCACCATCCTCACCACCCTCTCCCGCGAGGGCGACCAGACCCTCACCGCGCTGACCCGCCGCCTGAACCTCGACAAGGCCTGGCTCAGCCGCACCACCGACCAGATGGCCGAGGACGGCCTGCTCGTCAAGGCGCCTCACCCCAACGATCGGCGCGCGCTGCTGCTGCACCTCACCGACGCCGGCACCCAGGCCGCCCACGCCCTCGACACCCAGCTCAACGCCCAGGCGCAGCGCGTTCTGGAGCGCCTGCCCGCCAGGGACCGCGCCCAGACCGTCCGGCTGCTCGAACACCTGCGCGCCGCGCTGGACGCCGAACTGCAGACCGAGACGTGCTGCACCCCCGCCCCGAGCGCCCCGCAGTAACCACAGGAGAACCCCATGAACCTGCACCAGCTTCACTTCACCGGCCTTGACCGCCACGCCGCCCTGCTCCGCGCCGCCGACGCCGCCCGCCTGGCCCGCGCCACCCGTCCCCAGCCCGAGCGCCTGACCGGTTCGCCCTGGCGGCGCGCCCCGGCCGCCCCCGCCCCCACGCCCTGCCCCACCTGCTGAAGGAGCCCACATGACGACCCTCTCCACCCACCTGGCCGAGCCCCGCGATCTTCCGGCCATGCAGGCCTTCCTGCAGGCCCTGCACCTGCCCACCGCAGGACTGCACGCCGCACCCAGCAGCGGTTACCTGCTCGTCAGGGACGCCGGCATCCTGATCGGCCTCGCGGGGCTGGAAGTGCACGGGAGCGTGGGCCTGCTGCGCTCGGTGGCCGTCGATCCCCGCTACCGGTCCCGTGGCCTCGCCGCGCAACTCGTCACGCAGGCCATCGGGTATGCGCGGCAGTTTCACCTCACCGACCTCTACCTGCTGACCACCACCGCGCAGTCCTACTTTCCGCGTTTCGGATTCGTCGCCGTACCCCGCTCGGCCGCCCCGGCCGCCCTGCACGCTTCCGAAGAACTGCAGGGTGCCTGTCCTGCTTCCGCCATCCTGATGCACCTGTCCCTGGAGACTCCCATGACCCAGACGGCCCAGCCTGAGCTTCACCGCACCGGACCCTTCCTTGCCGCCCTCCGGGACCTGCCCGCCCTGCCCCTGGAGTTTCGTCTGGACGGGGAGCCGCTCGTCCCGGCCGGGTACCACGTGACCGAGGTCAAGGCCGTGAGCATCGAGTCCATGGACTGCGGCGGGCGTGCGAACGCCTGGCGTGAAACGGTCATTCAATTGATGGACGGCACAGCGGCCGAGGCCGAGCGCGGCTTCATGACCACGCAGAAGTTCCTGGGCATCTACGACCGCGTGGCGGCCCGCGTGCCCGTTCACGCCGGCGCGGAGGTGCGCGTCGAGTACGGCAACGTGCGCACCCCTGCGCTTCAGTTTCACGTGAACGCCGTGGACGTGCAGGCGGAGCGCGTGATCGTCGATCTGCGCCGCCCCGGGGTGATGTGCAAGGCCTCAGGCGCCTCCAGCAGCGCCGGCGAGTGCTGCGGCCCCAGTGAACCCAGGGGCGTTGCCCTGGCGGTGCTCCCAGCGTCGGCCGAACCTCTCCCGCTCGCCTGATGACGGCAGGTGCGCGGGGCCAGCGTTCCCTGGTGTGGACGCTGGCCCTGCTCAACACCGTGGCCTACGGCGCCCTGTACTACGCCCAGCCGCTCCTGGCCGTCACGTTTGAACGCACGCACGGCTGGACGCGCACACAGACGTCCCTGGCCTTCACGCTGGCCCTGCTCGTGACCGCCTTCGCGGCGCCGGTCGTCGGCCGTCGGCTGGACCTCCGGGGTGGCCGGGGTCCGCTGTCACTCGGGGCGGGGCTGGGTGCGGCGGCCCTGTTCACGCTGGCCTGGTCAAGCAGCGTGATCACCTTCACCCTGGCGTGGCTGCTGGCCGGCCTGGCCATGGCCCTCACCTTCTACGAGGCGACCTTCACCGTGCTGGGGCAGCAGGTGTGGGGCTCCGCCCGCACGCAGGCCACCTTGACCATCACGCTGCTGGCCGGTCTGGCGAGCACGATTTTCGTGCCGCTGACAACCGCACTCCTGGAGGGCCCCGGACTGAGGCCCACCCTGCTCCTGCTGGGCAGCCTGATGGGAGGCTGCGCCGCGCTCCTGTGGCGTTATGTGCCGCCGCGCGCACCGCAGGGGTCGGCGTACCCGCTGAGCCCCTTCACGGCAGACGGCACCTTTCATGTCCTGACCCTGGTGTTCACGCTCACGCGCATCGTGATGGTGGGTGTGGGGCTGCAGCTGGTGCCGCTGCTGCTGTGGGCCGGGTACCCTCCGGCCGTGGCCGCCGGCTACGCCGGCCTGCTGGGGCTCAGTTCGTTGCCGGGGCGGGCGCTGTGCGTGCCCCTGCTCGCCCGGCTCGGGGTGCGGGCGGTCTCGCTGTGGGTGGTGGGGCTGCTCGCGCTGGGCACCGCCCTGCTGCTGGTCTCGCGCGGCCCGGGGGTGGTGGCCGCGGCCCTCACCGTGCTGGGCATGACCAACGGCGCGCTGACGCTGATTCGGGCAGAACTGCTGGTGCGGCATTACCCTCCTGAGGTGTTCGGCACGGTGAACGGGCGGTTGTCCCGCGTGGTGAATCTCGCCCAGGCCGCGACACCGCTGGCGGCCGGGTGGGTGTTCATGGCCGCTGGGGCCAACTACGTCCCTTCCCTCGCCGTGATGACGGGGCTGGGCGCCTGGGCCTTTCTGACGTTGTGGTCCGGATTGCGTCAGACACATTGACCTTCTTCGATCTGAGCGGCAAGATGGGCGCATGGACCTCGAGACCAGCGCCGCCATCTTCAAGGCCCTGGGAGACCCCCAGCGCCTGCGGGTGCTGCACCTCCTCGCCCACCCGCCCGTGAATGCCTGCGCGGCGCCTGGCAGCGTCTGCGCCTGCGACATCACCACCCACCTGGGCCTGTCCCAGCCCACGGTCAGCCATCACATGCGCCTGCTCGTCCAGGCGGGTCTCGTCAATGCCACGCGACGCGGGAAATGGACGGTCTACACCCTCCACGCCCCCGTGTTTGAGGCGGTTGAGGCTGTCCTGAGCACCCTCCGGATCGCCGCTTCACCGGCACCCGCTCACCGGCCTGAAGTCGCGCCCGCCCCGTGAGGGACGCCGAGGGGGTCCTTACAGATTCTTCCCGCACGACCAGTCGTTCGCATACGCCCAGTGCAGGTCGATCTGCGCGGTCGTTTTGTGCTTGAGAAAGGTCGTGCGTTCCGGAGTGGGATTGGTGAACGGCCCCCCCGTGAACGTGAGCACGCCCGTCTGGGCGTTGTAGCGGTACGCGCCAGCCTTTCCCATGTACGAGTACGTGCCGTTCGCCTTCAGGCTCAGGGTGCCTCTGGGCACGTCGTTGCGCGCGCCGTTCAGGCCGGGGCGCTCGAGCCAGCACGAGTAGTCGCCGGGCACCAGCGGCCCCCCGGGTCTGGTGGCCGGGGCCGGAGCGGGGGGCGCGGCGGCCTTCGGCGGCTGGTACGTGCTCAGGAATGCCGTCAGGGTGCTCAGCGGCGCCGCGTATGGCCCGCGCCTCAGGGCGCCCAGGCTCCTGTCGAGCGCGGCGCGTTGACCCAGTTGCGCCGCCACGAATCCGTCGAGCAGGTCGAGGAACGCTGCGTCCACGGCCCGGGCGCCAGTCTTCGGCAGGGCCGCGCGGGCGGCGCTCAGCTGGACTCGCGCACCCTCAGCGTTGGTGCTGCGCAGTGAATACAGGATCTGCTCGACGTGCCAGTTCGTGCTGAACATCGTGGTGGCCGGCTGCGTGGCCTTCCAGAGGCGCTGCGCTTCGTTCAGCGCGGCCGTCATGCTGGTCACGCGGGCCGCCGCCGGCAGGCGCACGGTCGCCCCGCCTGAGGCGGGCACCGCAGGGTTGACCGGCGCCGGGGGCGAGGTGGGCGTGCGGGGCGCCGCGGCTGCGGCCGGTGCCGTGATCACCGCGCGGAAGTCCCGCAGGCCCGGGGTCAGCCGCTCGGCACGGGCCAGGGCCTCTGCCGCGGCGCTGGCCTGGCCCTGCCCGGCCAGCGCGAGGGCGGTGAAGAGGTGCACGAACGGATCGGCGGCTCCCTTCTCCCCGATCAAGCCCAGGGGTGTCATGGCCTCGGTGTACTTGCCTTCCTTCAGCCAGCCCAGCGCGTACCCCAGGTCATTGCCGACACTCAGGAACGATCGGTCGGGGTTTGTGGCCAGCCAGCGGCGTTCCGCGTCGAGAATCGCGGCGCGCAGCGCCTCACCCGAGCGGGCGTCGCGCGCCGTGGTCTGGGCCGCGGCCAGCGGGGGCGCGGCGAGCATCGGCGCGGTCAGGGAGAGCAGCACGAGCAGGGATCTCACAAGGGGTCCTCCAGGCAGTGAAACGGGGCAGGTCAGGCGGGGTGTCCTGGAGTGTAGCCCCGGAGGCGGCACCTGCGGCCCGGTCCGGGCACGCCCGGTGGTATCAATGAACCATGCACAGACTGGTTCCGGCGACGATCCTGGCGCTCTGCACGACCGGCGGGGCGGCGTCCTACACGCTGCCGGTCAACCTGGGAAGCGTCAGCAACCCGGGCATTCTGCAGGCCGACAAGGCGCTGGAGCGGCCCGGCCTGAACGCCGCGCAGCGCGCCGCCCTGAGCCGCAACGGGTTCGTGATCACGCCCGCCACCTGGCGGCAGTTCGACGCGGCGTACGAGGCGTACCGCTACGCCGACCAGCCGGTGTTCGTCACGACCGACAGCATGCTGCACATGTACCACCTGGTGTTCGACAAACTGCTCCGTGACCTGGAACGCGAGTCGCTCGCGCCGGCCCTGCGGCGGATGACCGCGCTGCTGATGGCGGACGCCGTGAAGCTTCACGCCAACCTCAAAGGCCATCCGCTGGAACGGGACGCCCTCACAACCCTGGCGTACCTTGCGGTCGCGCAGAAGCTCATCGACCCGGCCGCCCGGGTGCCCGCCGCCGTGCAGGCCCCGGTCGCCGCGGAGCTCCGCAGCATCGACGCGCACGCCGGTCTGGGCCCGTCGAGCGTGTTCAGCGCCAGCCAGATGACCGAGGACTACTCCCAGTACGTGCCCCGCGGGCATTACACCCGCAGCGACCTCTTCAAACGGTACTTCCGCAGCATGATGTGGCTGGGCCGCGTGAACCTGCGCGTGCAGAACGCCGGGGAGACCCGCACCGCGGCGCTGCTCACGCACCTGATCACGAACAACGCCGAGGTGCGCACGCTCTGGGCGCGGCTGTACGACCCGACCGCGCTGCTGGTGGGCCGCAGCGACGACCTCGACTACCGACACTATGCCGCCGCACTCACCCAGGCGACGGGCGGGCAGATCCGCCGGCTCGCCGAGCCGGGCACCCTGCAGGCCCTGCAGGCAGCCCTGGCCAAACTGCCCCCGCCGCAGGTGAACAGCGTGTTCGTGCAGGCCCGGCCCGGCGAGGGCCGTGACGTCCGCGACCGCGAGACCCTGGGGTTCCGCATGATGGGCCAGCGGTTCACGCTGGACGGCGCGGCCCTGCAGCGCCTGGTGTACCGCGAGGTGGGCACCGACGGCCAGCCGCGGCTGTTCCCGCGGGGCCTGGACCTGCTGGCCGGACTGGGCAGCGACGCCGCCCTGAACATCCTGCGCGCCCAGGGGGAGACGCGGTACGTGAACTACGACGCGCAGATGAAACTGGTCCGCGCCGCCTTCGCCGCCCTCAAGCCCGCCGACTGGAACACCAGCGTGTACAGCGGCTGGATCTACACCCTGCAGGGCCTCGCCAAACCCGACCCGCGCGACGACCGCTACCCCGCCTTCATGCGCACGCCCGCCTGGACCCGCAAGGAACTCCTCACGGCCCTGGGCTCCTGGACGGAACTGAAGCACGACACGCTGCTGTACGCCAAGCAGGTCATGGCCGAGATGGGCGCCGGCGGCGACCCCCCGAAGTACCCGCGCGCGTACGTGGAACCGAACCCGGCCGTGTGGTCCAGGCTGACGAACCTGGAGCGCCTGACCCGCCGCGTTCTGACCGAGCAGCGGCTGCTGACCGAGGGCACCGCGTACCGACTGGACGAACTGCGCGACATGCTGGCCCTGCTCAGCAAGGCGACCGGCGCGCAGCTGTCAGGCAAGCTGCTCTCCCGCGACGAGAACGACCGGCTGCACTTCTACGGCGGCTGGCTGGAGCAGATGAAGATGTCCAGCGCCGACGCTGACGGCCCGGAAGGCGGCAGCCCCGAATTCGACGAGAACGCCATGGCGGCTGTCGTGGCCGACGTCGCCACGGCCGAGAACACCGCACTGCAGGAAGGTACCGGGTTCATTCACGACCTGTACGCGGTGGTGCCGGACTGGAACGGCCGGCTGCAGGTCGCGCACGGCGGGGTGTACAGCCAGTACGAGTTCACGGTCCCGAGCAGCGGCCGCCTGACCGACGAGGCGTGGCGCGCGCAGCTCAGCCGCAATCAGTTGCCGCCCGCGCACCCCTGGCTCGACGGCATCGTGGTGAAGTGAGGGCCCGCGTTCTGGTCGCCGGACTGCTGCTTGTGGGCCTGACCTCCGGCGGCCGGGACACGCCGGTGCTCACGTTCGCCCTGGCCGGGGACCTCAACCTGGCCCGCGGCGCGCAGCAGGTGCACGGTCCGGCCTGGGCCGGCGCGTTCACCGAGGTGCAGGCGGCCCTGCGGGGCGACGTGGTGCTCGCCAACCTCGAGTCGCCCCTGACCGGCCAGCCCAGGCTGACCGGCGGCATCGACCTGCGGGCCTCGCCTGCAGCGGTCCGTGCGCTGACGCCGTTCACGCACCTGAGCGTGGAGAACAACCACGCGCTGGACGGCGGCCCCGCGGGCCAGGCAGAGAACCGCCGGCTCCTGCGCGAGCAGGGCGTCACCCCGGTCACCCGCGCGCCCCTGTACCGGTCGGTCCGCGGCGTGCGGGTGGCGCTGCTGGCGTACCTGGACGACGGGTCACCGCTTCCTCTGGCGCAGGTGCGGGCCGCCCGGCGGGAGGCGCCGGTGGTCGTCGTGATGCCGCACTGGGGCGCGGAGTACGGGACCACGTCCGCCCGGCAGCGCCAGCAGGCGCGGCTGCTTGTTCAGGCGGGCGCCACCCTGATCGTCGGAAGTGGCCCGCACGTCCTGCAGGGCAGCGAACGCCTCGGGCCGGCCCTGGTGCTGTACAGCCTGGGCAACCTGCTGTTCGATCAGCCGTACCCGGACGCCTGGCTGGGCGCGGTGGTGCGCGTGCAGGTGCAGGGCCAGCAGGTGCAGGCCTGCGCCGTGCCGACCCTGACGCGGGCCGGGCGGGTGCAGTACGCGCGCGGCCCGGAGGTCGGCCGGGCATTGGCGCGCCTGGGGATGCCGGCCTGCCCGGCCGGGAGGGCTGCGTCGTGATCCGTTCTCGTCGCTGGATGTCTACCGGAACGGCCATGGGCGCCGTGCTGCTGATGGGAGGCGCCCTGGCCGGCGGCGGGAGCCGCGAGGCGAGCACCGGTCCATGCCGGACCCTGAAGCTGCCCACCGGGTGGGACGTGCGGTCCAGCGCGTACGCGGACGTCACCGGGGACGGCGCGCCGGAATGCGTGCTGAGCGTCTGGCGCCCCTGGGCCGACTGGCCGATCGCCCGGTGGTCCTCCCGCCCATCGCCGATCGTCCTCAACCGGGACAGCCGGGGCGACAGCGCCCACATCGCCGTGCTCAGGCCCATGCCCGGCGGCGCCTACCGCAACGTCTGGGTGGGCAGCGCCCTGTTCCAGCCGGTCACGGCCCTGACTGTGCTTCCGGACGGCACGCTCGCCACGCTGGAAACCACCTACACCCGCGGCCGGCAGTCGTCCAGCGTCGCCCTGAGCCTCTGGCGCTGGACGGGCTTCGGGTTCGGCCTCGTCGAGCGCCAGGCGGTGCAGGCCACCACCCTGCAGGTCGGCGGAGACGGGGTGCTGATGGCCCGCTGAGCCGCGGCAGGCTGGACCGCCGGGGTTCCGTCGTCCTCAGTTTTGCCCAACGTCCCTTCACGCGGGCATTCATCAGCCGTCAACGGGCGGGGGCCTAAACTGCCCTCATCAATGTCATCCCCTCCTGCCCCCACGCCCGCGCCGCCGGATCTGCTCGTGCTCATCACGGGGCGGGCGGGGCTCAGGGCCCTGGGTGAGGCGCTGGCCGGGCTTCAGGAGGCGCGGCCAGCCAAGTTGATCGTCGCCCCGGACGGCCTGAACGCGGAGGTCCTGCAAGAGGCGCTGGGCCTGGAGTTTTGCTGGGCCACGCCCGGAACGGTACTGCGTCCCGGCCTCCTGTATGTCGCTCGGCTGGATGTGACGGTCGAGTTCCAGGCTGACCGGCTGACGGCCACCCCGCTGCCCGCGCCGGACACGGCCGCCCCGCTCGACGCCCTTCTCCGGTCGGTGGCGGCGGCCGTGGGTTCCCGCAGCCTGACGGTGATCCTGAGCCCGGCGGACGTGGCGGGGGGCGCCGGCGTACAGGCGCTCAGCGCCGCTGGCAGCACCGTCCTGCACATCACGCCCGGTGCCGGGCTGGGTCACACCCTGAGCCTGCTCATCCGGCCTGCGCCGCACGGCCGGACGGCAGCGGACGAGGTCACCGCGCAGGCGGCCGCGGTGCTGGAGCGGATGGGGGATGCGCACTGCCTGCTGGACGGTGCGTTCGTGATCCGGAGCGTGAACGCGGCGGCCGAGCGGCTGCTCGGCATGTCCCGGGATCACCTGATTGGCCGGTCGCACTGGGAGGCCTTCCCCGCCTCCGTGGACGCGCCCATCGGGCAGGCATTGCGCCGAGTGGTGCAGCAGGGCGACGAGCAGCACCTCACGCACCACTACACCGGGGAGGGGTACGACCTGCACCTGGAGGTGGACGCCTACCCCACGGGCGAAGGCGGCGTCTCCATGTTCTGGCGGGACGTGACCGCACGCGTGCGGTCGGAAGCGGCGCTGCGGGACAGCGAGGGGAAGTACCGGGCGCTGTTCACGGAGATGGACGAGGCGTACGCGGTGGTGGAGGTGCTGGCGGACGAGACGGGCCGGTGGGTGGATTTTCTGTTCCTGGACGCGAACCCGGTGTTCGTGCGGCACACGGGGATGCCGTACCCGGTGGGGCGCACGGCGAGGGAGCTGCTGGGGACACCGAACCCGCGGTGGGCGGAGCTGTACGGGCAGGTGGCGGAGACGGGGGTGGCGCTGCGGGTGGAGGAAGGGGAACTGACGCTGGGGCGGGTGTTCGACCTGAACATCTTCCGGCTGGGGGGGGCGGGCAGCCGGCGGGTGGCGGTGCTGTTCACCGACATCACCGAGCGCAAGCTCCGGGAGGCGCATCAGGCCTTTCTGCTGGACCTCACGGAGGCGCTCAGCGTGCTGCACGGCGAAGCGGAGACGGTCCAGGTGGCCGGAGCACGCCTGGTCGAGCACCTGCACCTGAGCTGTTACCACTACGTGGACGTGGACGAACTCCGGGCGGAGGTGACGGTCCGTCACTTCTGGCATGCGCTGGACGTGCCCGCCATTCTCGGGACCTATCCCATCGCGGGATTCATGTCACCGGACGGAGTGGCCCGGTTGCGCGAGGGGAAGACGACGGTCATCAACGACGTGTTCAAGGACGTTCCGGACGATCTTGCGGGGCAGGGCCTGAAGGCAGGCGCGGCCGCGCAGAAGATCCGGGCGTACGTGGCCGTGCCCTTCAGTCAGGACCGCCAGTGGAACGCCTATTTCGCAGTGGCGGACAGCCAGCCCCGGGTGTGGTCCGCATCCGAACTGGAGCTGATTGGGGACGTTGCCCGTCTGGTGTTCCCCCGCGTCCAGCGCGCCCGCGCTGAAACCGCGCTGCGCGAATCGGAGGAGAAGTACCGCACGCTGTTCGACACGATGGCCGAGGGGTTCGCGGTGTGCGGCGTGATCCGCGACGACACCGGACAGGTGGTGGACCTGACTTTCCTGGAACTCAACCAGGGGCTGGAGCAGCAGACCGGCCTGGACCGCGCCGCGCTGATGGGCCGGCGGTTCTCCGAGATGTTTCCCCAGTCGGATTTCAAGCGGTGGATGGCCATCTATCAGGAAGTGGCAGACACCGGTGAGCCGGTCTCGTTCGAGGAATACACCGACCTGCTGGACCGCTGGTATGCCGCGAACGTGTCCCTGCATGGCGGCGAAGAACTGACCATCTTCTACCGGGACATCACCGAGCGCAAGCAGCGCGAGCACCAGCGAGAATTTCTCCTGGAGCTGAGCGATGCGTTGCGCTCGGAAACCGATGCGGATGCGGTCGCCAGGCGGGCAATCGCGATGCTGTCCGAAGAACTGAAGCTCGACCGGTGCTACATCACGTATTACCGGCCCGACGATGACCTGGCCGAGTTCCCCTATCAGGTCGGCAATGACAGGGTGCCCCCCCTCCCCGCCACGGTGCGCCTGTCGGATTTTCCCGACGCCTACGAACGGGTCCGCCACGCGACCTTCGTGCTGAATGACGACCTTGAGCGGCAGGGACTGAGCGAATCCGAAGCCGAGAACAGCAGAGCCCTGGGCATGCGGGCGATGCTGGCCTCGACCGCGCGCCAGGGGGCGGGACAGCCGTTGAGTTCGCTGGTGGCGGTCTCGGCCCGGCCGCGCCGCTGGACGCCGGGCGAGGTCGAGCTCGTCGAGAACGTGGCCGAGCGCACCTGGGCCGCCATCGAGCGAGCAAAAGCGCAGGCTGACCTGCGCGCCTCCGATGCACGGTTCCGCGCGGTGGCGAACCTCGTGCCGGACCTGCTGTGGGAGAGCCGGCCGGACGGGTTCACCACCTGGCTCAACCAGCAGTGGCTGGACAACACCGGGCAGACGTTCGAGCAGGCGACCGGCTGGGGCTGGACCGACGCCATTCATCCTGAAGACCGGGAGCGGTCCGCCCAGCGGTACGCGCAGACCGCCCAGGCGCTGAGGCAGGAACTCCGCATCCGCCGCCACGACGGCGAGTACCGCTGGTTCGTGATCCACACTGTCCCGGTGCTGGGTGAGGCGGGCGAGGTGCTCCGCGTGTACGCCGCGGCCACCGACATTCACGACCTGCGGGAACAGGCGGCGATGCTGGAAGCCCGCGTGACCGAGCGCACCCGGCGCCTGACAGAATTGAACGCGGAACTCATGGCGCGCACCCGGGCCCTGGAGGGGTTCTCGCACCTCACGCGGGACCTGGGCCTGGACACGGACCGCGTCACGCTGATCCGCCGGGCGCAGGAACTGGTGATGGGCCTGTTGCCTGAGGGTTTTGCGGCGTACTACGAACCGGAAGGGGACGTCTGGCGCCTGCATTCGCAGGTGGGCGACACGCGCCACCCGGCCTTGCAGGCCCTGATGGACGCTGGTCTACCATTGCAGAGCCCCAGCTTCATTCACCCGTTCCGGTTGGGGCGGGCGGAGTACCAGAGCGCCTATGTGCCCGGCACGGACACCGATGCGGACCTGGCCGAGCACGTCCATTCGACCGCCGCCCTTCCGGTACGGCTGGGGGGCGCTCCGCTGGGGCTGTTCGCGGTGGTGCAGTTCACGGACCGGCTGTGGTCACCGGCCGACCGGGCGCTGCTGGAGACGGTGGTGCAGCACCTGAACCTGGCCCTGGACCGCGTGGAGGCCGTGCGCCGACTCGGCGAGGAGCGCGAGGCGTTGCGCGCCTTCGCGCAGTTCACGGAACTGGCCGCCCGGACGAGTGACGTTCATCTTCTCGCCCAGCAGGCCACGGACGTTCTGCATCAGGTGCTGGGCATGGATTTCGCGGCGTACCTGGAGCGTGAAGAGGCCACGTGGAAGGGGCGATCCTCGGCTGGTCACCTGACGCCGGCCCTGCAGCAGCTGATGAGTGTTGGCCTGCCCGCCGACACGGCCAGCGTGATGATGGCCGCCGCCCGCCGTGAACCCATGTTCTTTGAGCACTGGAACGCGGAGCAGACAGGTCTGGAGCATCTGGGTGCCGTTCGGGCGCTGGCGGTGTTTCCGCTGTTCCCGCAAGACCACCCGGCAGGGGTGCTGAGCGCCGCAAAATTGAGCGCGTCTGTCTGGCAGGACCGGGAACGGGCGATCTTCCTGGCGGTGGGGGAGGCCTTCCGCCTGGCCCTGGAACGCACCGCGCAGGTGCAGCAGATCGAGCGGCAGCGGGGCCGCCTCGCCGACCTGAACGCGGAACTGGGCACCCTGATCACCCGCACCGCGCACCAGCTGGACCTGCCGGCCCGCCAGCTGGAGCAACTCCTCAGTCCTGGCGGGCCAGACGACGTGGCGCGAATGGGTCTTTCCGCGCTTGATCCGGCGGTGCTTCACGACGAAGTCAAGCGACTCCGGGCCGTGGCACAGGATCTGCGCGAGCTGTCCATCCTCGAAATTCAGCCCCTCGCCTTCGACCTGCTGGCGCTGGGCGAACTGGTGGAGGAGGTGCGCGAACACGCCGTCCTGCCCGGCCGCGAGGTGACCTGGTTCACCGAGCCGCTGCCGATCATCAGGGGAGACCGCGCGCTGCTGAAACAGGCGCTGAATGTCCTGATGACCTTTACCCTCAGCCCCACCCGGGGTGCGCGCTTCGTGACCGTCAGCAGCCAGGACGTTGAAGGGGAAGTCCGGCTGGTCATCGAGGATGACGGGGTGGGCCTGAGTGGTGAGGAGGCCGCGACACTGTTCGACCTGGCGGTCCGCACGGATCAGAGCGTGCCGCTGCTGGCGGGTGGGGGACTGGTGCAGGTGCGGCGCGTCCTGGCCCGGCACGGCGGATGGGCCTGGGCGGAAGCGCAGCGCCTCGGTGGCCGGGTGGTGCTCGCCTTCCCGCAGGAAGCGGCCGCCGGTGAACTGGACGCGCTTTTGCTTGGTGACGGCCCCCGGTCTTAACCTCGCGGGTCAGGACAGGCCAGTGACGCCATCGGCCTGAGGGGCTTTGGGCCAGGCGAACCAGAAGGTGGCGCCCTGGTCCACTTTCCCTTCGGCCCAGGCCCGGCCACCGAAGCGCTCGCACAGGCTGCGCACCACGGCCAGACCCAGGCCGGTGCCCTCGTACAGGTCCGAGGAATGCAGGCGCGTGAAGAGGTCGAAGACCTGTTCTTTCTGGCGCATGTTGAAGCCGATGCCGTTGTCCTCCACACCGATCCAGTGTTCTGCTTCCGTTTCCTTCACCATGACATGCAGCCGCGCCTGGGGGCGCACGCGCGTGAACTTCAGGGCGTTCATGACGTACTCGTGCAGGATGATGTACAGCACCCGGCTGTCCCCGGTGACCGCAGGCAGCGCCCCCTGGCTGACCTGCACGTCACGGTCAAGCCGGAACTCCGCGGTGTCCTGGACGACGGAGGCCACGCGGCCGTTCGAGCACTCGGTCAGTCACCTCACGGTCTTCCTGAACTTCCTGGGTGTGACCGAGATCCACACCGTCCTCGCCGAAGGACTGAACGTCGAGCCCGGCCGCACCGACGCCAAGGAGCGCGCCGCACAGCTGGCCCGGGCACTGGGCGTCACGCCGGCCACCCACCCCGCTCGTGTCCTGATCCGCCAGCCTCTCAGGTGACGTGTCAGGGGCTAGGTTTGCTGCGCCGGACCACGGTCCAGTAGATGTCCTCGAGCAGCAGGGGCGCCTCATCCCTCACGCCGTTGGAGAAGGGACGCAGCAGCCCCGGCAGCCGTGGGCGCACGCCCCGGTCAAACAGCACGCCGTACACCACCGTCACGAGCCGCCGGGCGTCCTCGCCCCGCACCGTCGGCGCAGCCCGCTGAACGGCCGAGGAAACCGCCGTGATCAGCAGGGTGCCCAATGCGGCGGCCTCTGCCCACGTCACGTTCCGGCCGCTCCAGGCACCACGGCCCTTGCCGAGCAGCACGAGGAGTTCACGCAGCACGCCCTCCACGACGGCCGCCTGCTCGGGGGCCGGCATGACGGCACCACGCGCCTCCTGGCCGCTGCGCGTCAGGCCGCCCTGAATCTGCAGCCGGGCCACCCACGGCCCTGCGGCGCAGCCGGGCACGCTGCGGCGGTGACTCCAGCTGGGCCAGCAGTCCCGTGTCCGGGGGTGGGCGTCTGGTCACGGATGGAACCTCGGGAGCAGAGCAGGGGGAAGGGCCGTACGGAAAAATGGGGCGCCGGAGCGCCCCGGTCGGAGCGGGCCGCCGGACTCGAACCGGCGTGTGGCCTGCGATCAGCCCGCTCGCACGCCCGTTTTTTCGAAGGTGGGCGTCTCCCTTCGCCTGAACCGCAGATTCAGGTGCCGATCTCCGGCGCGTTCGCCACGGCCCGCTTACTCTGCCGCCTGCGGGTTTCGCGCCCATGACAGCGGCCCCAGTGGGGCGTGACCCGTTTCCCTGGCCTTGCCTGAATCCAGTGAAGGTGCCTTCAGGTTGGTCGCGTCTCTCACCCGCCCCGGGCCGCAGGAAACCACCTGGCTGCCTCACCTGGACGTCTTTACAGAGTCTTAACAAAGCTTGAATAGGGTGCTGGACGATGCGCCGCACCCTGATCCTGACGCTCTGCGCCCTGCTCTCCCTGGCCTCCGCCGCCACCGTGAAGGTCAAGTCCGGTGACACGCTGTACGGGCTGGCCAAACAGCACGGCACCACCCTGCAGGCTCTCGTGGCCGCCAACCGCGGCCTGGATCCCCAACGGCCCCTGCAAGTGGGCCAACTGCTGCAACTCCCCGCGAAAGGCAGTGCCCGTGCCGGCTCCACCCCGGTCGTCCGCGCCGCGTCCATCCGCGTGAACGCCGTCATGCCCGTCCAGGGGCGCCTGACCAGCCCGTACAGCAGCGCCCATCAGGGCCTGGATCTCGCCGCGCCGGTCGGCACGCCCATCCGGGCTGCCCTGGCCGGACGCGTCGTCGAATCCCGCTTCGACGGCCGCACCGGCTGGGGCTGGACGGTCCGCTTGGACCACGGGGGCGGCCTGACCACCCGCTACAGCCACAACAGCGCCAACCTCGTCCGTGTCGGCCAGACCGTGACGGCCGGGACCGTCATCGCCCGCGTCGGCAGCACCGGGAACAGCACCGGTCCGCACCTGCACTACACGGTGATGCAGGGCGGCCGCGTCATCAATCCCAGCAGCATTCACTGAGCTCGTTCCGCCAGGATCACCCCCGGTGTCATGAAGCGGGGCGCCTCCGGGCCGGGACGGCCGGAGGCGCCCTGGGCTGGCGATCAGTCGGGGCGCAGGGCCGCGGCGAGGCTGCCCAGCAGCTCCTCGGCGCGCTCGTACCCGGGCCGCAGGTACACCATCGCCAGGGTCGTCCAGTCCTGCACGGCCGCGACCTCCAGGTCACCGTCGTGCTGTTTCAGGTGCGGGTACAGGCCGTACTCGACGTAACAGCCGTACTCGGCCGCGACGTCTTCCAGGCGGCGGGTGTTCTCGTCGGTCCAGGTGAGCAGGTACGGCAGTGCGAAGGCGGGTTTCCCGCAGCTGCCACCCATGCCGATCAGGGGCAGGCCGGCGACCTGCTGCGCGTCCGCGCGGAGCGCCGTGCGTTCCAGGAAGGCG
>JAANMV010002315.1_pt1 | contig 18699 bp, 19 predicted proteins | sample 7279661 | NCBI WGS metagenome assembly JAANMV01 (sample SAMN14094540, study PRJNA606508) | bioreactor metagenome | isolation source: A lab-scale SPAN reactor treating ammonium-rich wastewater day 121 | place: Ireland: Galway | collected 2017-05-16 | reverse complement strand
CCATACGGCTATGGTGGTATCTACTGCTACCACAATTGGACTTTATGCGGGTTTTAATTCACCTGTATTTTTAATTAGTCTGGTACTAGCTATTCTAATAATCAGAGACGCTTTGGGTTTTAGAATGCAACTATCTGAACATGGAAAAATCTTAAATAAATTAATCAAAGAACTACCCGATGAAAAAGAATTTAGCTATTCTTATTCACCAGAAAGACTTGGACACACTTATGCTCAAGTTTTAGTTGGTGGCATTTTGGGCTTAGCTCTAACCTATTTGTTTTATATAATTTTATAATAAATTAATTTTAATAAACACCAAAAAAAACCACCCCCTAATGGGGTGTTTTTTAAAAAAATTAAATTAAAGATTTACCAGTCATTTCATCGGGAATAGGTAAACCTAGTAATGTCAAAATGGTCGGTGCTACATCAGCCAAGACACCTACCGGAGTACTAGCATACAATTCATTTTTACTAGCTAGTCTGCCTTGCCCTAACCATTGGTTACCTATAATTAAAAAAGGAACGGGTGAAGAAGAGTGTTCTTTATCTATTTCGCCACTGCGTAATTTAATCAGTTCTTCAGCATTACCATGATCAGCCGTAATCAATAAAACACCGTCACGGGCTAAGACCGCTTCAACAATCTTACCTAAACAATCATCAACCGCTTCAATACCTTTGATGGTAGCTGGTAAATTACCAGTATGCGCGACCATATCGGGTGATGCATAATTTGCCAATACAAACATATAATCGCCTTTATTTACAGCTGCTAAAACTTTTTTAGTTGCTTCGTATGCTGACATCTCTGGTTTTTTATCATAGCTAGGAATCTTCGGCGATGGCACCATCACATGTTCTTCACCGGCAAATGGCTTTTCCATACCCCCGTTAAAAAAGAAAGTAACGTGAGCGTATTTTTCTGTTTCGGCTATATGAATTTGTTTTCCTCCGTTTTCTGAAATAACTTTAGCTAGTGGCATAGACACTATTTCTGGTGGAAAAGCAATTGTTACAGGCAAATCTTTTTCATATTCTGTCATGGTAACAAAAAATAAATTCTGACAAATTTTTTCTCGATTAAAACCTGTAAAATCATTTAATACCATAGCCTTAGTCATTTCTCTTGCCCGATCACTCCGAAAATTAAAATAAATAACTGCATCATTATCACTAATCACGGCTGGTTTCTGTTGAGAGTCAACTATTACAGTAGGTACTAATTCCTCATCAAAAATGCCTTGTTCATAAGATTGATTTATAGCTGCAATCGGATCATTATTTACAATTTCAGCTTTACCTAAAACCATAGTATTATAAGCTGAAGCAATCCTCTCCCAACGATTATCACGGTCCATAGCATAAAATCGACCACAGATAGAAGCGATTCTACCTAAACCAACATTTTGTAAAACTTTTTGTAAAGCCACGATATAACCTAATCCACTGTTTTTGGCAGTATCACGACCATCTAAAAAAGCATGGATATACAATTGTTTTACTTTATTCAATTTAGCCGTTTCTATCAGTGCATAAAGATGTTCATTGAAACTATGAACTCCACCGTCTGAAACTAGACCTATGATATGTAAAGAAGAATTATTTTTATTAACGTGTTCAAATGCCTCTAAAAATGCTTTATTTTTTACAAAACTACCGTCAGAAATGGCTCTAGTAATTCGGGGTAAATTTTGATATAAAATTTTTCCTGAACCTAAAGATAAGTGACCAACTTCTGAATTTCCCATTTCTCCCCAAGGTAGTCCGACCGCCTCACCTGAGGCTTGAATATTAAAAGAAGGATAATTCAATAAAAAACTGTCATAATTTGGCGTTTGAGCCAAGGAAATGGCATTACCAATCGATGGCGGCGCTATCCCCCAACCATCAAGTACTAGCAATACAACTGGCACATGAATTTTCATATTTGTTCTTGGGCTAATAAGTTTTTACCAGTCATTTCTCTGGTAGTTGATATATTCATAACTGCTAAAACAGTTGGTGCCACATCGGCTAATCTTCCTTTGGGTAATTTGTGAGTAGGAAAAAGTTGTTGCTTGGTTACAATAAAAAAAGGTACGGGATTACTAGAATGTTCTGTATCAATTTCTCCAGTTTCTACATTTATTATTTCTTCAACATTACCATGATCGGCGGTAATAAATAAAACACCATCTCGAGCTAAAACTTCTTCTAAAATTAAACCTAAATTTTTATCTACACATTCTAGAGCTTTGATAGCAGCACCAAGATTGCCAGTATGACCCATCATGTCTGGATTAGCATAATTGATTGCATAAAAGTCATACATATTTTTTTTAATATTATCTATTACTATCTCGGTAATCTTATTGGCTGACATCTCTGGCGTCTGATCATAAGAATCAACATCTGGTGAGGGCACAAAAATTCTATCCTCCCCGGCTACTGGTCGGTCATGACCGCCATTAAAAAAATAAGTGATATGAGCATACTTTTCACCCTCAGCTATATAAAGTTGTTTTAAATTTCTTAAGGCATGTGTCAGAGTACCATTGATATTAGCCGACGGATAAGCGGTTAAAACATGATCAAGATCTGGACCAAAATCAGTCATGGCAACAAACACTAAATTTTTTATAATTTTTTCACGCTTAAAAGAATCTTTATTTTTATTTTCAAATTCTACTTGCACAAAAGGTTTACTTAATTGACGAGCGCGATCTGATCTAAGGTTATAAAAAATTACCGAATCATTATCTTGAATCCGACCATAAGTAGGATCACCATCGATACTAACTATGGTTGGACTGATAAATTCATCTGTCTCTCCGCTGGCGTAGGCTTCTTTAATAGCTTTTTCTGGCTTAGCTACCAATTTACCAATACCCATAGTCAATGCTTCATAAGCTTTCTTGGTTTTTAACCAATTTTTTTTACGATCCAATAAAACTCTCCCCATTATGGTTACTATACGTTCATAGGGTTGTAATTTTTCTTCCAAACTCCTTAAAAAACCAAGTCCTGCATGTTTGGGCGTATCCCGACCGTCAGTAAATAAATGTAAATATACATTGCTAGTTAAATTTTGTTGACGAATTAATTCTAATAATGCTTCTAGATGTTTAGGATTAACATGACCAGAATGTCTATCTGATAAAAGACCCATTAAATGGAGATTGCTATTATTTTTTTTGATATGAGAAATAGCAGCTATAAATGCTGAATTTTTAAAAAAAGTACCATCGGCAATACTTTGATTAATTATCGATACATCTTGACCGACTACTCTACCAGCACCAATATTCATATGTCCAGCTTCACTATTACCATCCTGATTAGGCATCAGACCAACATCTACTCCTGAAGCTGCCAATGAAGTATGATAATATTTCTCTCGTAACTTATTAAAATTCGGCGTATGAGCCATTTCCACTGGATTATCCACCTGTTCATTGGCTATACCCAACCCATCGATAACTACTAGTACATAAGGTTTTTTAATAGTTTGGTTATTTGTCATAGTTAGTAAAAATAAGGTATAAATACCATATTATATATTAACATATTTTTATAAAATTAATTACTTGGCTTGTTCTATTTTTAAAAGCCGATTGTATTTAGCTAATCTTTCCGCTCGAGCTGGGGCGCCGCTTTTTATATAATCAGCACTTACTGCTACCGCTAAATCAGCAATAAAATCGTCCGTTGTTTCACCACTACGATGCGAGATGATTATCTTATAATCATTTTTTTGAGCGGTAATAATAGTTTGCATTGTTTCAGTTACAGTACCGATTTGATTTAATTTAATTAAAATAGAATTAGCCACTTGATTGGCTATCCCTTTTTGTAACCTTTCCTGATTGGTCACAAATAAATCATCGCCAATTAATAATGTTTTGCTACTCAAATGCTTGGTCAATTTTTCCCAACCTGACCAATCATCTTCAGCTAAACCATCTTCAATAGCAATTAAAGAATATTTATCAATCCATTTTTTATAAGTTGATATTAGTTTATCAACACTAGTTATTTTATTTTCAAAATTATAATTTTTACCATCATAAAACTCAGAAGCTGCTACATCCAAAGCTAAGTTTATATCCTGACCCAATTTATATTTAGCTTTTTTAATAGCTTGGACTAATAATTGTAGAGCCACTTCATTATTAGGTAAACGAGGTGCAAAGCCACCTTCATCACCCAAGCCAGTTGACAATTTTTTTGACTGTAATATTTTTTTCAAAGTGTGATATATCTCAGCACCTGCCCGTAATCTTTCGGCAAATGTTTTTTGCCTCGGTACAATCATAAATTCTTGAATAGATAATCCATTATCAGCATGACGACCACCATTTAAAACATTCATCATTGGTAAGGGTATTTGAATTTTATATTTATAACCATAAACCTTTCTTAAAAAAGCAAATAAAGGTAAACGATAATGATAAGCACAAGCTCTAGCATAAGCCATGGAAACACCTAAAATAGCATTGGCCCCTAAACGACGTTTATCTAACGTACCGTCCAGCGAACACAAAGTATAATCTAAATCTATGATATCAGTTATCTTTTTACCTACCACCGTTCTGGCAATCTCATTTTCAATATTTTTAATTGCTTGCCTAACCCCCAAGCCTTGATAACGTTTTCCTCCATCTCTTAATTCATAAGCTTCATGTCGACCAGTAGATGCACCAGCAGGTACTAAAGCTGTGGCTTTAACACCTGAACTTAATTCTATAAAAACAGCAACCGTCGGATTACCACGGGAATCAAGTATTTCTAATCCTTTAATTTTTTTAATCGTTATCATGTTAACAATTTAATTTTTATTTAAGAGTTTTAATGATATCATCTGCATTATATAAATTTTGTCCCACACCGTCTGGACCAAAAGATCCTACCACAGCGCCCGTGCGACAACCACTTCCCCCGCCACAAGGTTTATCATTTGCATTTAAAGAATAATCAGTATCAAAAAAATAATTATTCCCCCAAGGGTCTGGCGATAAATTTCCCATATAAGGGCCAGACCAATTTAAAAATAAACCATCAGTAGATAAAATCCCCGATTCGTTAGTGGTTAGATCCCAAAGTTCATTACCATTACCTGTATTTATTTCCTCAGCAGTCTGATGACCTGGCCATTCACCTGAATCGATCATCAATTGACCCATAGCATTATAAATTGTATCAATGTCATGTTGGGCTTTGGCAATTTTTGCCTTTTCTCTAGCATTTCTAAACGCCACCACAGACAAAGTGCTTAAAATACCAATAATTGCAATCACCACTAAAACTTCGATTAAAGTAAAACCTTTTCTTAACATATTATTTTTCCGCCAATAAAGGTTTGATACCTGGTAATACTTTGCCTTCTAAAAACTCAATCATCGCGCCACCGCCAGTTGAAACATAATCAAAATTATCAAAAATACCCATGTCTTGTATTAACCAAACAGTTTCTCCGCCACCCACTACACTATAACAAGCTCTTTTTGATCTAGCTGCTATTAATTCAGCTAAAGCTCTGCTAGCATGACTGGCTTTTCTATCTTCAACAATACCCAAAGGGCCATTCCAGACAATTAATTTTGCTTCTTTAATAATTTTTGACCACTCTCTAACCGTATTTGTCCCAATATCAATTATTTTTTCATCAGTTTTTACTGAATCAACAGATTTCTGTATAGTTTCAATTTTCTTTGTTTTAACCTTATCTACTGTAACATCAATTGGTAATAATATTTTTTTTCTATATTTTTTCAATACTTTTTTAGTTATAGAAATATATTTTTTTTCAACAATTGATTGCCCTATTTTTTTACCATCAGCTAATAAAAAATTGTTAGCCAGTCCCCCACCTAACAAAACAAAATCAGAAATTTTTAAAAATTTTTCTACTAAATGTATTTTAGTACTAATTTTTGCTCCACCTAAAATCGTAATATAAGGTTTAGTTCTTTTTTTAATCAAATTGGATAAATGCATAACTTCACTAGCCATTAACCAACCAGCGTAAGCTGGTAAATATTCAGTAATGGCTACCTGTGAGGCTGACTGGCGATGACTAACAGCAAAAGCATCATTAATATAAATATCACCTAAACTAGCTAAATTTTTAGCCAACATTTTATCATTTTCATCTTCACCTTTAAAAAAACGTAAATTTTCTAAAACAACAATTTGACCGTTTTGTAATAAATCAATATCATGTTTTATTTTTTTAAATTCTTGTTTGGCAATTAATTTTATATTCTGCCCTAACAAAACAATTAATCTCTTAACAATTGGACTTAGGGATAAATCTTTTACTACTCTACCATTAGGTCGACCGTAATGTGACAATAAAATTACAATTGCTCCTTGGGACTGTAAATATTTGATAGTTGGTAGTATACGTTGTAATTTAAAATCCTCTTTTTTATCAACCGTTTTATCTGGTCCAATTTTTACATTCAAATCAACTCTCAGTAATACTTTTTGTCCTCTTAATTTTTTACTTTTAGTTAGTGTTTTTAATTTAATCATAATGAAATAATAGCATATTTAATGAATATTTTCTATAAGTAAACTAAAATTTATAAATATAAATAGGTAATGAATTAGGAGTTGGCCTATCGACTGTTGATAAATTTAAATTATGAAACTTAAAAACATAAGACAATAAAACGCTTGACGATTTAACTTCTTGCTTAATTTTTTCTGTTAAACGTTGTTTAATACTACGAGGGTAACCATAAACAAAAATAGTATCAAAATCTGACAAATTAACGTTAAACAAATCATGATATAAAATTGTCAGATTTTTTACTCCACTTAATTTTACTCTCAACCAAGCAAATAAAAATAAAGGTAAGGCTATTTCCACACCAACAAATTTAACCCCAGGGTTAGCTTTGGCTAAATAAACAAGTAACCCAGCACTACCACAGCCTAAATCAATAAATCTTTTCGAGTTATTTACTTCTAATAAACTATTTATTCTTTGGTAATCTTTAACTTTAGTGGGTACCCAGGGTGCCAAAGAAGAGGAACCCCGGGCAAAACCATAAACAGTTATTATAACTATAATTAAAAATAATGTTTCCAACATATCTATAATCATATAGGTTTTAAAAAATAAAAAAAGGGCACTATTAGTGTGCCCTTAATTGTATTTTAAAATAAATATTTTTTTATAAAAACTGTTCGATAATTTTCTTTTCTTTCAAGCCATTCTTCATTTTTAGCCAATTCTACCAAAAAATGCTTTTGGCAAATAGCTGTTCTGATTATATAGACAACATCTGATTCGTTAAATTTTTGTTTAAAAAATTTTTCAAGATTTATTTTGTTTTTATCTCCGTGAGCAATACCCGGCATAAGCTCTTGAGTATCTGGGAAGAAAAACATAGCCCCAACTTGATCCACTCCAATTAAAAAATTTTCAACAAAATCAACAAAAAATTTTGGTAAGGTGGTAACATCATACAATCTATCCATTGGACTTCTCCTTATTTTTATTTATATTTTAAATGAATTAATTGTAAATAATAGCAAATTATTTCCAAAAAGTCAACCCAAAAAAATAACCCCGCCGAATCGGCGGGGAAATATTTTACTTACATATCTTCATCTTCATCCGTGTCTTCATCATCGTCTTCATCCATATCTTCTTCAAACTCATCTTCTAAACCCTCTTCTATATTATCTTCATTGGTATCTTCGTTCATAAAATCATCATTTGGCATAGTAAATTATTAATTATTAAAACTAACCAAATTATTGTTCTTATTATAGCAAAAGTTAAAAATAATCCTAACTAAAAGATATCCACAAGGCTTAACTACTCTAGCGGCAAAGTAAATTTAAAAGTAGTACCTTTATTTTCACCTTCACTCTCTGCCCAAATATTACCACCATGTCCTTCAATTATCTTTTTAGCTATATAAAGCCCGAGTCCCACTCCGGTTGTATCAATTCTATTTATATCTTTACCACGTTTAAATTTTTGAAATAACTGATCAAGTTCTTCGTAACTAATGCCTTTACCATTATCCTGTACTTTTACCAAAATATATTTATCCATATTTTTGACTGATACTCTTACCCAACCACCAATCGTAGTGTATTTAATCGCATTATCAATTAAATTTATCAACACATCTGCCATTTTATCCATATCAAACTGAAACAAAGGCACATCATTTTCTTTAAATTCAACCTTAATATGTTTAGCTCCCGCCTCGATTGCTAAAGATTTAATAATATCATCAAGCAAACGATTGATGTCATTTAAATTTTTATTTATTTTCAAACGACCTGATTCAATGCGAGAAATATTTAAGAAAATATTTATCAAACGAATTAATCTTTCTGAATTGCGTAAAAGTATACCTACAATATCTGCTTGCTTTTTAGACATTTTACCAAAATCCCCTTCCTGTAACATTGACAGATAACCTTTAATAGCTGACAATGGCGTACGCAATTGGTGTGAAGTAATAGATAAAAATTCTGTTTTTGCTTCATCTAATTGTTTTAGACGTTCATTGGCGGTTTGTAATTCACCTGTAAGTTTTTCCAATTTTTCTCGTTGATCAACCTCTTTTCTAACACTTTTTATTAAGAAAAACCCAACAAAAAGTAATGCATTGAAAATTATTAAACGTAAAATAATCACATTTAAATTTTCTGTGAAAAATATTTCAGCAAATGAACTAAATGCTAAAAGAAAAACTAAAACTTCAGTGGCCACCACTTTAACATTCAATAAATGATGCTTTAAAATAGCATAGGCTGTAAAAACAATAAAAGGAAAAAAGAAAACAGCACCCAAAGCTGTGTAAGTTGGATTATTTAGAAAAGCAGGAAAAATAAAATTGAATATAATTATAAAAGTAAAGGTAATTACTGTTCCTGTTAGAATTAAACGCAAAGGCAAAATATCTTTACTTTTAGAATATTTTATTTTTTTAATTAATGTAAAAACTGCACTAACAATTAAACCGACGCTTAACAAACCGAATAAAATAATACCTGGACGATTAGCTACTGAAGTAGCCCCACCGGTTACTAAAACGCCGTCTATTTGCCAAAGTACAAAAGGAGTTAAAGTTAATAATGAGGTAAAGCAAACTATTGGTAATAGTATTCTTTTATAAACTTTAGAAAAGGTAAATTTAGTATTAGGGTAAACATAAAAAAATTGAAATATAAAAAAAGCTTGCCATAAAGCCAAAAAAAGTACTGAGCGAAGTAACCATAAAATAACTACCGGGTTAAATAAATTATAACTTAAATAATTTACACCACCCCAAATAACAGTAACTAATACAAATAATGCAAAAGAAATGTTTGTTATGCTACGAACATTTCTAATATAGATTATACTACCCAAAATAATAGATATGACTGTTACTAAACCAACGGTAAATAAATTTAAATTAAAAACAATTGTATCCATAATTAATCAATAAATTTTGTGTCTGGTAAACTTTTTAATGCACTCGCTCTGATAGGAGGAGCAAAACCAATTCGAAAAGACATGGCAATTAGACCAGGTTCAATATTAAACAAATTGCTTAAGATTTGATAGTTTTTTAAAATTTTTTTAGTTTGAATTTCATCGAACGCCCCACCACCACCAGCTATTATACGTAACCTAGCAAAACTCAAAGCACTGACAGGATGAAAAGCTAATCCTAAAGCATTGGCTCTAAGCCAGACTCTTTCCATAACACGTCCAGCATTAATAAAATTTTCTCTGGTATCGTCAGAGATAATAATTGCTCCAGCAGCTGCACCCGTTGAATATAATTTAGCATCTTCTTTAGCTACCATCTTAGCTAGGCCTAACTTATTAAGCCAAATAGCTCTTGACCATTTACTAGCTAAAAAAAATACAAATTTTTGCATTAAATTAAACTCCATAGTGCCAATGTAAAATCCCTTTTTTAGTTTTGCAAAAATCTTTTTTGACCAAATTATATCTTTGAATAAAAGTGCGTGTAAATCTTTGTGCTGTAAAATAATTTCTTCAATTGAACTCATGGCTTTGCCAATTGATTTCTTTTTTTCTTTATCATCAACTAAAACTAATTTTATATTATTTGATTGATCATTTTTTTTAACTTCTAAAAGCAAAGCTTCTTTTTGTTCTAGGGTTAATAAATTATTTTTATATTTACGACGATTAGTATGTCTTAGCATTAAATATGGAAATAAGGGATCAATATCAAGCTGACTTTGGTTTAAAACTATTGTGGCTACTAAATTCTCTGCCTGTTCTTGAGGAAATAGGTCAATTTGTGCTGATAACTGGAACTTGGTAGCGGCAATACTAATATTTTCTAATAAACCACCGTGACCAATATAAGATCCTCGTTGATTGATATTTAGAATCGGATTGTCAGATTTTGGTAAGTTAAAAACAAAAATTTTATTGTCTTTAACTTCAAAACGCCATGGTTGTGAATTATCTCCTGACGGTGCATTAATAGCCAATGACAAAATTTTTTCGATTTTTTCTTTCATATTTTATAAACCAATAATATTTAAAAAGGTTTTCAATTCTTTTTTTCTTTTCGCTACCTCTGCTGGCCGATGATAAGTTGGATCAAAAATCGCATCTAGATTCACTTCATATTGACCTGATTTTAAAGCATTATTATTAGCCAATTTTCTAACTAAATAAGCTATCGCTACGCCGGAAAGCATAGCCGCATCACCTAACTGTGGCCAGGAATAAATTGATTTTCCTACTTGCAACAACGAACGTTGCATCCGGGGAGCTACTTTATCTTGACCAGCAATTATAGTTGATAAACGAGGCATATCTCTCGGTGGAATTTTTTTAAATTCTTCTAAAGTAAGATTGCCTACTCGGCCATTGAATATTTTCAAATTTTTATCTTGATCGTATCTTTCAATATCAACAATAATATTATCCGCATTATCCGTAGCCATAATCACTGGTATTTTTAATTTTTTAGCAGCTAATCTAATGCCTATTTTCATTTCTAAATTATCCATTTCTTCAATTAAAACATCGAGTTTTGGTGGACCTGCTAAAAAATCATATAAATTTTTTTCATTTAAACCACTGGGGTAGGTTAAAATTTTTCCGTAGGGATTTATTTGATAAATTTGTTGACTGGCTAATTCACATTTTGCTTTACCCAAATCTAATAGTGTATACCTAACACGATTTAAATTTGAAGGAGATAAAATATCTGGATCAGCTAATTTCATATTCTTACCACCGCCCATGACGGCAATCGAAATAGCTGCATGACTACCAACGCTAAGACCAGCCACGCCAATATTGAAATTATAAAATTTTTCTTGCTCCGCAGTAGTAATAATTTCTTTATTCCTACCAGTACGTACTGTTAAAAAATCTTTTTCTAATAAAACGTGAATATATTTATCTAACCAAGGAAAATAAAACCAATTACCTTTATGTGCTTTTTTTATAAAATCAGCCAATGGTTGTTGATAATCATTAATAAAACGAAAATGAGGATTCTGCAACAAAAATAAATCAGTTAGCTGATCTTGATAAGTATCAATCAACTTTGCTTTATTTATTTTGGTAACTGATTTTCTTAGGATTGGTTTGTTTTTATCCATTTTTGTTTTGTTCCTGGTTTAAAATATTTTATATCCTCATAAGGCCAAAAAACCACTCGCGGTACTGTTCTTTGCGGATATTCTTCTGTTGTTTTACGATAAGAAGAATTTTCTATCAACAATCTATTAACTACTAGTTTTTTAATTTTATCAGCTAAAACTTTTGTCCCTTTAATTTCTGGTTGTAATTCAATATTTAATTCTAAATATTGATCAACATTTTTATCATATTTAACTATCATGGTGAATTTGCCAGTAATACTTTTTACTAAATCTTTGTGCCATAAAGCCTTCCTGACAGTTTCTGGATAGATTTGAAAAGCGAAAAAGCTTACAGAAAAATCTTTACGTTCAAATACATAAACAAATGGTAAATTCCATAATGTACTTTGTAAATGATACTTGGTTATCAATTTATTTAAATTTATACCTTGGTTTTTAAAATTCTCGTACACTTGAGTCAAAGTAAAAATACCACCATAATCATGTAAATCATATCTAACTAAGGGGTAGCCACTATAAGCTGAACAAACAATACCATTGTTTACATTTTCAAAATAAAACATCTCCGGTACATACTGAGTTAATGTGGGCAGTTTATCTTTTTCAGCAAACAAATCATAGTATAAACTTTTTTTAGTTAAGGCTAATCGACGAATTAGAATTGACAAAGGTGTCTCATGTGACATAGTGCCTAAATCAACCGTGCCATAATGATTTAATGTAGTACGATAAATATCTTTACTGCCAGTAAATTTTAAAACATAATCTCTAAAATTTTCATTAAAACCTTCGGCTGAAAATATAAAACCCAATTTATATTTTTTCCAATTTACCCCCATTCTCCGACCTTCTTCTAAAGTATCTTTTAAAAAAGGTGCGTAGCTACCTATAATAATCTGATCAAATTCATGACCAATTTTTTTAATAGTATTGATTATTTCCAATTTATTAATACCTGGGGTTATAATACTTAAATTATATTTCCCCTTAGCTGATAAAATTTTAAGCGCTTCATAAGTAAAAAGTCCACCGATCCAGGCACCCATAGGGAAACCAACAATATATAAAGTGCTTTTTTTATCAATATTAAAATTTGTCAATAAATATATTTCCGCGGTTAGTGCATATTGCTCATCTTGTTCTTGATTTCTAGGAAAATAATATGGTTCTCCTGTAGAACCAGAAGTGGTGGATATTACCCATTGTTTTTGCTTGAAGACTCCATCCCAAGAAAGTTCTTGGGGACTGTAATTTAATAAATAATTTTTTTTATCAATAGTTGGTACATTTTTAAAATCAGAAATTGTTTTTATTTTATGTGGATTGATTCTATTCTTTTTCAACCAATCTTTATAGGCTGGCACTCGCTTAGACATTTGCTGAAATAATTCTAATGCCATTTTTTCACCACGTTTAAGCCAAACTTGTTCTGATAAGTTTTTAAAATCTTTTATTACTTTCTTTGCTGGTAATTTAAGCAAATTCATATATATCAAACTATGGAAGCCAATTTATCTTCTACTGCTTGGTCTACCAATCGATGTAAAGGTCGATTTAATTCATCTGCCTTAACTAAATATTTTTGTAATCTTTCCCCTATAGCTATTACTTTATTAGTCACGGATGTTTCATCATAAACTTCTTCATATTCACTGACTACACTTATTAAACCGCCAGCGTTAACTAAATAATCAGGCAAATAAATAACTTCTCTTTGCCATAATAAATCACCTAAATCACTAGTAACTAGTTGGTTATTAGCCGCACCAATTATCAAACGACATTGAAAATTTTTATAATTATCAAAAGTTACTACATCACTAAGGGCACAAGGACAATATATGTCTAAAGTTTGTGAATACAACTTATTAACTGGAACGATATTAACCTGGGGAAATTCATTTTTTATTTTATCTAATAACTGATTATTAATATCAGTTAAAAAAATATCGGCTTGTTTGTTTATTAAAATTTTCAATATTTCATAACCTACTTTACCCGCACCATCAATTCCAATTTTCTTATTAGCTAAATCACCCAATTTTAAAAACTCAATTGATCTTTCCATAGCTGTTACTACTCCTAAAGCGGTATAAAAACTCGGATCTATTTTAACCCCAGAAACATAAGGAGTAATTTTTTTCATAGCCAAAACGTCTTGTTGATAGACACCGACATCACTACCAGTAATGAAATCTCCTGATAATTTACTTATTTCTTCTGCGTATGCTTTAAAAAAATTTTCTCTATCTTTATGTAAATAATCATTAGCAAATAGTACTGCTTTAGCCCCTCCATAAAATAAGTCAGCAGCTAATGACTTATAAGTCATTAAATGAGATAAGCGTAAAACATCAATTAGCGCATGTTTTTGATCATCATATTCATACAAACGGGTGGCACCAAAGGATGGAAAATTCTTAAAATGTCGGTGAATAGCAATAAAACCTTTTAACCCATCATTATCAATCTCGATAATTTTGGCATGATTATCAAAGTATTTCTCCTCTGCAAAATTTGCAGTAATAACTGACATTAATTAATAGTTTAATATGTGTTTATAACTTTATTTTAGCAAAAAAAACAATATTTTTAAAGTGATTAACAATATGTGGTATAATCATTATGCTATGATTATCACTTATAAAAAATGGCAAAAAAATATACTTATTAGCCAAATTATTTTGGTTTTATTTGGCTTTATGGATAGTATTTATCTAACTTACCAAAAAATAACTAACAACGAAGTTGCCTGTTCTACTAGTGGCTGTAACACGGTTATTAATAGTGACTACGCCTACTTAATCGGTGTTCCTTTGGCTTACTTAGGAGTAATCTATTATTTAACTTTGGTAATAATAATGTTTTTTGTTTTAAAAAATAAAAAACCTTACTGGCTTAAGCTACTAACACTTATAACTATAAGTGGTTTTTTTATGTCTGGATATTTTGTTTACTTACAATTATTTGAAATTGGTTCTATTTGTATTTATTGTATGTTTTCAGCTTTAACATCAACTTTGTTATTTATCTTTACGCAAATATTATATTGGACTACAAAAAAAGCGGCTAATTAAGCCGCCTTTTTTTAAAGTATAAAGTTTGACATTTCTACTAGTCGATTAGCATAACCCCACTCATTATCATACCAGGCAATTATTTTAACTAAATCGTCATCTATAACTTTGGTTAAATTTAGATCAACTATAGATGAAGCTGGGTTACCAACAATATCACTGGAAACCAAAGGATCGGTTGAAACTTCCAAAATACCCAAGTAACGTGAGCTGTTTGCAGCTGCAGTTAAAACTTCATTTACTTTTTCTACTGTAACTTTTTTCTTAACTAAAAATGTAAAATCAGATAAAGAACCACAGGGAGTAGGTACTCGGACAGCTAGTCCATCAAAAATTCCAGCCATTTCTGGCACAGTTTGACTAACTGCACTAGCTGCTCCGGTGGTAGTAGGAATTATATTCAAAGCTGCTGCTCGTGCTCTACGCAAATCTTTATGTGGACCATCAACTAAATTTTGATCAGCTGTATAAGAATGAATAGTGGTCATGGTAGCTTTTTTAACACCAAAATTTGCAGCCATAATTTGAGCAACTGGGGCAATACAATTGGTAGTACAAGAGGCATTTGATATAATCATCTCTTTTGACTTTTTATCTGTATTAACACCTAAAACATAAGTTGGTGTGGAGTGATCTTTGGCGGGAGCGGAAATAATTACTGCCTTAGCCCCAGCTTTGATATGTAAATTGGCAAGCTCCTGCGTACGAAAAATTCCGGTACATTCTAGTACTACATCTATATCTAAACTACGCCAAGACAATGCAGCTGGGTCTTTTTCTGAAAAAACTATTATTTTTTTCCCATCTATATATAGATTATTTTCATCATGTTTTATCTCTTTGTGAAATTTACCATAAACAGAATCATATTTTAGTAAATGTGCTAAAGTGGCGGTATCGGTTAAATCATTAATCGCTAAAATTTCCATATCATTCCGTTCTAAAATTATTTTAAAAGCTGCCCGACCAATCCGACCAAAACCATTAATAGCTATTTTCTTTTTATTCATATTATATAAGTTAATATTAATTTGGCTGTTTGTAATTTTTTTCTTCAAAAGCTAAACAACACTTTAAACGTCCACAAATACCTGACAAACGTTCAATACCTCGTTGGGAAATTTTTTGATTATTGGCCATTTCTGAAGATATATTACCTAAATTTTGTAAATGTGTTTGACAACACAGCCTATACCCACAGGTGCCAACATCACCGCTAATTTTAGCTTCATCTCTCACACCAATTTGTTGTAACCTAATACTACCACGGTAACGTTTAGTAATTTCTTTGACTAAATCTCGAAAATCAACTCTGCCTTGTGCAATAAAAGCAAATACCAAACGTTTTTTATCAAAAGAAAAATGGGCGTCCACCAATTTCATAGGTAAATTCAATTGCCGCGCTTGATCATGACAAAATTCTAAAGCCTCACGACTTTCTTTGTATAACTGTTCTTGTAAATTAAGATCTTCACTACTCGCCTCTCTAATTATATCTAATTTATCAACTATGTCTTCCTTTACTTCATCAAGGATACTTATAACTCTAACTAGTTCATTCCCCCACTCAAAATTAACAATTAATTTATCATTTATTTTAATTGGCTTATCTGAATTCAAAGGAATAAAATATGTTTTATCCCAATTTATATATTGAATTTCTATATATCTCATATTTATTTTATAATCGTACCATAATTTTTATTTTGCCAAATTTTCAATAAATTTCCTGGCTGCCATTTACAAACTCTGATTGATAATTTTATCTCCCGAGCTAAAGCCAGAGCAGCCATATCCATAACATTCAATCTGTCTGCTAAAGCTTGATCATGTGATAATGCTTTAAATCTTTTGGCTGATTTATTTTTTTTAGGATCTGAATCATAGACTCCATTTACTTTGGTTAATTTAATTATTTGTTCAACGCCTAAACTTGCACCAAAAATTACTGCGGCGGTATCGGTTGTAACATAAGGCAATCCCGTACCGCCAAAAATAAATACCTGACCAGACATAAAATCATTTTTCGCTCTATCGGGGTTAAATGTTTTACTAGCTTGAGTAATATTTAAAGTACTATCAAGTACGGCTGGCACTTTTATTTTCTCCAAAGCTGCTTGCAATATTAAACCATTAATAAAAGCGGCACACATACCAGCATAATCAGTTTTCAATCTTGGCAAATCTTTTATACCCCCACCACGAATAATATTACCAGCACCGACAACCACAGCAATTTTTACTTTATGCTGATGAAGTTGTTTAATTTCTTTAGCTAAAATCAATGCTTTTTCAGGTGCTACTGGTTGTGTGGGGCTCGCAAAAAATTCACCAGATAATTTAATTAATATTTTATTCATTAAAATAATTTTACCTTAAAAAATAAATCCCGCCAATGGCGGGATTTATCTAAATGCTCAATCTGTAAAATTTACCAATTTTTATATTTTCACCAATCTTGGCAATCTTGGCTGTTAATAATTTTTCAATAGTCAAATCATTATCTTTTATATATATTTGTTTGATTAAACAATTCTGAGCATAAAATTTTTCTAATTTACCAACCAATATTTTTTCTAAGACATCTGCTCCTTTGCCAGTGGCAGCCATTTCCTCACGATAGATTTCCTTTTCTTTTTCTTTAATTTCCTCAGGCACGTCTTCTGGAGAAAGATATAAAGGATTCATAGCCGCTACTTGCATCGCAAGTTCCTTAGCTAAGGCTTGAAATTCTTCATTTCTAGCCACAAAATCAGTTTCACACAATAATTCAACCATAGTTGCTACTTTACCGTTACTATGTAGGTAAACTCCAATATAACCCTCTTTCACTTGACGCTCTGATTTTTTGAAAGCAATTTTTTGTCCCTTTTTTCTTAAAACTTCAAAAGCTTTAGTCATATCTCCCCCAGCCTCTTCTAAAGCTTGTTTGGCATCCATCATGCCAGCCCCGGTTTGTTCTCTTAATTGTTTTACATTTTCAGCTGATATAGTCATATAATCAGTGATTAATAATTTAATATTATTTATTTTTTAGTACCTAAAAAAGATTTTTTTTCTACTACTTTTTCTTCTATTTTAGGTTTCTTGGCATATTCTTGTTTACCAAAATTGACAGCAGCAGCAATTACCTTAGTAATCATTTCCACTGATTTAACAGCATCATCGTTAGCAGGTATTGGTAAGGTTACTTTACTTGGATCAACATTAGAATCACAAATTGCTACAATTGGTACACCTTTTTTTCTGGATTCGGTTACTGCGGTTTTTTCTTCGCGAATATCAACTACATAAACCAAACTAGGTAATTTTACCATCTGCCTGATACCACCTACTTTTTCCATTAAATTCTGGTATTGTTTTTCTAATTCTAATTGTTCTTTTTTTGTGTACTTATTCCATTCACCTTTTTCCTTTTGTTTTTCTAGTTTTTCTAGTTTTCTAATTAACTTAATAATGGTACTGAAATTGGTAAAAGTCCCACCCACCCATTTTTCAATTACATACGGACTATTAGCTGCTTGGGCAGATGTTTTTACTATTTCTCTTATCTGTCTTTTGGTGCCAATAAACAAAACTTCTCCTCCGTTTGCTGTTTCGTTAATAATAAAATTAACCGCTTTTTCCAATTGCTCGTAGGTTTTTTCTAGATCAATAATATGAACATCACTACGTTGAGCAAAAATAAAAGGCTTCATTTTTGGATGCCATCTAGACTTCTGATGACCAAAATGAACCCCGGATTTTAACATCTCCATTAGAGATGGTAGTTTTACTTTTTCCATTGTTTTTTCCTTTCTTTCCTCTTAATTGAGGAACCTCTACTTTTTTCAAACTTAGTCTATCGGCCCAAATTAGGGAGGAATAATAGACCAATCAAAAAGTATGGGTGATTTAATAATAAAAGACCTCTTTTGAGATCTTTTATATTATAACAAAAAAATATTATTTTGCAAGTACTATTAGCTATTCATTCAAAATGTGCTAAAATTAGATAAATATAAATCTACCT